>OGQU01002817.1_pt1 | contig 10475 bp, 7 predicted proteins | sample 1553341 | NCBI WGS metagenome assembly OGQU01 (sample SAMEA2579920, study PRJEB22360) | human gut metagenome | biome: human gut; feature: human-associated habitat; material: faeces | place: Denmark | collected 2008/2010 | reverse complement strand
AGCCCGGCACGGTGATGGTGGACGTGGCCATCGACCAGGGCGGCTGCTTCGAGACATCGCATCCCACCACCCACGAAGACCCCGTTTATTATGTCGATGGGATGCTCCACTACTGCGTGGCCAATATCCCGGGCGCCGTGCCCCGCACCTCGACCCTCGCGCTCACCAACGCCACGCTTCCCTATGCCATCCAGCTGGCCGACAAGGGCTGGCGGCGTGCCGCGAAGGAGAATCCCGAACTGGCTTCGGGTCTGAACATCATCGGCGGCAAGGTGGTCTGCAACCCTGTCGCCGACGCCTGGGGGCTGCCTTACGAACCGCTGGAACTCTGACGCTTCCGGCTCCGCGGCGGCCTTTCGGGTACCGGAACGCTCCGAAAGGCCGCCGCGATGCCGCAAACCGGCCGGTTATCATCCGAAAATTCGGCGCCATTCTTTTTGAAATTCTTGAAAAATTTGTATATTTGCAAGTAAACGAATGGGTTACGATGGTCGTTCGTGTTTCGAACCGTGCGAAAAACAGGCCGGAATATCATGTGATTCGTAGGAATACGGCGGATTTTCATTACAGATCGTAATCAAAAGGTCCCGAAATTTAGGTACGAGGTTCGGCGGTGTGCGGGGGTGTTCCGGATGCCGGGCACCGGACGACGGTTTCCCCGTACCGACTGAATATAGTGCGCCGCCTCAGAAACCGGGCGGTAATAAAAACCAAGAGTCATGAAACAAATCGCCAAGAATCTTTCCTTCGCAGGGATGTTGCTGCTCGCCGGCTTCTTTGCCTCGTGCAAGGACGACGAAGATCCCATTAAGGATTTGACCGTCAGAATTTCCCCCCCCCCCTCGCGGATGAATATGTAATCGAGCAGGGACAGCATTTAGAAATACCCTTTACGGTAGGTGAGGCGAAAAACGCCGAACTGACCGCCACGGCTTCGGCCGACAAGACCGAATACACGGTCGCAGCGACTCTTTCCGAATCCGATCCCGGATCGGGAGTCATCACGGTAACGGCCCCCGATCTCATCCTTTCTCCCGTTACCGTCACCGTCACCCTCAAAGTTGACGATTCCAAAACACAGCGTTCCGCAACCGGAACGGTCGCCGTATCCTCGAAACTCATCGACGGATTCACTGAAATCACCGCTCCCGCCAACTGCTATGTGGCAGCTCCCGGAGCTCTCGTGAAATTCCCCGCAAATATCGGCAACACGACCGAAAAGGCCGTTTTCCAGACGGCGGATCTCCTGTGGCAGGACGTCGCCGGAATGGTCGAGCAGCTCATCGCTGCTCCCGAAGAGAACTGCGTCTATGCAGTCCTCAAATCCGGTGTGAGCGGCAATGCCGTCGTCGCCGTCAAGAACGCCGACGGAGCCGTCGTGTGGAGCTACCACCTTTGGGTGGCCGATTTCGATCCCGATGCGAACGTCATGACCTGGACCGATTCCGAGAGCGGCACCTCTTATAAGATGATGGACCGCTATGTGGGCGCCGTCAGCAACCAGCCGGGCAGCGACCTTTCCAACGGTCTGTTCTACCAGTGGGGCCGCAAGGACCCGTTCGGCTCCTCGAATTACGAAGGCAAGCTGAAAGCCATGTACGACATGGCCGGCGCAGAGGTGACGCGCACCGTCGAGCCTGTTTCGGTAACAGATAACATGCCGAACGCCATTCTGAATCCTCTGACGCACTATTCCGGTGTCAGCGGAGGCAATTATTGCTGGCTTACCAACAATAAGGGGGCAGTCGATACCGATGTCATCAGCGATTACTGGGGTGGTGTTTCCGGTACGCAGACCAAATACGATCCATGTCCGGCCGGCTGGCGTGTGGCACCGCCCGAGGCATGGGGCTTCTATTCGTCGAGTGCCAATGTCACCATTGAAAAAGTTTACGCCGAGGGCCAGGAGGAGACCAATGCAAACCTGTTCGGACGTTATATCACACTCGATGGCGGAACGGTCAAATTTTGGTTCCCGTCGCAGGGTGAAGTCCAGCACGGAGGCGGTTTCAGCTACGGTATAGGTTCGACTTGGCCCAACGGAAAAGCGTGGACATCAATGATGGATGTCGAGAATTTCAGGGTTTGGGTGGCGAGCAATTCTCCGACGAGTTTGTCTCCGAAAAGCGGCAATCCCTTTGGTTACGAACTTCCCGTGCGCTGTGTGAAACTCTGATCGGATTCCAAAAACCTTTTTAACTCAAATACGTATGATTTCAATCAACAAACTCGGCAAGAGCCTGCTTGCCGCATTGCTGCTGACAGGGGCTGCGACCATCGTGTCGTGCGGCTCGGACGATTCGGACGACGGTCCGAAGCTCGGGGAACTGAAAGCAATCTTTTCGTCGGATAATTTCTCGGTCGAGGCCGGCGGGACCGTGTCGCTTCCCTTTACCGTGACCGGAGTCGAAGGCTCCACGCTCGCTCTGAGCGCTTCGGCCTCCAAAGGTTTTTCGCGTTCGGCCCTCCAACACGGCTGCCGCGACGAGCGTCACTACCGACGCCAACTATTCGGGGTCGGTCGAGTTTACCGCTCCGGCGATTACCGATGGTGAGACGATCTCCGTGACGCTGACCGTCACCGACAGCAAGAACAACCGCTCGACGACGGCCCAGACCTCGGTGACCGTGCGTGCTTCGGAGAAACTCGCCGTTGCGCTGAGCGCCGACATCAAGTCGATGGCCACCAAACCCGGCGGTTCGTTCGAACTGCCCTTCACGGTGACGGGCATCGGCACGGCCACGATCGCTTCTGACGTGACCCTGACCGCCACGTCGGGTTGGAGCGCCGCGTGCGAATGGGGTTCGGACAAGAGTTCGGGCAAGATCAAGGTGACGGCTCCGGCCGCTCTCACCCCGACGCTCGCGCTGTCGATGACCATCTCCGACAACCACAACCGCACGGCGAAGCTCGAAGCGACGCTGACGATCGTCGAGATCTCGATCGCAGCCAATGCCGCCAACTGCTACATCGTGGCTCCGGGCAGCACGCTGACCATCAAGGCTGTCGAGGGCAATTCGACGACGGAGCTCGATTTCAACAACGCCGCGCTCGTATGGCAGGACGCTCTGGGCATGGTGAAGTCCGTTTCGGCGAACAGCACCGAAAAGGTGGTGGTCGTACAGCTCAACCCCGGGATTGCGGGCAACGCCGTCGTGGCCGCCAAGCTCGACGACGTGATCGTTTGGAGCTGGCATGTCTGGGTCGCCGACTACGATCCGATGAGCGATCCGTTCGTTTGGACCGACAAATCGACGGGTACGAGCTATACCTTCATGGACCGGAACCTCGGTGCCAAAAATGCCAAGAAATACGATGCAGGTGCGCTCGGTCTGCTCTACCAGTGGGGCCGCAAGGACCCGTTCGTAAATGCTGACGGCACGGAATCTTCGGTTTACGTGGCCAAATACGACATCGACGGCAACCGGGTGCGCGAGGTCAGCGAGGAGCGTCCGACCTATCCGTCGAGCGACTACGAGAGCACCAACCTTCAGTTGGCTATTCAGAATCCGACCATTTTTTATACGGCACCCAGTTCGTCGTATCCCGTACAGGATTGGCTGACCGACGACGCGCAGCGTCAGGACCATGACCTGTGGGGCGGTGTTTCAGGTTACAAGACCAAGTACGATCCGTGTCCCGAGGGCTGGAAGGTTCCCGTTGCGGGTGCTCCGTGGGGATTCCGTAGTGAATATAGGAAAACAGGCGGTTTGCAAGATGATGGTGCTTATGATGCTACTGCTCCTTGGTACTGCGACTATGTTAATGATAATGGTTTCCGTTACAAGCAGGCCGATTCGGGCAAGGAGTACTGGTTTCCTTTCACTGGTAAAAAAGACGTTGTGACCGGCGTGTTGAACGGGGTCGGCAGTGGTGCCAACTACCATACGGCGACTCGTCAGAACACGTTGGCCATTATGGAGTTGTTCGCGTGGGGCAATCCGGCCAGCGAGACGGGTCTCAACCGTCCTTACGGTTCTTCGGTTCGTTGCATCAAGGAGTGATGACCGCCCCGGAAGCGTAGAAATCGGAGGGGTTGCCGGCCTGTCAGGCGGGCAACCCCTTTTATCAGCAATTCAAACCCGCTTAAAACAGCATGAAATGAAGAGATTTCTGGCAACAGTCATAGCCTGTGCGGCGATCTGCACCGTGTGGGCCCAGTCCCGTACGGTGCGGGGCACCGTGACCGATGCCGCCGACGGATCGCCCGTGGTGGGCGTCGCCGTCACGGTGGAGAACGGGACCGCGGCTGCGGTCACCGGGCTCAAGGGCGACTATACGATCAAGGTCTCGCAGGGACAGACGCTCGTCTTCTCGTTCCTGGGCATGACCACTCAGCGGCACAAGGTCGGCGCAGCCGACGTGATCGACGTGAAGATGGCTGCCGACAACAAGGTGCTCGACGAGGTGATCGTCGTGGCTTACGGAACGACCAAGAAGGAGACGTTCACCGGCTCGGCCGAGATCGTCACGGCCGAGAAGCTCAAAGACCGTCCCGTGACCGATGTCACCAAGATGCTCGACGGACAGGTCGCGGGCGTCATGTCCACTTCGGGCGGCGGACAGCCGGGCAGCGGCGCCGAACTGCGCATCCGCGGCTTTGGGTCGATCAACGCTTCGAACTCCCCGCTGCTGGTGGTTGACGGCGTGCCGTTCGACGGCGACCTGAATTCGATCAACAGCAGCGACATCGAGTCCATGTCGGTGCTCAAGGACGCTTCGGCCGGAGCCTTGTACGGGGCCCGCGGCGCCAACGGTGTGATCCTCATCACGACCAAGCAGAACGCCGGACGGGGCGAATCGCTCAGCGTGAGCCTGAGCGCCAAGGTGGGCGTCAGTTCGCGGGCCATTCCCTCTTACAACACGATGTCGGCCCGCGAATATATGGAGCACATGTACCTGGCGTGCTACAACGATCTGGTCTACACGGAGGGTTATCTTCCGTCCGTGGCCGCGGGGATGACTGCCGACCGGCTGGCGCGCCAGATTCTCGGCACGGACAATATCTATAATGTCTACGACAAGGAGGTCGGGCAGCTTTTCGACCCGAACGGAAAGATCGTGAAGGACGCCCGTCAGAAATACAGTGAAAACTGGCTCGATGAGGCCGAGGCCGAATGCCCGATCCGTCAGGAGTATCAGGTCTCGGTCAACGGCTCGGGCAAGAACAGCCGCTATCTCGCTTCGCTGAGCTATCTCAACGAGGAGGGTACGCTCAAGACCACCGGTTTCGAACGCTATACGGTGCGCGTCGGCGCGGATTTCTCGCCCAAGAAGTGGCTCGATTTCGGCGCCAACGTCAATTATGCGCACACCGACAGTCAGTTCCTGGGTTCGGAGGGTACGGCCAACAACACCAATGTCTGGTACTCCGCGATGCTGATGGCCCCGATCTACCCGGTCTACAAGAAGAATCCCGACGGCAGCACCGTTTACGAAGAGGGCCGGAAGGTCTTCGACTACGGTTCGTCGCGTCCGGCCGGAGCGCAGAACAACCGCAATTCAGTGGCGACGCTCTTCGACGACGACTATTATACGCTGACCGACAATGTCAGCACCCGCGCCTATGTGGGCTTCAACTGGAAAGGGCTGAAATTCACCTCCAATATCGGCGTGGACAACGTCAACGCCTACGAGACGACCAATTACAATCCCTTTTCGGGCAACGCCGCCGGCACGGGGCGCCTCACCAAGGAGAGCAGCCGCATGATGAGCTATACGTGGAACCAGCTGCTGTCCTACAAGACGCAGATCGGACGGCACAACCTCGATGTCATGGCGGGCCACGAGTTCTACAACTACAACATGCGCTACATCGTCGCCGAGCGCACGGGCTTCCCCTTCGCCGACTACGACGATCTGGGCATGGGTTCGACGCTCGCCGAGGCCAATTCGGCGTCCGACAACTATTCGATCAACTCCTATCTGTGCCGCGTCAACTACGACTTCTCCGACCGTTACTATCTCTCGGCGAGCTTCCGCATGGACGCCTCGTCGCGTTTCAAGAAGGAGAACCGCTGGGGAGCCTTCTGGTCGGTGGGGGCTTCGTGGCGCATCTCGCAGGAGAAATTCCTGAGCGACGTGAGCTGGATCGACAATATCACGCTCAAAGCCAGCTACGGCGTGCAGGGCAACGACAACCTCGGCTCCTACTACGCCTGGCAGTCGCTTTACGACATGAACTATCCGAACGCCAACCAGTCGGGTGCGGTCATCAACTCGATCGAGAACCGGGACGTGACGTGGGAGAAGAACGGCAACCTGAACGTCGGCGTCGAATTCCGTCTGTTCGACCGCCTTACGGGCACCGTCGAGTGGTATAACCGCAAGACCACCGACCTGCTGTTGGAGTACCCGATGGCCATTTCGCTCGGCTTCCCGGGCTATTACGCCAATGTGGGCAGCATCGTCAACCGCGGTTTCGACATCACGCTGGGCGCCGACATCGTCACGACGCGCGACTGGCGCTGGAACGTCACGGTGATGGGCTCCACGCTGAAAAACAAGGTTCTGAAGCTCACCGGCAACGGCGAGGACATCGTCAACGGCGTCTACATCATCCGCGAGGGGCAGGAGATCAACACCTTCTACATGTCCAAGAGCGCGGGCGTCGATCCGACCACCGGCGAGCAGCTCTACTGGGCCTATGAGAAGAATGCCGACGGCAGCATGAAGCCCGGTTCGGAGTACGTGACCAACGACGCCACGGTGGCCGCCAGCTGCAAATACCTGCAAGGCAGCCGTATTCCCGACATCTACGGTTCGATCTCCTCGTCGCTGAAATTCCGCGGCTTCGACCTGGGGCTGTTGTTCACCTATTCGCTCGGTGGTAAGATCTACGACTCGATCTACAACGCCCTGATGGAGCCTTCGTTCGTCGGGCAGACCTACCACCGCAACGCCCTGCGCACGTGGACCGCCCCGGGGCAGCGGACCGACGTGCCGCGCACGACGACCACCGCTTCGACGCAGATCACCGACCGTTACCTGATCGACGCCTCGTATTTCGCCGTGAAGAACATCTCGCTGGGTTACAGCCTGCCGAAGCAGCTGCTGGGCAAGGTCGGCATCGAGTCGCTGCGCATCTACCTCGCGGCCGACAGTCCGTGGATCTTCACCCATCTGAAGGGCATGAATCCGCAGGCCAGCTTCACGGGATCGACCTCCTATTCCTATACGCCCAACCGCACGTTCACGCTGGGCGTGGACTTAAAATTCTAAACCGCGATGAAAAAAATCAACTGCATACTCCTTTGCCTCGCGGCCTGCGCCGGGCTGTCCGGCTGCGGCGACCTGATGGAGACCGCTCCGTCGAACGAGGTGGACAAAAGTTTGATCCTCAAGGATGTCAACGCCGTCAAGGTGGCCATGAACGGGGTCTATTCGACGATGTACAACCGCATCGACTTCGTGACGGCCAACGCCCACCAGTGCTTCGGCAACATGGCCGTGACGCTGTGCGCCGAGGTGATGGGCGACGATATGATCCAGACGGCCCAGGGACCCGGATGGTTCTGGAAGGACTACAACTACGAGGCCCGTGTGCGCTACACCAGCAAGATCTGGCGCAGCTATTTCACGTGGAAATATTTTTACGAGATCATCAGCAACGTCAACTATATTCTATCGGTCGAGCACACCGCCGCGGGCGACGAGAACGAATTGAAATGCGTCATGGCGCAGGCTTATGCCGCCCGGGCGTTCGCCTACTTCATGCTGATCCAGTCGTTCCAGCAGACCTATAAGAAACACGAGACGTGGCCCGGGGTGCCGGTGTACACCGAACCCACGACCAGCGCTTCGAAAGGCAAGGGGCGCGGAACGGTGGAGCAGGTCTACACGCAGATCAACGACGACCTGACGGCGGCCCTGACGCGCTTCGAGGAGTGCGGCATCGCGCAGGAGCACATTTCCAACCTCGACTACTACGCCACGAGCCTGCTCAAGGCCCGCGTCGCGCTGGTGCAGAACGACTGGGCGACGGCTGCCGAAGCCGCTGCCGAGGCGATGAAGAAACCGGGGCGTTCGCTGCTCAGCATGACCGACGCCACGGTCGTGAAGGGTACGTTCGACGATGCGACGAAGAACTGGACCACGGGCAAGACGCCGTTCAACTCCGTGGCGTCGAGTTCGGTGCTGTGGGGCGCGGAGATGCTCTCGGAGCAGTCCACCGTCTATGCGTCGTTCTTCTCCAACATGGACGCCTGCACCGATGTCTACTATGCGGCCGAGACGCCCAAGTGCATCAGCAACTGGCTCTATGCCCAGATTCCCGACACCGACGTGCGCAAAGGGTGGTGGAACGGCAATATCGGCATTCCGGCCGAGGATTGGAGCTACGGCGCCAACATCAACTACAACCAGCACAAGTTCCAGTGGGCCGACCAGAAGGCGCACAAGGGCGATTATATCTTCATGCGGCTGGAAGAGGCTTACCTCATCCGCGCCGAGGCGCTGTGCCGCATGGGCGCCGAATACGAGGACGAGGCCCGCAGCACGCTGCTCGAACTGGGTTCGCGCCGCGACACGGAGTACGCCAAGCGCATCGAATCGCTGACGGGCAGCACCCAGACCTTCGCCACGACGGGCGTCGTGAAGACCCTGCTCGACGAGATCATCCTTCAGCGCCGCATCGAGCTTTGGGGCGAGGCCGGGCGCATCTTCGACATCCTGCGTCTGGCGAAAGGGTGGACGCGCTACTGGGAGGTGAACGGCGAGAAGAGCAACCACACCAACTACCTGAGCAAGTACTCCGAGTACCTCAATTTCCCGGCCGACTACCTCGAATGTATCATGATGATCCCGCAGGCCGAGATCGACAACAATCCCAACATCACGGCCGCCGACCAGAATCCCTATGTTCAATCCTAAATGCGTACAAGCGATGAAATCATTCCATATAGTCGCACTGGCCGCCGTCGCGGCGCTTGCCGCGGCGTCCGGATGCAGTGACGACGTGCAGAAAACCACCTATTCGGGCAGCTCGGGCTTCGGGTTCGCGGCTTCGGTGCTCAACGTGGAGGTCGGGTCGGCGAATGCCAACCAGATTCTCGTGCCGATCTACCGCGGCAGCGAGGACGCCCAGATCGCCGAGCTGAAATTCGAGTACGACATCTCCAAGGCGGGGGCCTCCGAACCCTATTGGTCCGACGCCGATCCCGCGGGCATCTTCTCGCTGACCACTCAGCGGGTGATCTTCGCCGACGGGGCGAAGGTGGCCTATGCGCAGGTGCGTTTCACGAACCTCGACCTGCTGGGCATCACCACCAAATACAAGATGCGCCTGACGATCAAGGACTCCCTGAGCCCTTCGAAACGCAGTCAGGTGACGATGTCCGTGAGCCGCCAGCTGACGTTCGACTACCTGGGCAAGTGCGATTACCGCGACGCCTGCGTCTTCGACGGCACCTACAAGGCCGACATCTACCGGGCGCAGGAGGCGGAGATCTACCGGGTGATGGACCCCTATACCGAGGGGCTTATCAAGGAGGAGTACGCTGAGAACGGCTGGATGGGAACTCCGGCGCCCTACGTGCAGTTCGCCGTCGATGCCAACGGGCAGATCACCTACGAACCGTTCTGTACGGGTATGATGGTCAATGCGAAATATACGGCCTATGCCTATTATCCGGGCGAGTATATCTGGGGAAAGGATTTCTCGGAGTACAACAAGGAGAATAAGAAGCTGTCGGACAAAGTGTTGCAGCTTTATCCCGTTTACTGCCTGCCCGAATACCAGTACGGATTTCTCAACGACGGAGCTTATCCGCTGACCGTCACATTGCCATAAAAGAGCGCTAAATAAGAGATTTAGGCTATTATTTAAGAAATTTTATTTATATTTGCGAAAACAGGTTTTCGCTTGGATAGGCGGCGCCCGACAGAGCCGGTGAGATCGGCTTTGTCTGTGGCCCGCACTGTCTTTGTCTGAGTTCACAGGTTAAAAACAGGTTAGTTATGAGTGAGAGATTGTACATTTTTGACACCACGCTCCGCGATGGTGAGCAGGTCCCCGGCTGTCAGCTGAACACCACCGAAAAGATCGAGGTCGCCAAACTGCTCGAAAATCTCGGCGTGGACGTGATCGAAGCGGGCTTCCCGATCTCCAGCCCCGGGGATTTCAATTCCGTGCTGGAGATTTCCAAGGCCGTTTCCGAGCCGACGATCTGTGCGCTGACGCGCGCCGTAGAGAAGGACATCGACGTTGCGGCCGACGCCCTGCGCCTTGCCAGGCACAAGCGTATCCATACGGGTATCGGCGTGTCGCCGCAGCACATCTACGACAAACTGCGCTCCACGCCCGAGAAGATTCTCGAACGGGCCGTCGCGGCGGTGAAGTACGCCAAACGCTACGTCGAGGACGTGGAGTTCTACGCCGAGGACGCCGGTCGCGCCGATGTCGAGTATCTGGCGCGCGTCGTCGAGGCGGCCATCGCCGCCGGGGCCACCGTGGTCAACATCCCCGATACGACGG
>OGQU01002814.1_pt1 | contig 10479 bp, 9 predicted proteins | sample 1553341 | NCBI WGS metagenome assembly OGQU01 (sample SAMEA2579920, study PRJEB22360) | human gut metagenome | biome: human gut; feature: human-associated habitat; material: faeces | place: Denmark | collected 2008/2010 | reverse complement strand
GGGCTGCCGCAACCGACCTCCTCGCCCATGTCAAAGTAGATCTCGGAGCACGGACCGCAGGGGCCGGTGGGGCCAGCGGCCCAGAAGTTGTCGTCCTCGCCCAAGCGGGAGATGTGGTCCTCGGCAACGCCCAGGGAGCGCCACACGTCATGGGTCTCATCGTCCTCGGTAAAGACGGTAAAGTACAGGCGGTCGAGCGGCAGCTTGAACTCCTTGGTGATGAGCTCAAAGGCCCAGGCGCAAGCCTGCTCCTTGGAGACGCCGCCAAAAGAGAAGTCGCCGAGCATCTCGAAGAAGGACAGGTGACGGCCGTCCTCGCCGATGCAATCGATGTCGTTGGTGCGGACGCACTTCTGGCAGGAAATCGCGCCGATCTCCTTCATGGTCTTCTTGCCCTGGTAGTACTCCTTAAACTGGTTCATGCCGGCGTTGGCAAGCAGCAGCGAAGGATCGTCGGGGACGAGGGACGAAGAAGGATAGAGCTTAAGACCGCGCTCCTCAAAGAAGTTGAGGAACTTGGAGCGAATCTCGGCCGTAGTCATTGACGGGTAGTCAGCACTCATAGAGGGAATCTCCTCGGTTTCACATCGAAACAGTTCAAACGTAACGATATTACCATCCCGCCGCGCAAGTGCAAAAAAGAGGGCCGGCACAATGCCGGCCCTTCAGCGAAATTGCATGTTAGCACGTATGAATGTTAACCCGAATTACCCCGCCAGTTGTCGTCATCGTCCATGGAGCCGTCGATGCCGGTATTGGTATCGTCGTCCGAGTTGGAATCATCGTCTTTGGCGAAGGGGTTCTTGAAGAAGCCCGTGGCATCGGGTTGCAGGCCCGAGAGCTTAATCCAGGGATTATCGAGCTCGGGCTTGGGCATGGCCTTGGCCTCGGGCGCAGTCTCGTTACCGATGAGCTCGGACTCATAGATGAAGGTGTCGTCGCCGAGCGCGTCGTAGGCGGCGACCGGGTTGCCATCGGCATCGCGGTACGGCGTGCCCTTAAACACGGCTCCGTCATAGGCCACAAGCTGACGGCCGGTCTCATTCTCGAAGTAGTACACGAAGATGCCCTTGAGGGCCGCACAAAGCGGGATGGCAATAATCATGCCGATGGGCCCCATGAGTGCCGAACCAATAACGAGAGCCGTAAGGCTCATAATGGGATGCACCTGCACTGAGCTCTGCATGACCTTAGGCGAAATCACATTGTCGGTGACGTTTTGCGCGACCATCGTCACGATGAGCGTCCATAACGCCAACATGGGGCTGAACATGAAACCGAGCACCGTGGCGATTGCCGCGCTCACCCAAGGACCGACGACCGGAACCAAATGCATGATGCCGGTAAAGATAGCCATGAGCGCCGCATACGGATGGCCGATGATCATAAAACCGATAAAGGCGAGGAAACCACCGCAGATGGACGTCACGACCATACCGCGCATGTAGCCGCCGACAGAGCGAGAAAGGATGGCGACCATAAAGCGGTACGAGGTCTCCTTCTCCTGACCGATGATGGTGCAAATCTCGTGATGCATGCGAGGGTAGTCGCAGGCCATCCAATAGGCAAGCACCAGACCAAGGAAAATCACGAACAACTGCGAGGCCGTATTGGTGATGAGCGGGAACACACCGCGACCAAGCTCGGCAGCAATCTGAGACACATACTTCGATGCCACGGTAACCAGGGACGAAAGATTATCGTCCAAATACTCCTTGAGCGGCGTGTTGTTGAGCGTCTTGGCATGCGAGATCATCTCATTGAGATCGCCACCCGCAACACGAAGCTGCTCGGGCAGGCGGCTCAGGACTTCCATGATCTGACCAAAGAGAATCGGCGACAAGATGCAAACGACACCGACGAGCACGGCAACAACAACAATAAGCGCGACAAGCGAACCGATGCCGCGATTCACGCCATGGTGCTCGAGCCAGTTGGTGATCGGGGACATCACAAAAGCAATGATGGAACCGACGGCAAGAAACTCAATAACCGGTGCCAGGATGCCCATAAGGTTAAAGATGACAGCGGCGATGACAATGCAGCCGACAACAGCCCAAATGCGCAGCGTCAGAATGCGGGTGTCGCGCAGCACGCGATCGGTTTGTTGGGGGTGCTCACTCATGAACGAATCATCACTCCGTCGGGGTCGATCTTGTCCTGAATCTTCTTAAGCGTGCGGCGCAGCAGACGCGAAACCTGCACCTGAGAAATACCCAGCTTCTTGGCGATCTCGATCTGGGTCATGCCCTTCACAAAGCGCAGCTCAATCACCTCGCGCTCGCGCGGCGAGAAATCACGGATGGCTTCCTCGATCACTAGGCGGTCATCGGTAAAGTCGAGCTCGTTGTCGTCGTCGGCGTAACGGTCGAGAATCGAAGGGGCATCGTCGGAATCGGACGCACCAGGAGCCTCGATGGGCACCGAGGTATAGGCCGAAGACGATTCCATAGCCTCGAGGACCTCATCGACAGTCACATCTAGATACTCAGCGATCTCCTCAACCTTGGGCGAACGCTGCAGCTCGTTGGTTAGTTTGTCAGTAGCCTGGTTGACCTTGGCCGAGAGCTCCTGCAGACGACGCGGTACGCGCACACTCCAGCCCTTGTCGCGAAAATGGCGTTTGATCTCGCCCAGGATAGTGGGTGTCGCAAACGTCGTGAACTCGAGTCCGCGCTCGGGATCAAAACGGTCGATAGCCTTGAGCAAGCCCAGATAGCCGACCTGCATGAGGTCGTCGAGCGGCTCGCCGCGATTCTTAAATTTGTTGGCAAGAAACCTTACCAGGTTCATATGGGACATAACGAGCTGCTCACGGGCGTCCGGATCACCGGTCTCCTTGTAACGACGAAACAGCTCGCGGGTTTTCTCCTTGTCCCAAGCGGTCTTGCCGCTCCGGGAACGTTCGGTCATATTAGATATCCGCCTTGAGGTCGAGGGAAAGCGTCAGGGGCGCCGTAGTCTTTTCGTAGGAGTCGCACACGCTCGCGAGGATGAGCTCGGCATACACCGCAGCCTGGTCGTCTTCATCGACCGTAGCCTGGTCGCCAAAGGTAATAGTCATGCCAACGTGGGTCTCATCGACATCGAATTTGATGGTGATGTCATCGCAGTCGACCGCGGTGCAACCAAAGATGAAAGCCTCCTCAGCAGCCATGCGGATGTCCTCGATGCGATCGACAGACATAGAGCACAGGGCACCAACGTTGGCTGCCGTCATGCGCACAAGGCGAGCGAGACGCGGGTCACCGGCAACGGTCAGCGTGATAGGGCAGGTTGCTTCGCTACTCATCGCAGGACTCCTCAGAGGTCTCGGCGGGCGTATAGGTGTAATACTGAGCCGGCTTGGATACAGACTTCTGACCATCATCGTCGCCCGCGGCGGCCTCGTCCTCGCCAATTAGGATGCGCTCGGTAGGCTGCTCGGCCTCCGCAGCGGCAGCGGCGAGCTTGCGATCGGCGTCGGCTGCAGGAGCCTTCACCTTATTGAAGAGCTTCTGCACAGCACCGGCGGCAGAGTCGGTCACGCTCGACACAGCATTGCTGGCCTCGGCCATGCTGCCCGTAACCTCGGAAATGTCGCGAACCACGGCTTCGACCTCTACGAGATTGGAGGTAAGGGCATCAACTGCCGTCTTGCTCGACTTAAGCAGCGGCTCCATCTGGGCAAGCGCCGGCGTAAGCTCATCGACAGCGCCATCGAGCTTTGCCACCACAGGCTGAGCCTCGGCGATGGTGTTGTTGAGGTCGTTAACGGTCTTATCGAGCGAGTCGACAACGGTGCGGGTCTTGCGCAGGGTAAGCGCGAGCTCAACGATGGCCCACACGCCGGCAACAGCGAGCAGCAGCAGGGCGATTTGAATGGGACTCATACAAGCCTCCCAAAGGAATCGATATACAGACGGTTTCCATGGTACCCCAAAGGGGACCGAACATGCCATGAGCAGCAACGTGGGACAAAATTATCAGCAGCTACTTCGGTGCATTCCCGCTGCGGTCGCGTTCACTTTGCTCTACGCGCCATTCTTCCCAACCGCGGCCGGCAGGCTGCCAAAATGCACCGCGTTCCAAGCCTTCGGGCAAATAGCGCTGGTCGACCCAGCCTTCGGGATAATCGTGCGGATACTTATACACACCGTATTCATCGCTGCCCGGGCGATGGCGATCGCGCAGATAACTCGGCACCTCGCGAAGCCCACTAGAATGGATATCGGCTAGCGCCGCATCGATCGAGGCCTCGCACGCATTGGACTTGGGCGCCAAGCACACATAGAGCGCAGCTTGTGCAAGGTTAATGCGACATTCAGGATAGCCAATAACTTCAGCAGATTTAAACGCGGCATGCGCCACCAAAAGCGCCTGCGGGTCGGCGTTGCCAACATCCTCAGAAGCGTGAATCATAATACGGCGAGCGATAAACTTAGGATCCTCCCCGGCATCGATCATGCGCGCGAGCCAATAGATCGTGGCATCGGGGTCACTACCGCGCATAGACTTAATAAACGCACTGATGATGTCGTAGTGCATGTCGCCGTTTTTGTCGTATGTAAAGCCGCGACGCGGGTTGGCGATCTTCACGTCATCCACGGTGATGGGATAGCGCTCCCCCGCCGCGGGCGCTGGCGTTCCCTCGGTATCGGGACGCGTGACGGCAATCTCGCTCGCAAGCTCGAGCGTCGTGAGCGCCGAGCGAGCGTCACCCGCTGCCAGCGTGCAGATGGTCTTGACCGTATCCTCATCGGCCGAGAACTTACCGTTCAAGCCCTGCGGTGCCTCAAGCGCACGTTCAATAAGCGTGGCGATATCCTCATCCTTCAGATGCTCAAGCTCCACCACACGCCCACGCGACAACAGTGCCGAGTTGACCTCGAAGTACGGATTCTCCGTCGTGGCGCCAATCATAATGACGGTACGGTTCTCAACTGCATGCAGCAGGGCATCCTGCTGCGACTTAGAGAAGCGGTGAATCTCATCGATGAATAGAATGGTGCGGCGGTCGTAGGTATTCAGGCGCGTCTTGGCCTCATCAATCACGCGGCGCAAGTCCTTCACGGTGCCCGTCACAGCGCTGACCTCGACAAACTCGCTCTTAGTATGGTTGGCGATAATATGGGCCAGCGTCGTCTTACCCGTACCGGCCGGCCCATACAAAATCACACTGGAAAGCACGTCGTGTTCGATCGCGGCACGCAACCATGAGCCCTTACCGACGGCCTTTTGCTGGCCCACATACTCGTCGAGCGAATTGGGGCGCATACGCACCGCAAGCGGCGCATTCTGAAAGGAACGCTCGCGCGTCGAAGCAGAAAAAAGGTCGTCCATAGCCATCCCGTGTATCAATCAAAAACGTTTTCCACTAACAGTATACCGAATATATACGAACTACCGTTCGTTAATATAGGTACGGTGCGGAAACTCCAGACCGGGGAACAGCTTGCTCGTCAGTTCGCAGAAATAACCGTCCGTCATGCTCGCGATATAATCCACCACGGCTTGATCCTTGTCGTCCTGCCAGGCATAGGTGCGATCGTAGTAGGAAAGCTGCTGCTCAATGCGCGAAATATGGTGCTTAAAGATGTACGAGGACTCGTCACCACTGTTTAGATCCCGCAGGCAACGGTCGTAGAGCTTTTCGAACGCCTCGCGCAGCTCCACCTCGGAATCGCCTTCGATACCGCCCTTGCTATAGATCTTCTCGTAGTTCTCGCGCTTGGCTCGGCGGATTTCCTCAAACAGGTCCTCGCTCATCTCGATGCGCGGCTTACCATAGCTGTGCTCAACGATATCGATGGAGGCATGCGTGAGGATCCAACTGTTGTAGGCACCGCCCCGGCCATCATCAAAAGCGTCGGGTGACAGCAGGCCCGCCGCGATCGCATCCTGACGGTCACGACCGACGTAGGCAAGAATATCCGAGATGCGAACGACGCAGCCCTCGAGCGTCATGGGACGCAGATGCCCAATTGCGCTATAGCCCGTGGCAATGCAATCCTCAACCGTCTGGTCAAACTGGTCAAAGGAGCTCATGTCCGAGAGCTCAAACACACGCTGCTCGTACTCGCCGTTATGGCATAGCACGCCGTCGAGCGTCTGGAGCGACACGTTGCGGCCGTACAGTGTGTCGAGCACGCGGACCGACTGCACGTTATGGAAAAAATAACGCCCCGTACGCTCATGATAGATATCGTTGAGGAAACGCTCGCCGGCATGGCCGAAAGGCGTGTGTCCCAAGTCGTGACCCAGGCCAATCGCCTCGATCAGATCGCAATTGAGCCCCAGGGCGCGACCGATATCGCGCGCAATGCGGGAGACGAGCTGCACGTGCAAACCGCGGCGTGACAGATCGTCATTGCTACGGAAGCTAAAGACCTGCGTTTTGCCTGCATAACGGGTGTACGCCGGAAGATGAAGTATCTTTTCGGTATCGCGCATAAACGCCGGACGCATAAGCGTACCTTTGTCGGCGGCGCGATCAATACGACGAATGACCTGATCGTCGTTGCAACGATACGGGTTGACATAGCCCGAAGCACGATCGGCGGCAATGCGCTCGACAAGTTCGGACGACAACGCCGAGGGAATACGGTCCATGCGCGCCTTAATGACGGCCGTTTCTTGATTAGTTGCCATGGCATGCTCCTTAAGAAGGATGCGCAATCGGTTACAAAGTGCAGCCCACAACCTCGATTATGGCAAAAATCGGCACCAAAAACGGGAGCAATGGCAGGGAGCGCGATTTCGTGATGAGGCAGGAGAGGGCCAGGGCCAGGAGCGCGACGGCAAATGCCACGATGCCACCCATAGGGTCGAGCGTGCAAAGCGCGAAAAGTGCCTTAGCATCTCCCATGCCGATGCCCGGGGTTTGGCGAAGACGACGCCAGAAGGACTCAGTCAGCACGAGAGCAAGATACACGATGACGGCAAGACCTGCGTGGTCAAGCGCCGTGTTAACGCCTTTGTCGAGCCAAACGCCCACTAACGCCGTCACCGCACACGCACCGGCAAGCTCATTGGAAAAACGTCGCTGACGGGCATCAATCGCCGCGCCGGCAAAGATGCAAATCCAAAACGGAATATAAAACATCGTGCACCTCCTCAAGCTGCATCGCAAAAGCAAAAACCACCACAAAGGTGCACTGTCCCCTTTGCGGTGGTTTTGGTGGTGGTTATTTGGCGCCTTGCATGACCTCGTCGAGGGTGACGTTTACGGCATGCTGGGTAGGAACCCAGTCGACCTTCAGGAACAGCGCGGCCACCGTGATGGGGATATAGCTGAACATAAAGATCGGGAAGGTAAACAGGTTAGTCACCAGACGCCACTTTTGCGCGCAGTGAATGTGCTTGTACTCAAAGATAGTCGTGAGCAGCGCCAGGATAAAGAACGTCTGATACATCATGGCGAAGGTCATAATGAGCGAAGCGGCGCACGCCTGCATCTCGACTTCGGTAGCCAAGAAACCATGCGAAAGACCGCCCACGATCAGGAACGTCGCGTTGGCGAGCATGGAGATCAGGGACAGCAGCATGCCCGGAGCGATGGTCATAAACATGTCGTACGCGGCAAAGCGATGATAGCGGAACGTCGATTTGACAAGATGCTTGCCATAGGTAAAAAAGACCTGGTAGAAGCCCTTGGTCCAGCGCATACGCTGCTTCCAGGATGCCTTGAACGTCACGGGTTGCTCGTCAAAGAACTCCGCAGGCGCATAGCCAATGCGAATACCGTGAATAGCGCAGAACGTAGTGAACTGAATGTCCTCGGTCAGCGTGTGGAACTGCCAGCCGTGCATGCCCTCAATAACACTGGCGGAGATGAGGTAGCCCGAACCCGAGACGGCGCAAGACGTCTTACAGATATTACGCGCATTGTTAAGGAAGCGCGCCTCGCGCAAATACCAGGTAGCATTAGCTGCCGAGATCCACGAGCTGCCAAAATTCTTGGAGTTACGATAGCTCGTGACCACATGGAAGCCCTGGTCAAAGGCATCGTTCATCTTGGAGACGTAATCGCGGGAGATGACGTTATCGGCATCGAAGATAAAGTAGCCCTCAAACGTGTCGGGATACTCGTTGAGAATGCGATCGAAACCAAAGTCCATGACCCAGCTCTTGCCCTTTCGGGCCAGGTCATTGCGCTCGTAAACAATGGCACCGGCCTCGCGTGCGAGCTGCGCGGTGTTGTCGGTGCAGGCGTCGGCAACGACAAAGACCTCGATAAGCTCGGACGGATAGTCCTGGTCCTTGATGGAGCGTACGAGATTGGCAATTACGGCTTCCTCGTTATGCGCAGCAATGAAGAAGGCATAGCGGTGAAGTTTTTTGGCCTTGGGAGGCGCGACCTCGCCACGAAGAGCGCCAATGACAAAGAAGACCACCTGGTACAGAAAGCAGACCGTGAGCAGCGTGACAACAATCTGGTTGAAGATCACGATGGGTGTGTTGGTTTGTAAAAAGGCGAGCATGCAGGCTCCCGAGAACGCGTTACGTAAACAACCGTATATCTTACCGCAGGCTTACCGAGTTCAAGAAACCACCTAATACTGGCTAGGCTTCGAGCAGACCGAGCTGCGGAACGATTTCGTCGCCGGCAGCGGTGCGGCCAAGCGAGCGCGGGGCCAGGTCGTCAAGAACCGCGGCGAGATCCCACGGTAGCTCGTCGCGGCACTCAATGCGCTCCCCCGTCACGGGATGGTCGAATGCAACACGCCAGGAATGAAGGAATTGCCTGGTCAGACCCTGATCGGCGCGTGCATCGCACTTGCCGTAGAGCGGATCGCCCACGCAGGCGTGGTTGATATGGCGCATATGCACGCGAATCTGATGTGTGCGGCCCGTAAACAGGTGGCACTCGACGAGCGTATAGCCGTCGTCGAAACGCGTGGAATCGAAGCGCTCGAGGACTTTAAAGGTCGTAATGGCCTGACGGGCAAAGGGGTCGTCCGAAACCGCCATCTTGACGCGGTCGCGCGTAGAACGGGCGATACCGGTATTGATGGTGCCCTCGTCCATGGCGATGTGCCCGTGAACGAGCGTGATATAGCGACGATCGAGCGTGCGCGTGCGAATGAGATTTTGAAGCGCGCGCTGCGTGTCGTCGTCCTTTGCCGCAAGCATGAGACCCGAGGTATCGCGATCCAAACGATGCACGATCCCGGGGCGGTCCTCACCCTGTACGGTACCAAGATGGTCGATGCCGCAGTGGTAGACCAGAGCGTTCGCAAGGGTGCCGCTCTCGTGGCCATGGGCGGGATGGCACACCAGGCCCCGCTGCTTGGAGAGCACGATAAGGTAGTCGTCCTCGTAGCGGATATCGAGGGGAATGGCCTCGGGAATCACGTCGGTCGGGTCGTGCGGCTCGGGCAAGTCGACCGAGATGCGATCGCCGGCGCGTACGGCGCACTTTTTAGAGAGACAAGTCTCACCGTTGACGGCAACGGCGCCTCCCTCGATCAGATGCGCGCAGGCAGAGCGCGTGGGACAGCCATCGTTGGCGCCCAAATAGGCGTCAAGACGCTGACCAGCGGAATCGTCGGCAACAAGAATATGGATGTCGGCCATTAACGCTCATTCCTTTCGCGAATCTTGCGGGCACGCTCCCCACGCTGCTTGGCCTTGCGCTTAGCGCGGGCCTCATCACGGGCATTGAGCTCGGCAGTCGCATCAACCTCGCGGGCCGCGGGGCTCAAGAACATGTATCCGAAGAGGGCGAGCACGACGCCCAAGGTAATGCCGATATCGGCCACATTGAAGACGGGGAAGTCGATGAAGGTGGTGGCAATAAAATCGGTCACGAAGCCAAAGGCCAAACGATCGATAGCGTTGCCAATAGCACCGCCCGCAACCATCGCCATGCCCACAACCTCAAGATGGGCAAGCTGGGGTGCACGAACGAGGTACACGGCAATAGCGATAATGACCGCCAACGCCAGCACGGCAAACGCGATGCCATGCCCCTCGCCCATACTAAAGGCAGCACCGATATTGCGGACAAACATAAAGTCGATGACACCGGGGATGACAGTCACATGCAAAGCTTCGCCCACGGCACGAACCGCAAGCTTGGTCAGCTGGTCAACAAGCAGCACAACGAGCGCCACCCCACCAGCAACACCCAACCGCCAACGCAAAGGCGGCGTCATATCCCCAGCACGACCCAAAGAAATCCCCTACCCTCAAGATCATCGAATTACGTTTAATACAATGAACTATCTTATATTGCCATACGTAGAACGCACGACATATCCACCAACGCAAGCGAAATAACCAGCTAAAAACGAAAGCGACATTCCGAATAACGGAATGTCGCTTAATAGCTTTCGACTAAAAACGCAAGTCGAAAGAAGGCCTCTAGCTCCAGCAATGGAAACGCCGCGTTATCGTCACCAACAGCGAAAACGTCCCTAAGCGAGCAAGGTGACGTGAAAGAGGAGGGAAGCGTACTTTGGTACGCGACCGACGATTGAACGTCAGATTGCCGCT
>OGQU01002813.1_pt1 | contig 10482 bp, 8 predicted proteins | sample 1553341 | NCBI WGS metagenome assembly OGQU01 (sample SAMEA2579920, study PRJEB22360) | human gut metagenome | biome: human gut; feature: human-associated habitat; material: faeces | place: Denmark | collected 2008/2010 | reverse complement strand
TTTTTTATTTGGACCAAATACTTTTAATCCTTCAGCCTCAAAAACATCAGTTAGCCCCATTACTAGCGGAACTTCTGGTCCTACTACAGTTATATCTATTTCTTTTTCTTTTGCAAATTTAACTAATTTGGCTATATCTGAATCGCCTATATTTACACATTCTGCAACTTTAGCTATTCCAGGGTTTCCTGGTGCACAGTATATTTTTTCTACATCTTTTTCATTACTTAATTTCCAGCAGATAGCATGTTCTCTTCCGCCACCACCTACAACTAATATCTTCATATTTCCCCTCCTAGTTTATAAGTCTTACTCGCTTACTTTAACTTTTCTACCTTCTACAGATATCTTCCCTTCGCAAAATAATTTTACACATCTAGGAAGAATTGTATGCTCTACTTCTAAAACCCTTTTTGCCAATGTTTTAGCATCATCATCGTCCATTACTTTTACAGTATCTTGCATGATTATTGGGCCAGCATCTGCTTCTTCATTTACAAAATGAACAGTTGCTCCAGAAACTTTTGCTCCATAATCTATTACTGCTTGATGAACTTTTTCTCCATAAAAACCATCACCACAGAATGATGGTATTAATGATGGATGAATATTCATCATTTTATTTTCAAATTCACTTACGAATTTTGGACTGATTATCTTGAGATAACCAGCCAAAACTACTAAGTCCACATTTTCTTCTTTTAATATTTTTATCTTTTCTAATTTGCCTTCTTCTTGATTTAGTGTTGAATTCATTACTTCTTCATCTTCTGTAAATTCTTCTAAAGATTTTTTAAGCTTTTCTATATTATATAAAAATAATCCTACTTCTATATTTTTTAACTCTTCTTTTAAATTCAAATACTTTTTGGCTTTTTCAGCTTGTTGTTGTAATGGCTCTAAATTACTTTCTATTTCTGATAATATGTCATTTATTCTTAATAAATTTAGCTTTGTTTGTTCAAGCTTTCTTTCTGTTTCTTCTTTTCTTGTTCTGTATTTTACAATCCCTGCCGCTTCTTCAAATATATGTCTTCTATCTTCTGATTTATTGCTTAATATTTCGTCAATTTTCCCTTGACCTATTATTGAATATCCATCTCTCCCGATTCCTGTATCCATAAATAATTCTAATATATCCTTTAGCCTACATGGTGCTTTATTTATGTAATAGCCAGTTTCTCCACTTCTGTATATTTTTCTTGTTACAGTAACTTCTGAATATTCTATTGGCAAACTTCCATCAATGTTATCAAATACTAATGATGCTTCTGCAAAACCTAATGATTTTCTACTTTGTGTTCCTGCAAATATGATGTCTTGCGTTTTGGCCCCTCTAAGTGATTTCATACTCTGTTCTCCGAGTATCCATCTTATGCAGTCTGATATATTACTTTTCCCAGAACCATTTGGACCTATTACGCTTGTAATTCCTGGCATAAATTCTAATACTGTTTTATCTGCAAACGATTTGAATCCTTGCATCTCTAATCTTTTTAAATACATGTTTCTCACCTTTCTTGCTGTATTTTATCGTAAAATGTAAAAGTAGTCAATAGTTACTGTTACTATTGACCACTTTGTAAATCTACTTCAAAATAGAATTCAACTCCCTTTGGTTTATTTTTAACACCATAATCATTTCCATAATTATTCATAATAGCTCTAACAATAGATAATCCTATTCCACTTCCACCATCATCTCTATTACGGGCTTCATCAGCTTTGAAAAATCTATTCCAAATACGATTTAAATTTTCTTCTGAAATATTCTCGCCAGTATTAAATACTGTTACTCTTGCTTTTTGTTTATCCTGCAAAACTACATTTGTAATTTTTATATACTTTTCTCCATCAACATCTTTTACATGTTTTATTGCATTAGTTAGATAATTAGTTATTATTTGGCTAAGATACATATCATCTGCAAAAACATCTATCTTGTCAGGAGTTTCAAATATAACTTCTGTTTGTTTTTCATCAATCATTACTTTAGAAGTTCGTACAATTTCTTTCTCCAATTCAACAATATTAAATGTTCTATTGTTAAATTCTCTTTTTTCATATTCAAGTTTTGTTAATTCAATTAGCTGTCTTACCATTTTGTCCATTTTATTTGTTTCATCTAATATTACTTCTGCATAAAATTTTCTGCTTTCTGGGTCATCATTGACATTTTCTAACAGACCTTCACTATATCCTTGTATTAATGCAATAGGAGTTTTTAATTCGTGAGAAACATCTGAAATAAAGCTTTTCCTCATTTCATCGATTTTAGATTTTTTCTCAATATCTCTCTCTAGTTCAATATTGGTACTCCTTAATTGGTTAATTGTTGTTTCGAGCTTGTCAGACATCATATTTATACTTTCTCCAAGTTCATTAATTTCGTCATCATCATCTGTTACTGCATATTTATGGCTAAAATCTAAGTTTGCCATCTTTTTTGCAATATTATTTAATTCTGAAATTGGACTACTAAATGTTTTAGAAATATATATTATTGCAATCCCACCTACAATTATTACAATTCCTGCTATTAAATATAGAAATCTATTAGATATTCTAACACTTTCCTGTATTGAAGATATTGGTATTCTTATATATACTCCATATCCATTATCTAATTTCCCTGATAGCAATATATAATTTGCACTTGTTTCTGTATCTTTAATATTTCGTATCTCTAATTTATCTGTTTCTTCTAATACTTTATATTCTTTTTGCTTATTAATTCCCCAAAAATCTATAATTACTCTTATATTTGACAAAAAGTCTTTGTTTGATAAATATACTGCTTTATCATTTTCATCTTTTATTATAATATCAAAATTATTTTTTATTGCAACTCTATCCAGTTCATCTTTAAAATTTGTTGCTGGATTATCAGAATTGTAATAATCATTAATATTATTATAAAGTGATTTTAATTGATTACTTTTAGTATATTGATAATATTTTTCTAATACAAAACTATTTACTAATATTAAAAACAATATTATTGACAAAACTACTATACACATTATAAAAAATAATTTTCCTCTAACCGTCTTTGCTTGTTTTGATAGTTTTACCACTTTCAATTCCTCATTTCTTTATTTCGAATTTATATCCTATTCCTCTAATTGTTTCAATATATTTTCCTTTTTTCCCTAGTTTGTGTCTAATTTTTTTTATATGACTATCTATTGTTCTAGAATCTCCGTAATAATCATAGTTCCAAACATTATTTAAAATTTTATCTCTTGAAAGTGCTATATTTTCATTATCTAGTAAATATTTTAGTAATTCATATTCTCTTAAACTCAAGTCTATTGGCTTACCATCAACTTTTACAGTTCTTCCTTCTTGATCTATTGTTATTCCATCATAATCTTTTATTTCTTTTGTATCTCCATATGTTCTTTTTAAAATTGCTTCAACTCTTGCAACTAAAATCTTAGGACTAAATGGTTTTGAAATATATTCATCAACACCTAATTCAAATCCAAATAATTCATCTTGTTCTTCTCCTCTCGCAGTTAACATTATTACAGGCACATTTGAGTCTTGTCTTATTTTTCTAAGTACAGACCATCCATCAAGTTTAGGCATCATTACATCTAATAAAATTAATTTTATCTTATTTTTATTTTCTTCAAATACTTCTATTGCTTTTTCTCCATCTTCTGCTTCTAATATTTGATACCCTTTAGCAGACAAGAAGTCTCTCAAAAGCTTCCTCATTCTTGATTCATCATCAACTACAAGAATATATGTTCCTTCCATTTTATTTCCTCCATTAAAGTTTACTTTAGTTCTATTATATATATTGTATATGTTTTTTTTGTGAAGAATTAGTTATTTTTTACGTATATAGTTTGTGTATTATATGCTAATTGAACTTTTTCTTTTTCAAATATTGACATTATTGCATAATTTATTTCTTCTTTATGTTTTAAATATTCCATATATGCAACTACATTCATATATACCTGTACAGCTAGTTCATATCCATTATCAGAAATCTCTTGAATTCTGATAATTTGACTATTATCCTGTATTATATCCTCTCTACTTTTTAGCATGTCTTCAATTTTTTTTCTTACTTTTTCTACCTTTTCGATTGGTGTATCTAATTCAATTGTAAATTTCATATAATATCTTCTTTTTTCTATTTCACTATAATTAATTATAGCAGTCTCTGCCATTTTAGAATTCGGAACATGTAATATTGAACGATCTAAAGTCCTTATACTTGTACTTCTAAATCTTATTTCTTGTACACTTCCTTCATATTCTCCAACTTTTATATAATCTCCGACTTTAAATGGTCTGTCAAGAAATATAGATATTCCTCCAATCATGCTTTTTGCAGTATCTTGTGCAGCAAGTGTTATTACTACCCCACTTATTCCTAGTCCTGTTATTAATCCACTTATATTATATCCAAATTCGGAGATAATCATAAAACCTGCTAATATATATACTCCTATTCTTACTGTTCTTAATATTGTATTCATTGTTACTTTATCAATTTCTTTAGAACTTTTATCTCTTATTTTTGAAAATATTACATTCTTTTCATTTAAACCTTCGCTAAATGCTTTAGCAACAAATAATATCATCGATATTTTTAATATTTTTTCCATCATTCGTTCTGCTTGTGAACTAAATGTTATAATATCTTTTACCCTGCTTAATGCAATATATATTCCTATAAATGTAAATATAGTTTTTAGTGGTAAATAAAACGGATTTTTCTTTATTGCTTTTTTCCTTTGTTTTTTTAATGTGAACATTTTTATGATTAATATTGCAACTGCAGAACTTAATATTCTAAATCCTAATACTATTCCTATGGCAATTGCTATTTGTATTATTGTATCTATATCCATATTTTCCTCTTTCTTTTCTAAAAAAAACTGTCGAATACAACAGTTTTTTAGTTTAGTTCATATAATCTCTCAATTTTTTACTTCTGCTTGGATGTCTTAATTTTCTTAATGCTTTTGCTTCTATTTGACGTATTCTTTCTCTTGTTACATCGAATTCTTTTCCTACTTCTTCTAGCGTTCTAGCTTTCCCATCTTCTAGTCCAAATCTTAATTTAAGTACTTTAGCTTCTCTTGGTGTTAAAGTATTCATAACTTCTTCTAGTTGTTCTCTTAAAAGAGTATATGATGCAGCATCATGTGGTGCTGGTGAATCTTCATCTTGGATAAAATCTCCTAAATGACTGTCATCTTCTTCTCCTATTGGAGTTTCCAAAGATACAGGGTCTTGTGCTATTTTTTGAATTTCCATTACTTTTTCTACTGACATATCCATTTCTTTAGCTATTTCTTCTGGTGTTGGTTCTCTACCTAATTGTTGTAATAAGTGTCTTGATGTACGAATTAGTCTGTTTATTGTTTCTACCATATGAACTGGTATTCTTATTGTTCTTGCTTGGTCTGCTATTGCTCTAGTTATAGCTTGTCTTATCCACCATGTTGCATAAGTACTAAATTTGAATCCTTTTGTATAATCAAATTTTTCAACTGCTTTTATTAATCCCATATTTCCTTCTTGTATTAAATCTAAAAATAGCATTCCTCTTCCTACATATTTTTTGGCAATACTTACTACTAGTCTTAAATTTGCTTCTGCTAATTCTTGTTTTGCTTCTTCATCATTATTTAAAATTCTTTTTGCAAGTTCTAATTCTTTTTCATATGAAAGTAATGGTATTTTTCCTATTTCTCTTAAATACATTCTTACTGGGTCATCAACACTAATTCCTTCAAAGCTATTATCTGTTATTTCATCTAATTTTAGTTCTTCAACTTCTTTTAAATCATCAACATCTGGTTCTTCTTCAAAATCATCATTTAAAAGTGAAACTCCCATTTCTTCAAATGCATCAAATACTTTGTCTATTTGCTCTGGATTTGTATTTTCTAATTCTTTTGCTAATTCTCCATATGTTATTTTTCCACTTTCTTTAGCTTTTTTTACTATTTTACTTACTTTTTCCGCTTCTGTCATTTTTTCATCAGATTCTGTTTTGTTATTTGTTTTTTCTTTTTTTATTTCTTCTATAAGCTTTTCTTTCTTTGCATTCTTTTCATTTTCTGCAAAGTTATCCAATTTCATTTCAACTTGGTTTTCATCTTTCTCTTTTTTCACGAAGAATTCCCCCTACCTAATTTTTGACAACGCAATTATTACATTACTTAGTTCTTTCCCCAATTGCGTCTTTTTTTGTGCGTCTTGTTCTATTTCTAATTGTTTTAAAATTTCCCTTTTTCTGTTTTCTAAACGCTCTTTTTCATATTTTGTTAAAATATCTTCTACTGCTTTATCTACATCTTCTATTTCAAAGTCTGTTGCCATTAACATTGTTATATGGCTCTGCATTGTTTCATCAAATGTGTCTATAAGTTTGTTTATATTACAATCTTCTTTTTCTAATTCATTATACAATTCTTTGGCTATTTTTTTGTTTATTTCGCTTCTAAAATCTTCTGGTTTTATTTTTTCTTTAATTTTTTGAAAAATATTATTGTTATTTTCTAATAATATTGCTATTATTGTATTTTCTCTTCTTTGTAAATCTTCATCAATAATATCATCTTTAATTTCAATTTCTACACGTTTTACCTCTTTTGTATTACTCTGTAATACTTTATCTGTTTTATTTCCTGCATATATTAGTTTATTTACTTCTGCATATATTGCTTCTTTTGAAATATTATAACCTTTTGCTATTTTTTCTATGTATATTTCTCTTTCCATTGTGTTTTCAACTTTTGAAAGTATTTTGGCTATTTCATTAAGAAATTTTATCTTATCACTAGTATTATCAAGATTTAAATCTTTTTTTAAATTTTTTACTGTAAATTCAACTAATGAAATTGCATTATCCATTGCAAGTCTAAATCTACCTTCTCCAAATTTAACAATATATTCGTCAGGATCTTTTGCACCTTCTATTTGTAACACTCTCATGTCACATCCCATTTTTTGCAATATTTTCATTGACCTTTCTATTGCAGTTTGACCTGCTCCATCTGCGTCAAATCCTAATATTACTTGTTCTGTGCTCTTTCTTAGTAGCCATCCCTGTTGCTCGGTTAACGCTGTTCCTAGTGCTCCAACTACATTTGTTATCCCTCTTTGATGTAATGATATAACATCCATATATCCTTCTACTATTAATAACTTTTTAGCAGATTCTTTTTTGGCTACATTTAATCCAAATAAGTGTCTTCCTTTACTGTATACTACATTTTCTGGTGAATTTATATATTTAGGTTGCGGAAATTTAGGGTCTTTTATTTTTGAGTCATCTAATATTCTTCCGCCAAAAGCAATTACTTTTCCTCTTGCATCACAAATTGGAAACATTAGTCTTTCTCTATATCTATCTATATATGTTCCATTTGCATTTTTATTAACTAAGCCTGATTCTAATATTTCTTTTTCTCCAAATCCTTGTGCTTTTAATGCTTTATATAATTCATCAAATTTTCCTGAAAAACCTATTCTATATGCTTCTAGTGTTTCTCTATTCATTTTTCTTTTTTTTACATATTCTTGTCCGATTTTTGCAACTGGTTTGTACAAATTCTGATGATAAAATTCTGCTGCAAATTCATTTACTTTGTATACTTTTGCTTTTAGTTCATCTTTAGCTGCATCGGCACTATTTTCATATGTTGGTAATTGTATATTTGCTCTCTCCGCTAATTGTTCTAATGATTCTTTAAATGTTATTCCTTCTATTTTCATTAAAAATGTGTAAACATTTCCTCCTACCCCACAACCAAAACAGTGAAAAATCTGTCTATCAGGTGATACTGAAAATGATGGGGATTTCTCGCTATGAAATGGGCATAGTCCAAAGTAATTTCTTCCTTTTCGAGTTAAATGTACATATTGTGATATGATATCTACTACATCATTATTTTGTCTTACTTCTTCAATTATCTCATCACTATATCGCATCATTTTCCTCCATTCTACACATAATAGTACATAATAATATTATTCGACGAATTTTACATAATTCCCTCTTTTTTATGTGTTTTTTTTTATATTACGGTTAAAAGGGAACATTTACTGTTCCCACTCTCTATTCTACTATTTCAAAATCTATTCTTCTTAATGCTTTATTTGCATCTGCAACTCTAATTTTAACCTTGTCGCCTATTTTATATATTTTATTTGAGTGCTCTCCTATTGCTTCTCTTCTTTCTTCGTTATATATAAAATATTCGTCACCTAATGTTTCATATCTAATTAATCCTTCAATTGTATTTTCTAACTCAACAAAAATCCCAAAGTTTGTAATTGAAGAAATGATTCCCTCATATTCTTCTCCTATTTTATTTTCCATATATTCTGCTTTCTTTATATCTTCTGCTTCTCTTTCAACTTTTGTTGCTGTTCTCTCTCTTTCTGAACAGTTTTCAGCTCTTTTTTCTGCTCTCTTTTCATATTTTTTTATCCAAAAATCATTTACCATATAATCATTTTCTAAATACTTAGAAATTATTCTGTGGATAAACAAATCCGGATATCTTCTAATTGGTGATGTAAAATGACAATAGTATTTGCTTGCAATTCCAAAATGTCCTTTATTTTCTGCTTCATATTTCGCAACTCTTAGTGTTCTTAATATAATATTTGATACAACCTTTTCTGTTTCTTTTCCTTTTACATCATCTAATATTTTTGCAAACTCATTGGGATATATAATATCTTCTTTTGAAATTTTTATTTTATACCCAAAGTTATATAATACTTTATTTAAATCTTTTACTTTGTCCAAATCTGGTGCTTCATGGTTTCTGTATATAAATGGTGCTTGTAACCAATAAAATTTTTCTGCAATTGTTTCATTTGCAGCTAGCATAAATTGCTCTATTATTTCATTAGAAAAATATGTCTCGTATTTTTGAACATTTATTGCGAAACCATTCTCATCAAGAGTTATTTTACTTTCTGGTATATCTAAGTTTAAGTATCCATTTTCTTTTCTCTTATTTTTTAAGATTGTTGCAAGTTCTGCCATTAATTCAAAGTCTTTAATATATTTTTCATATTTCTTTAATATTTTTTCATCTGATTTATCTAAAATTTTCTGAACATCTGTATAATTCATTCTTTCCTTTACATTTATAACTGCTTTATATATATCGGAATTGACTATTTTAGCTTTTGGAGTAATTTCCATTGAGCATGAAAGTGTGTATCTATCCTGCCCTGCATTTAAACTACAAATTCCATTTGACAGTTCTCTTGGCAACATTGGAATTACACGTCCTAACATATAGATACTTGTTCCTCTTAAATATGCATCTTTGTCTAGCTCACTTTTTTCTCTAACATAATAACTAACATCAGCAATATGAACATCAAGTTTGTAATTACCATTTGATAATTTTTCAACATGAATCGCATCATCTAAGTCTTTTGCATCTTCGCCATCAATAGTAAAAATGATATCTTTTCTTAAATCCTTTCTATTTTGAATGTCTTTTTTATCTATTTCATTCCCAAAACTTTTGGCTTCTGCTACAACTTCTTCTGGAAACTTATATGGTAATTCATATTGTTTTATTAATGATAGCATGTCTACACCTGCTTCATTTACTCCTCCTAATACTTCAATTATTTTTCCTTCAGCATTTTTTTCTTTTTTAGGATATTGTGTTATTTTTACCATAACTTTGTGATTGTTTCTTGCCTTACCCCAATTCGATTTTGATATAAATATGTCTGTTCCAAAATTTTGGTCATCCGGAACAACAAAGCCAAAATTTCTACTTTTTTGAAAAGTTCCTACTACAGTATCTTTTTCATGTCTAATTATTTTTACTATTTTTCCCTCTGCCTTTTTATCCTTTTCTCTATTAGCTTCTTGCAAAATCTCAATACTTACAGTATCTCCATTTAAAGCATTTAGTGAATTTTCTCTTGCTATATATATCTCCTCTTCTTGTTCGTCAATTTTTACAAACCCAAATCCTTTTTGATTCTTTCTATATGTTCCAATTTTATTTTCTTTTTTCATTATTTCCTCCATTACACCAAAAAAGAACAGTTAAAATGAACTGCCCTTTTAAGCTATATATATTATTGAAGTAGCTACTGTTCCAATAATAAATGCTATTCCCAATATAATTGTCCATCTTTTTTGTTTTCCTTCTTTTGTTCTACCTTTATTTTTCTCAAAGAAGTTATTTGTTGATGAACCTGTAATTGTTGAAGATAATCCAGCATCCTCTTTAGATTGGATTAGTGCTAATGCTGTTAAGGCAAAGCATATTATAAAAAATACTACTATTAATATTATTTTTATTACTTGCATTTAGTATTCCTCCTAACGGTTTTCTTTACACTTGAATATTTTACCACATAATTCTTAGAAAATCAATGCTAATACATTAAAAATCACAAGTTTTATCATAATTCCAATAAATAAGCTACAATTTGTACTTTTTATGCAACTTT
>OGQU01002806.1_pt1 | contig 10505 bp, 8 predicted proteins | sample 1553341 | NCBI WGS metagenome assembly OGQU01 (sample SAMEA2579920, study PRJEB22360) | human gut metagenome | biome: human gut; feature: human-associated habitat; material: faeces | place: Denmark | collected 2008/2010 | reverse complement strand
AAAAGTAATATTAATAAAAATATAGAAGAAACAACTAATGAAGAGATAGTTGTTTCTGCAAACAAAATTAATAAACTTATAAGTGAAAGCAAAAATGTGGCAATATATGCTGTATATTCAATAAAAGAAAATAATAAAAATAAACAAGAACAATATTATGTTGTAAAGATTGATGATACAAATGAATGTTTTTCTATTATACCGTTAAATAATACTAAATATGGAAGTTTAGAAGAAATAAACATAAAAAATACAACAGAAAGTATAGAAAAAAATACAAGAAATAAAGTTATAAAAAGTAATATAAATGATAGTCAAATAGCAAATAAATATTTTAAAGAATTTAAAACAGCTTTACTAAGTGATTCTGATAAAGCATATAATATGTTAAATGAAGAATATAGAAATAGTAGATTTGGAAATTTAGATACTTTTAAAAAATATATAAGTGATAATTTAAAAGACATGCAACAATTGCAAGTTTTACAATATAGTAAAGTATCATATGAAAATTATAATGAATATGCTGTTCAAGATGCACATAATAATATAATTATTTTTGATGAAAAATCACCTAATCAATATGATGTTAAACTTGATACATATACCATACCAACGGAAAAATTTAAAGAGACATATGACAAATCAGATGATGAATATAGATGTCAGATGAATATAGATAAATTTTTTCAAATGATTAATAGAAAAGATTATAAAACATCATATAAGTGTTTAGCAGATAGTTATAAAAATAATTATTTTAAAACAGAAGCAGATTTTGCAAACTTTGTAAAAAGCAATTTTTATGAATATAATAAAATGACATTTAAGAAAGGTGAACAGAAAGGAAATAGATTATATTCTTTTGAAGTAGAATTAACAGATTTAACTGGAAAAAATACTGAAACCAAAAAAGTTAATGTAATAATGCAATTGAATGATAATTATGATTTTGTAATGTCATTTAGTATGTAGAAATAAGAGAATTCCATTAAAAATTAATGATGGAGTTCTTTTTATATACAAAAAAGAATTTCTAATGACAAAAATTCTCAAAAAAACTTGCAAAATCTTTAATTATGCTTTATAATTATAGTAATAAAGTATTTTTATATGATATTATGTAGAATTGGGTGATAGTATGAAGAGTAATAAAATAATGAAAATGATAGTAGTGCTAATGAGTATCTGTATAATATTATTAAATTTTAATGTAGAATCTTATGCAATAACGAAAGAAGAAATGGAAATGGATTCAACAATAAATGGAGGATCTGGAAAAGAGTCAGATGATCCAACAGTTAATCCAAATGCATATTCTATTACTTCACCAGATTCAAGTGAGAAACTGGAAAAGAAAGCAGGGGTAATATTAGGAGTTGTTAATGTAGCTGGAATTATAATATCTGTAATAACAATAATGTTAATAGGAATGAAATATATGTTTGGAAGTATAGAAGAAAAAGCAGAATATAAAAAGACAGCAACAATATACTTAGTAGGTGCCATATTAGTTATGGGAGGTACAACAATACCTAATATTTTATATAAAATAGGTACAAATCTATTTAAGTAAGCGGAGGATAAGCATGACAAATAAAGTTTTAAAAGTAATGATTAAAATAATATTACTAATGTTAATTATTCAAACAATATATACTTCGAAAACAGAGGCATTGTCGTTAGATGGAATTTTTAAAACTGGAGATAATTTTATAAATGAAGGAAAAACAGAAAGTCAAAAAAATGAAGCTATAAATTATGAAGAATTTAGGCTAACAACGAATAATATAGGTTCTGTTTTAACAACATTAGGAATAGTATTAGCTGTAATAATAGGAGGAATTCTTGGAATACAGATTATGTGGGGAAGTATAGAACAACAAGTTAAAGCAAAAGAGATGATAATGCCATATGTAGTTGGATGTATTGTAATATTTGGAGCATTCGGAATATGGAAATTAGCTGTAACAATATTTTCACAGTTACAATAATAATGTTATTAACATTCTGGAAAAACCAGAAATTGTATAAAATAAAAAATTATATAAAAGGAGGAGAATTAAATGAGCAAAAAAACAATGAAAATATTAACAACAATTGCAACAATTTTATTAATAATTTCAATGGGAACATCTATAGTAGCAGCAACATCAGTAGGAGGAATGGAGTTATCTCCAAATACTGCCAATACAGGTGATATAACCACTATTGGTAATAAAGTTATGGGAATTATACAAGTTGTTGGGACAATTGCTGCTGTTGCAATTGTAATGGTTTTAGGTATAAAATATATGATGGGTTCTGCAGAGGAAAAAGCTGAATATAAGAAAACAATGATACCATATATTATTGGTGCAATACTTTTATTTGCAGCAACAACTATAGCAAATGCAATATATACTTTTGCAAATGGTATGAATAGTGCTAGTTAGAATACAATAAAATAAAAAAAAATCGATAAATGCTTCCATTTATCGATTTTTTTTGCTATAATATAATAAGATAATTGTATACAAACAAAGGAGGAAAATATGGGGACATATAATTTGCCAAGGAATGTAAAAGGAGAAGGAAGAATCTTATTTATATTTTCAACAAAATCATTGATAACAACAAGTATAGGTGGCGCTATAGGACTAGTGTTTTATTTAATATTTAAACTTATGGGATTAACAATGGTAGGAATTGTGATAACATTAATATTTGCTTTAATTGGATATGCAATAGGAATGTTTAAAGTTCCAGATACAAATGGTTTAGAAATAACAAGAAAAACAGGAGGAGAAAATATAGATGATGTATTAAAAAGATATATAAAATTTAAAAAAAATAATAAAAAATTATATGTATATACAAAGGAGGAAAATTTAAATGAATAGTGATACAACAACTCAATTAATACAAATGCTTGTATATATACTGATTCCAATAGTAATTGCAGTATTTGGACTTATAGGTTTTTTAGTATATTTATTTTTTAAAGAAAAATCACAAAAGAATAGTGAAGAAACTAATAGTCCTACTAAATCTAGTACAAGTAGCAATGTAACAAATAAACAATCAATATTTAACTTTATGGAGTTTGATACAGTAACAGATAATATGATAGTTCAGAAAAATGGTTCTAAATACTTAATGGTTGTAGAATGCCAAGGAATAAATTATGACTTAATGTCTGGAGTAGAAAAAACAAGTGTAGAAGAAGGCTTTGTGCAATTCTTGAATACTTTAAGATATCCAATACAGATATATATACAAACAAGATCAATAAATCTAGAATCAAGTTTGGTTGTATATAGAGAAAAAGTAAAAGAAGTAGAAATGAAATTGAATAATATGCAAGCAAGATATACTCAAATGAGAGAATCAGGAGAATATTCACAAGAACAATTGAAACAAGCATTTTATGAGTTAACTAAACAATCAAATTTATATGAGTATGGAAAATCAGTATTACAAGATACTGAAAGAATGAGCTTGAATAAGAATATATTAAATAAAAAATATTATATTATAATTCCATTCTTTTCAGCAGAGGCTTCTGGAGAAAACTTAGATAAAAAAGAAATTGAAGAAAATGCTTTTTCGGAGTTATATACAAGAGCTCAATCATTAATAAATGCAATTTCTGTATGTGGTGTAAGAGGAAAAATTTTGAAGTCAAATGAATTAGTTGAGTTGTTATACATGGCATATAATAGAGACGAAGCTGAAACATTTGGATTAGATAAAGCAGTGAAGGCAGGATATGATGAAATGTATTCAACTGCACCAAATGTATTAAACAAGAAAATGAAAGAAATTGACAAAATGATAGAAGAAAAAGCAATGGATTTGGCAAATACTAAAGTAGAACAAGCTAAAACAGAATTAGAAAAGCAAATAGAAGAAAGAGAAAACAACATGGATGATTTGATTTCTCAAATGGCTAAAATTATAATAGAAGAAAATGAACCATATATAGGAAAAGAACTTAAAGATAAAGCCATAGAAAAAGTGGATGAAGATAGTACAAATGAAGGAGGTAAGGCAGATGGCAAAAAGAAAACAACAAGAGGTAGAAAAAAATCAACAGTATAATGAAAATTCACAATTATTAAGAAGACAGACAATAAAAGAACTAATTGCACCATCAGGAATAGATGCAAGTAATATAGATTATTTGGAAATAATTTCAAATGTAAAAAAATATGCAAGAAGTTTCTTTGTATCAACATTGCCAAGAATGTGTACATTCCCTGAATTATTTAGAGATATGTATTTCTTTGGAGATATAAATACATCAATATATATAAATCCAATTCAAGAAGCAAGATCACAAAACGAATTAAATAGAGTAATAAATGAGTTGGAAACGGAAAGAATTGTAGCGGCAGACAAAGGAAATATAAACAGAGAGAGTAATTTGACACAAAAAAGATTTGAGGCAGAACAATTAAGAGATGAGATTGCAGCAGGTTTTAATAAATTATATGAAGCTTCAGTAATTTCAACAATATTTACATATAACTTAAATGACTTAGATAGGCTAACAAAATTATTAGCAACAGAAATGTCAAAATCTTTAGTAGGTGTTAAAACTGCATGGGCAATGCAAGAAGATGCATTTAAGTCTAATTTACCATTAATGAATGACAAAATAAAAAAAATACATACATTTGATAGACGTTCAATGTCAACAGTATTTCCATTTGTAACATCAGAAGTAGGGCATTCAACAGGAATACCACTAGGATTTAACAAACAAACAGGAACACCTATACTATTTGATAATTTCCATAGTTCACTTACAAATTACAATATGGTAATATTTGCAAAATCTGGTGCTGGTAAATCTGTAACAATGAAAACATTAATAAGTAGATCATCGCTATTAATGGGAATAGAAAGTTTAGCACTAGATGCCGAAGGTGAATATGAAGTTGTAGCAGAATCTTTAGGTGGAATAAATGTTGTACTTAGTCCAACTTCAAAGACAGTAATTAACCTATTTGATTTGGAAACAGAAACAGCAAAAGATGAAATAACTGGAAAAGAACGATTGGTTCTTAATGTAGAAAATAAAGTTGAAGACGTAACTCAAGCATTGCTAACAATGGCTAGAGGTAGTACAAGAAGTTCAGAAGTAAATGAATTGACAAAACAAATTATTGCAGAGTCAGTTGCAGAAGAATATGCTGCATTAGGAATAACAAATAATCCTAACAGTTTATATGAGTCTTCTGGAAGTTTTAACAGAGGAGATAAATTATATAGGGATAAGAAAAAAATGCCAACAATAGGTTCTTGGTATAAAAGAATACAAGCGAAAGCACAAGAAAATATGAATGATGATTATAGATATCATTATAGTTATTTGTTAAAAGTTATGAAGCAATATATAAGAGAATATAATGGACAAATGGCTTATTTTGATGGACAATCAACATTTGAATTACTTGAAGGGGCACCTTTTATAAATTTGGACATATCTCAGTTAGAGGAAAAATTTGCCAGACCTCTTGCTCAACAAATTCTTTTAACTTGGATATGGGAAAAATTTGTTAAGAAAAATAGTGAAGATAGAAGTAGAGCTACTAAAAAAAGAGTAATAGTCGATGAAGCATGGATGTTACTTCCATACCCTGAGGCCGTGGACTTTTTAAATACAATGGCTAGACGTGCAAGAAAAAGAAATGTTTCACTTGCAGTAGTTTCACAGAGATTCCAAGATTTCTATGAAAAACCAGAAGCTCAGGCTGTACTTACATCTTCTGATACAAAGTTATTTTTAGCACAAGATAAATCTGAAATACAATATTTAAAAGAAGTGTTTAAGTTAAGTGAAGGAGAAGCTGGATTTTTAGTAACTTGTGGAAAAGGTGAAGGATTACTTAAAGTTGGTTCTGAATCTGCAATTTTACAAATAACCCCTACTCAAAAAGAGTTCGAGTTCGTTGAAACAAATTTAAACAAGTTAGTTAAAAACAGAACAAATAGAATTGATTATTAAGGAGAATCAGATGAAATTATTTAGAAAAAATAATATTTTATTTAAGTTAATAATTACTTTGTGTATTTCATTTTCATGTTTTGGTGGAATTATTAATACAAGTGTTGTACAAGCAGATGCATATGACTTGGCTGGTGAAGCTGCAATGCAAGGTGGAAAATTAATAGAACCTATTGTTAGTTTAATGATGACATTAGGTGATGGGGCAATGGACTTGATACAGAAAGCGATTGTAGGAACAAAGGCAACGGGAACTATAAATTTTGCTACACAACTTATTAGTGTAATTATAGGAATTGTTGCAGCAATTGCTGTAATTGCTGCCATTACGATATTAACAGGTGGAATAGGAGGTCTTGTTGCTGGAATAGGAGGAGCATTAGGTTCAGTTTTGACTGCAGTTGGAGGATCAGGTGTTGTTACATTTCTTATAACTGCTGGAACATTAGCAGCAGCTTTAGCCTCATATAATTTTGCGACAGATGCTTTTGAGGCAGCATTTTTACCAGATATTACAGTATTTCCAATGTATTCAATTAGTCCAGAAGAAGTATTTGAGGGAAGATTATTGATATTTGATATAAACTTTTTTAATCCTAAAACATTGAAAGTACATTTAAAAAGTAGTGGGAAAGATGATTTTTCCAAAGATAAAGAAATACAGGATTACGATGAAAAAACTGATGGAGAAGCTTCATATTATTATTATGAAGATGGAGACGAAAAAGTTGTAACATCTAAACAAAGTACAGCAATAGCTTTAGGTAAAACTATTTCAAAATGGTATTATAATATTAGAAATATAGCACTAGTTATTATGATGTTAATTTTGATGTATATAGGAATAAGAATGATGCTGTGCAGTATTGCATCAGAGAAGTCCAAATACAAAAAGATGCTTAGTGATTGGGTAATATCTATGTGTCTTGTATTTGTATTACATTATATTATGGTTTTTGCCGTAAATGTAAATGAAAGTATAATAAAATTAATTACTACAGCAACAGATAAAGAAAAATATGTAGTTGCATTAACAAACGTAAAGGATAAAGACAATTTTGTTTCTGCAATAGAAAAAGATGACAAATATAATTTAAAGCAATTTTTATGCGATGCAGATGGAAATGCCGTATATGATGAGGATACAGGTGAAAAAATAACTGGCTCAGGTGATGCAACACAGTTTATATATCCGACAAATTTAGTTGGAAGAATGAGACTTGATGCTCAAATGCAAGATGGTACTTCTGAGTATATTGGATATGCAATAGCATTTATTATATTAGTAATGTATACATGTTTCTTTGTTTTCACATATTTAAAAAGGGTAATATATATGGCATTTTTAACTGTAATAGCTCCACTGGTTGCAATGACATATTCTCTAGATAAGATTTCAGACGGAAAAGCTCAAGCATTTAATATGTGGTTAAAGGAATATATAGGAAATTTACTAATACAGCCAGTACATTTATTATTATATATGATATTGATATCAATGTCATTTGATTTAGCTAGTCAAAACATTGTATATACATTGGTTGCAATGGGATTTTTAATGCCAGCTGAAAAGTTAATTAGATCAATGTTTGGATTAGATAAAGCAAAAACTCCTGGATTCTTAGGAGGTGCTACTGGTGCTGCATTAGCAATGAATACAATGCAGTCTCTAAGTAGATTTGCTGGAAAAGGTCCAGGTTCAAAAGGTAATAAACCAATGAAAATGGCAAAAAATGAAAGTGAGGATGATCCAAAAGGAATTTATGATAGAGGTGCAGATTCTGGGCATGGTATAGCAGCATTATATGATGGATATAATAATGAAGAAGGAACGGATGATGGAAGTAGTAGTGATAATGATCAAACAAATGGACAACCACAACAAACGGTAGGTCGTAATACAAATTATCTAGGAAGTGGAGGTCCATCAGCAACAGATGCAGGTTTAAATTTAAAGGATGGAGAAGATCCAGTAGCGAAAATGGAAAGAGAAGCACTAGAAGAAAAACTTGCAGATGGACAACTAACAGAAAATGAATTGACAGATAAACAAAGAGAGTTATTAGGTATGGAAAGAAGATTGTCACCTGATGCTATAATGGAAAGAGAATCATTAGAGGAAAAACTTGCAGACGGACAATTAACCCAAAGTGATTTAACAGATGAGCAAAGACAACTTTTAGGTATAAGTGGAAGTGGTACGCAACCACCGAGTGTAGATAATCAAGTAAGAATAAGTCCAGATAGAATGCTAGAAGAGTCCAAAAGTGTAGCAGAAGCTAGAAGAAAAGAAGCAATAATGGCAAAAGGAAAGAGAACGGTAAAACAGAGACTTAAGGATGGAGCTAATGGAGCGAAAGATTCTATAAAATTAAAGAACATAGGAGAAGCTATTGGAAAGACAGGAAAGAACGGATTGAAACTTGCAGGAGCAACAATAGGTGCAGGATTTGGAATTGCGGCAGGAGCAGCAACAGGTGATTTTAATAATGTTGTAAAAAATGCAGGATTAGGTTTATCCGCTGGAAATTCAATAGGAACAGGAATTGGAAATGGTATTGAAAACGGCATAAATAATGGAGTAGGAAATTATAAAAAAGCAAAAGAAGCAAGTGAAAAAGAAATATATGGAAAAGATTATAATCAATATAAGAAATATAAGACTGATGAGAAATTCGTTAAAGATAAAGATGCAAGAAAAGAATTTAGACAAGCTTTCTCCGATGAATTTGAAGGATTGTCATCACAAGAGAAGAAGGAAAAATTAGACAGTATAATGCAGAGTGCTATAAAGTACAGACAAGAAGGAGTAACTGATAATAAACTAATTATAAAGGCAATGAATCTAGATAAAAATAATAAAAACTCTAAAGATAGTATTGCGGCAGCTGTTATGGCTAATAAGGCAAAAGATAGAGAATCTATTGATAGATACCAAAAAGATTTAGAAAAAGTAGTTAAACCAGAAAAAGCACAAAAAATAACTGATAATGCTAAGAAAATTGGAGGATACTCAATTTAATATAAGAAGAGATAAATTTATTGGAATTTATCTCTTTTTATGTTATAATTACGTTGAATGGAGGTATATAATGATTGTAATTAAAAATGTATCTAAATCATATGATAAAAGAAATAAAGTAATAAAGGATTTAAATTTAAGAATCGAAGATGGAGAAATATTTGGTTTTTTGGGACCTAATGGAGCTGGGAAATCTACAACAATAAAAATGATTACAGGAATATTGGATATAGAAGATGGAGAAATCACAATAAACAATCATTCAATAAAAAATGAACCAGAAGAAGCAAAAAAGTGTTTTGGATATGTACCAGATAGTCCAGATATGTTTTTAAAACTTAAAGGAATTGAGTATTTGAATTTTATGGCAGATATATATGAAGTAAGCTTAGAAGAAAGAACGAAGAAAATCGAAGAATTAACAAAATTATTTGAAATTAATGATGTTTTAAATGATAAAATTCAAAGTTATTCACATGGAATGAGACAAAAAATAGTAATAATAGGTTCATTATTACATCAACCAGATAATTGGATAATAGATGAGCCAATGACTGGTTTAGACCCAAAATCAACATTTGAATTGAAAAAGATAATGAGAAAAATAGCAGATAATGGTCATACCGTATTTTTTTCAACACATATACTAGATGTTGCAGAAAAATTATGTGATAGGATAGGAATAATAAATAATGGAGAATTATTATTTGTTGGAACAATTAATGAGATGAGAAACGAATTAAAAGAAAATAAATCGTTAGAAGAATTATTTATGGAGATTACAAAAAATGATTAAAAAAATTAAAATATTATCTAATATATTTATAAAAGATTATTTTCAAAATTTATATATATTTAATAAGGACACGAAAAAAGTAAATAAAAAATCCGGGGCAGTATGGTTAGCAATAATATCAGTTTTAACTATTGGACTATTAAGTTATAAAATAATAGATTTTTTAGTACAAGCAAAGCAAGAAATATTATTTTTAAAAATATATTTACCAATATTAGCAACAATATTTATTTTTCAGGCAATATTGGTTTGTACAAATGTATTTTATTTTTCGAAAGATTTGGAATATATTTTACCACTGCCAATTAAACCAATAGAGCTACTTATAGCAAAATTTAATAATGTTATAAGTATAACATATGGAATGGAATTATTATTATTATTTGCACCACTTGTAATATATGGAATACTTACAGTAAAACCACTATTATATTATTTTATGATGTTTTTTGTGTTATTAATTTTTCCAGTATTTTTAATACTAATAGTAAGCACAATAATGTTATTAATAATGCAACTAACAAAATTCATAAAAAATAAAGATATTTTTCAAATAATAATTGTAACAATTTTAACATTTATTCTGACGTCAACTGAGATATATATTTTTAATTCAATATTTGGTGAAAAAATAATAAATATTGAAAGTACTCAAAATATTGAAATAGAAAATGCAGAAAAAAGTTTACAAA
>OGQU01002802.1_pt1 | contig 10516 bp, 10 predicted proteins | sample 1553341 | NCBI WGS metagenome assembly OGQU01 (sample SAMEA2579920, study PRJEB22360) | human gut metagenome | biome: human gut; feature: human-associated habitat; material: faeces | place: Denmark | collected 2008/2010 | reverse complement strand
ACTACCTTCGTCTCCGGACGGAGGTTTTTTACGTTTCATGTGGGCAAGACCACAGACAACCTTCTTCGGAGAGCCGTCCTGTACCACCGTGGTACACAATCTCAAAAGGACAAAGACAGGAGGAACCATGAGATGAAAAAGAAAATTGTAGTGCTGATGCTTTCAGCAGCTATGACCATGTCCATGATGACAGGATGTGGAAACACAGCAAAGGATGACAGTGCATCCACAACAACAGAAACAACACAGGATGCAGAAGCCACAGAAGAAGCAGAACCGACAGAAGAAGCAACAGACGACAGTGCATCTGACCAGGAGGCAGCAGATAAAGTAGCAGCCCTGATCGATCAGATCTATGTGCAGGAAAGAAACGACAACACTGACGAACAGTGTAAAGAAGCCAAAGAAGCTTGGGATGCTCTGACCGATGTACAGAAAGAACTGGTAGAAGGTGAAAATGCAGACCCTGATTACTTCGGAAGAGATACCGGTGATGCATCCAAGGACGATCCGTTAAACGGAGATGACATCGGTGACAACGAACTGCTGGTAGTAAGTTTCGGTACTTCTTTCAATGACAGCCGTACAGCAGATATCGGAGGTATCGAGAAAGCCCTGCAGACCGCATATCCGGACTGGTCCGTAAGACGAGCCTTTACCGCACAGATCATCATCAACCATGTACAGGCCCGTGATGACGAGAAGATCGACAATATGGATCAGGCTCTGCAGCGTGCCGTAGACAATGGCGTAAAGAACCTGGTGGTACAGCCGACTCATCTGATGCATGGCGCTGAGTATGACGAGCTGACAGAAGCAGTAGAAAGCTACAAAGATAAATTTGAATCCGTAACCATCGCAGAACCACTGTTAGGAGAAGTTGGGGACAGTGACGATGCAGTCAATGATGATAAAAAAGCAGTAGCAGAAGCCATCACGGCAGAAGCAGTGAAAACAGCCGGATACGACAGTCTGGAAGTTGCGGAAGCAGACGGAACCGCATTTGTATTCATGGGACACGGAACTTCTCACACTGCAAAGATCAGCTACAGCCAGATGCAGAGCCAGATGAATGATCTGGGATATGACAATGTATTTATCGGTACCGTAGAAGGAAAACCGGAAGATACTGCATGTGAAGCAGTGATCGAAAAGATCAAAGAAGCGGGATACAAAAAAGTAGTGCTTCGTCCGCTGATGGTAGTAGCCGGAGACCATGCAAATAACGATATGGCCGGAGATGATGAGGATTCCTGGAAGAGCCAGTTCGAGGCATCAGGAGCATTTGACAAGATTGATACCCAGATCGCAGGACTGGGAGAGATCTCTGCTATCCAGGATCTGTATGTAGCACATACCAAAGCTGCAATGGATGGAAATGATGCAGCTGTTTCCGAAGAGTCAGAGGAAACAGCTGGCACACTGGAAGATGGTACTTATGAAGCAGAATTTGACACAGACAGTGGAATGTTCCATGTTAACGAAGCAAATGACGGAAAAGGTATCCTGACAGTAAAAGACGGAAAAATGACGATCCATATCAGCCTGGTATCTAAGAATATCGTAAACCTGTATGTGGGAAAAGCAGCAGATGCACAGAAAGACGGTGCAGAACTTCTGCAGCCAACAACCGATACGATCACCTATGATGACGGAAGTACAGAAGAAGTATATGGCTTTGATGTTCCGGTAAAAGCACTGGATGAAACCTTTGATCTGGCACTGGTGGGTACCAAAGGAAAATGGTATGACCACGAAGTAAGTGTAAGTAATCCGGTGAAGGCAGAGTAAGGAAATAGTTACTGAGAACGGAGTGGACAGTAACTTTGATGGTAAATCAGCCCCTTGACAAAAAAAGCAGAAATTTGTATACTACACAGGTATGATTGATTCATAAGAAAATGCATGGATAAGAACCAGTAGCAGCAAGCATCCGTACAGAGAGGCGCCGGTTGGTGAGAGGCCCGCGGGAAACTTCCTGTGAATACATCTTTGAGCTTTGCACCGAACGCATCGTGCTGGTAGGCTGCAACGGAAGGACCTCCGTTATACGGGTCAAAGTATAGATTTACCTGTACTTACAGAGGCAGGAGGTGCGAACCTTCTGTGAAATTAGGTGGTATCACGGAACCTGGCTTCCGTCCTATAAAAAAGGACGAGGCCAGGTTTTCTTATTTTACAGGAAATTGCTTTCCCGTAAAGTAAAAAAATGTTCCGCGGGAATGTGACAAGACACATTCTTTGTTCTAAATAAACACAAAAAGGAGAAAGTTTATCATGACAATTTATGACGAATTAGTTGCCCGTGGTCTGATCGCCCAGGTAACCGACGAAGAAGAAATTAAAGATTTGGTCAATAATGGAAAAGCGACTTTTTACATCGGGTTTGACCCGACTGCAGACAGTCTGCATGTAGGACATTTTATGGCACTGTGCCTGATGAAACGTCTGCAGATGGCAGGAAACAAACCGATTGCACTGATCGGTGGAGGTACTGCCATGGTTGGTGATCCGTCCGGAAGAAGTGATATGCGTCAGATGATGACACAGGAAACTATTCAGCACAACTGTGACTGCTTTAAAAAACAGATGGAGCGTTTTATTGATTTCTCTGACGGAAAAGCACTGATGGTAAATAATGGAGACTGGCTGTTAGGATTAAACTATGTAGATTTCCTGCGCGAGATCGGACCGCATTTCTCTGTAAACCGTATGCTTACCGCAGAATGCTACAAACAGCGTATGGAAAAAGGATTAAGCTTCCTGGAGTTCAACTACATGCTGATGCAGAGCTATGACTTCTACATGCTGTACCAGAAATACGGCTGTAACCTGCAGTTTGGCGGCGACGACCAGTGGAGCAACATGCTGGGCGGCACCGAGCTGATCCGCCGCAAGCTGGGCAAGGATGCCTACGCCATGACCATCACGCTGCTGACCGACTCCCAGGGCAAGAAGATGGGCAAGACCGCGGGCAACGCCGTCTGGCTTGACCCCAACAAGACGAGCCCGTTCGAGTTCTACCAGTACTGGCGCAACGTCGGCGACGCGGATGTGCTCAAGTGCATCCGTATGCTGACCTTCCTGCCGCTGGAGCAGATCGACGAGATGGACCACTGGGAGGGCGAGCAGCTGAACAAGGCCAAGGAGATTCTGGCCTACGAGCTGACGAAGATGGTCCACGGCGAGGAGGAGGCCGAGAAGGCGCAGGCCACTGCCCGCGGCCTGTTCAGCGGTGCCGCCGACCACGAGAATATGCCCAGCACGAAGCTGGACGCCGAGCTTGTCAAGGACGGTGGTGTCGGCCTGCTGGCCGCCATGGTCGCCGCGGGTCTGTGCGGCTCCAACCGTGAAGCCCGCCAGCTTGTCCAGCAGGGCGGCGTCCTCGTCGACGGCGAGAAGGTCACCGACCCGAAGGCTGTTCTGACCGTTGACGCGCTGAATAAAGGCGTCGTCATCAAGAAGGGCAAGAAGATTTACCACAAGGTTACGCTGTAAAGCAGGGCTGCTTTACAGTAATCTCAACCCATAAATACAAGGCCGCAATCCTCCCGCCCGCACCACAAACGGTGTTGGACAGGGAGATTTTTGTATGGTATACTGGAACAAATCGGAATTTGTCAAATTTCTTAAATAGTCTCATTGCATAAGAATGACAAACAGACTATTCTTAAAGTAGGAGGTGGTAGAAATGGCAAACGAAGATAAAAAGGATTTTAATGCTATGTTGCATGATAAAAAGGATATGCCTAAAATTCAAATTATTACAGACCAAAAAAGCATTGAAAAATATGGTGGAAGTAAAATGTATTTTGCCCCGCCAATCGACTATGATAAGGTAATGAAAAAAATTCCTTATGGTAAAGTGATTACTGTTGGGAAAATACGAGAATACTTTGCGGAGTTGAATGGTGCAGATTTTACAGAACCGATTACAGCAGGAGTTTTTGTTTCTATTGTGGCATGGGCGAGTTATCAGCGTTCCGAAGATGAAACGCCTTATTGGAGAACTTTAAAAGCGAACGGAGAACTGAATGCTAAGTATCCAAATGGTATTGAAGCACAGAAAGAAAAATTAGAAGCAGAGGGACACACTATTATTCAAAAAGGGCGTAAAAATATACGGTACTATGTAAAAGACTATGAAAATTCTCTCTTTGTTTTGAAATAGGTAACTTCCAGTTTGTGCGTCGGGGCGTCGAGAACGCCGCCCCGACGGATTGCAACTCACAAAAAGGGTGCAGCCTTGCAAAAGGGCTGCACCCTTTTTGTGATGCCTATTTTCCTCAGCACTGGCGCATCAAACGGACGTAAAATTTCACGGCGCGTCCTACGCTCTCGACGCGGATACGCTCGTTGTTGCCGTGCGGGGTGCCGCAATCCTCAGCGGTCAGGTCGGTTATTAAAATTGCACTTTTCCGGCTACAAATGTTTTTATACTGCGCATACTTGCCCCCGGGCGTGTTTTGGGCTATAATAAAGGGAGCATCGACTTTCAGGAGGCATCCATGCCCAAAGAGAAACTCAAAACCATCTACGTCTGTACCCAATGCGGCGAGACCAGCCCCCGCTGGCTGGGGCGCTGCCCGTCCTGCGGTGCCTGGAATACCATGACCGAGGATGTCGTAGCCGAGCCTGCCAAAGCGTCCTCCGGCAAGGCCGCCGCTGCGCCGCGTGTAACAGGGCAGACAAGCCTTGTGCCGCAGAAGCTGAAAAGCATCAGCACCACCGAGGAAAAAAGCCGCATCGTGACCGGCATCAGCGAACTGGACCGGGTCCTGGGCGGCGGTATCGTCATCGGCAGTGTAACGCTGATTGGCGGTGAGCCGGGCATCGGCAAGTCCACGATTTTGCTGCAGCTCTGCGGCGAGGTCAGCAAAACCAAAAATGTGCTCTACGTCACGGGCGAGGAATCGGTGCGGCAGATCAAGCTGCGTGCCGTCCGCCTGAACGTACCCGAGGACAATATCTCCCTCGTTGCCGAGAGCGACGTGGACGAGATCTGCGGTCTGATCGAATCGATGAAACCCGATTTGGTCGTCATCGATTCGATCCAGACGATGCGCTGCACGGATATTTCGTCGTCGTCCGGCACGGTCAGTCAGGTCAAGGAGAGCTCGGCGCGCTTTTTAAATGTAGCAAAAACGCTGGAGATTCCAACCTTCATCGTCGGCCATGTCAACAAGGACGGCGCGATTGCCGGCCCCAAGGTCATGGAGCATATTGTGGATACCGTGCTTTACTTTGAGGGCGACAAGACCTTGCCGTACCGCGTGCTGCGGGCCGTTAAGAACCGCTACGGCTCCACGAATGAGATCGGTATGTTCGATATGACAGGCCGCGGCCTTGCGCAGATCGAGAACCCGTCACAGGTCATGCTGGAGGGGCGGCCCATCGGCATCAGCGGCACCTGCGTGGCCTGCGTTATGGAAGGCACGCGCCCGGTGCTGAGCGAAATTCAGGCGCTGGCGACGAAAACAAGCTTTCCCAGCCCGCGGCGCACGGCGAGCGGCTTTGACTACAACCGCATGTACCTGCTTTTGGCCGTGCTGGAAAAGCGCGCCGGATACGCCTTTTACAATCAGGATGTCTACATCAACATCATCGGCGGCCTGAAGCTGGACGAGACTGCCTGCGACCTGCCGGTCTGCATCGCGCTGGCGTCCAGCCTGCTTGACCTGCCGGTAGACGAAAAGACCATTGCCATCGGCGAGGTCGGCCTCGGCGGCGAGGTGCGCAGCGTGACCCATCTGGAAACGCGCCTGCGCGAGGCACAGCGCGTCGGCTTCGACACCGCCATTGTGCCCAAACACAACCTGAAAATGATTGACCCTTCGCAATTTCCCGGCTTGAAGCTCGTGGGCGTGTCCTACCTGCGGGAAGCCATCAACGCAATAAAATTAAAGTGAGGAATGGACCCATGCCCGAACAGAACGAAAAGAATCTCCCCAAAGCACCCGCCTTCAATCCGAAGGTCAAGGAGACCATTGCGGCCTTCAAGGAGAACAACAACCCCAAAAATCTCAATGACATCCTGAACGAGCTGGTACGCTCGCCGCTGCTGGCCCCCGCCGTGTTTGACCTGCAGGGCCAGCCCGCTCCCAAGCCGGAGGCCGATGGCCGCGTACAGCTGCCCAAGGAGACCAAGATCAGCCTGGTAATGGTCACCAGCCCCGAGGGCAAGCGCTACTACCTGGGCTTCAGCGATTGGGACGCTGTGCACGAGTGGCAGAAGGCACAGCCCAAAGCCGCACAGCAGATCATCCTGCTGCGCTTTGATGACTACGCCAACATGATCGCGAAAAACGCCGAGGCCAGCGGTCTGGTCATCAACCCCGGCGACAATAGTCTGCGCCTGGAGCGCCCGCTGATTGAGTCCGTCAAAAAAACGAAGGACGAGGTTTCCCAGAAGATCGCAGCGCAGCTGGCCGAGCAGCAGGCCCGCCGCATCCATCCCGGCGACAAGGTCACGCTGGTCGAGCCCAGCATTCTGCCCGACGCCATGATCGACCCGGTCTGCGCGGTGCTGGCCGACGCCCCCGGTGTGGGCTCTGCCTATCTGTCCGTCATGATCGTAAACGGTGACGCCCGCAGCTATCTGCTGGTGCTGGACGGCCCCAAGGACGAGAAGCTGTTTGCCTCCGTGGCACAGGCCGCCCGCCCGTACCTGCTCAGCCGTGAGAAGAAGATGGATCTGAACATCACGACCTCGATTTCTCCGCTGGGCCAGCAGGGTATGCAGGGCAGCGAGCCGTTCTACCGCAAGGGCATTGGCCGCGTGATTGAGGAGGATGACGACGAATGAGCGTAAAGCGTCTGCTGGACTGCACCCCCAGCGAGCTGACCCGGTACACCAAGGCGGAGCTGCTGGACGCGATTGCGGGCAGTGAGGGCCGCGTACTGGCGTGCGAGACCATCGGCCTGACGCCTCCGCTGCTGGTGGACGTGACGAATGCGGAGTATGCGGCCTCCCTGAGTGCTGACATTCTGCTGCTGAATATGTTTGACGTGCAGCACCCTGTCATCAACGCACTGCCGAAGGTTCCCGAAGTCGAGACCGTGCGGGAGCTCAAGCGCCTGACCGGGCGCGTCGTGGGCATCAATCTGGAGCCCTGCGACCTGCAGGCCGCCAAAAGCAACGATGGAACGCTCTGGAAAATGAGCGGCGGACGCTTGGCCACCGTAGAAAATGCACGCAGGGCCGCCAAAATGGGCGTTGATCTAATCGTTCTGACCGGCAACCCCGGCAACGGCGTCAGCAATGAATTGATCGTAGAAGCGCTGAAAGCGATTTCTGCCGCCGTCGGTGACCGCGTGCTGCTGGCTGCCGGCAAGATGCATGCATCCGGCGTAGCAGGGGAGGGCGGGGAGAAAATCATGACCCCCGCCGACGCCGAGGCATTCATGGCAGCCGGTGCGGATATTATTCTGCTGCCGGCACCCGGCACGGTACCGGGCATCACACAGGAGTACGCGCACAGGCTGATTGAGGTCGTGCACAGCCGCGGCAAGCTGGCACTGACGGCTATCGGCACCTCGCAGGAGGGCGCGGACGTGGCGACCATCCGCCAGATCGCGCTGATGTGCAAGATGGCCGGTGCCGACATCCACCACATCGGTGATACCGGCGTGCCCGGCATGGCCTTGCCGCAGAACATCATGGCATACTCCATTGCCATCCGCGGCGAGCGCCACACCTACCACAAAATGGCACAGTCTGTCAACCGCTGATAATAGCAAACTGCCCGCAGGAATTTTGCGTTCCTGCGGGCAGTTTTTTATTGCAGATTGCGGTAATACTCGGACTGGCCGTCGTAGAGCGTCTTTTCCTGCAATTTATCGATCATATTCAGCCTGACCTTTATCATGGCAATCGCAGCCTCGTTTTGCGCGGCGTTCCAATCCTGCTTCAGCAGCAAAAGGCCGCGGTAATAGTCCTCGGTGCGCTTCATGCATTCGCGCAGCAGGTCGATTTCATCAGGCGTCAGAGCCAGACTGATTTTTTGCTCGTCTGCAGCAGCAGGCTCGGGCGGCTTTTTCTTCGCAAACAATGCCATTGGATTCACACTCACTTTTTCTTGGTAAAGAGCTTTACGGCAAACACAATAACAGCAATCGGAAGTACAATTTGAATGATAAGCGCAATCAGCACCGACAGCAGTGAGGTCGTAAGCACCAGCGTGCCGATGAGCATACCGCTGATGATACGCCACAGCCACGCAAAGACCATCAGCGCAATGATGGCCAGCAGAACCTTGATGATGGTGTCCTTGTTCATGATTTCAACTCCTTTTTATTCATCATACCAGATTTTTCAAGAATTGCAAGCTTGGCGTAGGTTTCATTCGGAGGGGCTGACATTTTCAGACTGCTTTACTTTATCAATAGCAAAGTGCCGTCCGGCAACCCGGCTTTTTGGGGCTTCCGTTATCGGTTTTTTTCGTTCAGTTCCGAGCTCCGATTCCGGTTTTTTCGCACCCTCCCTGCTTTAATGACCTCCCTGTATTTCGCTAAATTTGCATTTAGCGAAATATTATTACTCTCTAAAATCCTGTCGCGGACGCCCTCTCCCACAGCGAAAAGCGACATTTGCATGATTATGCACGCATATACAGATTATCAACGCTTTGTAATATGAGTAGCTCTTTGTGTTTCTTATAAGTTGGTGAAATTGACGAGGTGTTGCCTGCTGTGCTACAATAAAAAAGCAGAAGCATCGTTTCCGCGTGCTTCTGCAAATCAATATGTTAAGTTGAGGGCTTCCATGAGCAGTTATATTGATGTGGTCCACCCGGAGCGCCATGCGCCGTACCTGGATATTCCTGATGATGTGGTTGACTACCTACATTACCTCGATTTTGTAAAGCTGCGCTCCCCGCGCACCGTCAACGGGTACTATCTGGACCTGCGTGGCTTCTTCCGCTATATGATGCAGCGCTGGCAGCGCGTGGCCGACGATACGCCGCCCGAGGAAATTGATCTGACCGGCATTACCACCGCCGACATCCGAACGATCACCAAGCACGATATTTTTGATTTTCTTGACCATGCGCGCAGTGCTGACAACGGTCCCAAGGCCCGCGCACGGAAGCTGAGCGCCCTGAAGGGCTTTTTCAACTATATGTGCACGCAAGTCAATCGGCTGCCCGCGAACCCCACGGAAAACATCAGCCTCGGCTCGCCGGCCAGGGCCCTGCCCAAATATCTGACCCGGGACGAGGCCGTCACTTTGTTAAGTAATATACAAAGTGATTTTTACGAGCGTGATTACTGCATATTGACGTTATTTTTGAACTGCGGCATGCGGTTAGCCGAGCTTGTCACGATTGATATGGGTGATTTTCGCGATGACACGATCCGCATTGTCGGCAAGGGCAGCAAGGAGCGGCTTGTTTATTTGAATGACGCCTGTCTGGATGCGCTGCAGCGCTATAAAAAGGTGCGCACTTCCCTGCCGAACCTTGTGGACAGGGACGCTCTGTTCGTCTCCAAGCGCACCGGCAAGCGGCTGTCTGCGCGGCGGATCGAGCAAATCGTCGCGCGCTGCCTGCAAAGCGCCGGCCTGAGCGGACGCGGGTTTTCCCCGCACAAGCTGCGCCATACCGCCGCCACGCTTATGTATCAGGGCGGCGTCGATATGCTGGCCTTGAAGGAGATTTTGGGACACGAGAACGTCTCCACGACCCAGATCTACACCCACATCAACCGTGAACAGCTGAAAAAGGCTGTAGCCGCCTCCCCACTGGCCACCCAGAAATACGTGGAGCAAAAGCCGTCAGCGCCCGACGCCCCCGATCCCCATGACGGTGAAGACAGCCCCGACGGCAGCGAAAGCCGCTGACAGCGCCAGCGCCGCGGCAAAACGGACTGCCAGCCGCCGCGCTGTGCCCGGTGTCTCCCGCGCAGCACGCCCGCGCACCGCGCGGAAAAGTTCCATCGCCAGCCGCACCGCCCAGCCTGCCAGCCACAGGCAGAGAAGCAGCGTACCCACATCAGAAAGCAGCGTATCCAGCCGATAGCGTAGCAGAGCCGACGCACCGCTTTGCGCTGCCACTGACGCCGCGCAAAAGCCCAGGAACAGCCCGCGCGCCGCAAACAGCAGCGCCAGCAAACCAACACCCCACACGCAAAAGCCGCACAGCAGCACCAGTATCAGCTGCAAAAAGCTCACCGCAAGCTGCGCCCCGAAGGCTGCCGCAAGGCTCGTACCTTCGGGGCGGCTTGTGTAGTAGGCCGCCAGCTGCTGCCCCAGAGGTGTTGACCCGCTGCGTCCCAGCCAGATGCCCGGCAGGTAACCCGTCAGAAATATCACGCCAAATGCCAGCGCCGCCCCGCTTTCCGTCTGCGGCGTATGTTCCCGATGCGGGCGCTCTACCGTAGGCCGCAGCATTGGCAGCCTCGGGCGGCGCAGCGCCGTCTGTGCCGCCCGCATCAGCGGCCCGCCCGCAGGGCCGTCAGTGCACCGCCCAACAGGCCCCCTAGCAGCAGTGCCAGCGGCAGCATGGCGTTGCCTCCC
>OGQU01002795.1_pt1 | contig 10532 bp, 6 predicted proteins | sample 1553341 | NCBI WGS metagenome assembly OGQU01 (sample SAMEA2579920, study PRJEB22360) | human gut metagenome | biome: human gut; feature: human-associated habitat; material: faeces | place: Denmark | collected 2008/2010 | reverse complement strand
CCCCCGCCGCCCGCGTCCCGCGGCCCCGGCCACTGCCGAGCAGAACGCCGCCGCGCAGAGCATTCCGGCTCCGCGTCCGCGCCGCCCGCGCCAGAATCAGAACAGCGTTGCACCCCAGAACGGTCAGGCTGCCGCACCGCGCCCCCAGGGCCAGCGCCGCGGACGCCGTCCTAAGAACCCGGAGCATCTTGAGATGACCCCGGCCATCCCGATGCACATCTGCCCGCTGGGCGGCCTCGGCGAGGTCGGCAAGAACATTACGCTGTATGAGTGCCAGGGCGACATGATCCTCGTTGACTGCGGCCTTGTGTTCCCGGATGCCGATATGTTCGGCGTCGATCTGGTCATCCCGGACTTCACCTATGTGCTCGAGAACAGGGACCGCATCAAGGGCCTGTTCATCACCCACGGTCACGAGGACCACATCGGCAGTCTGCCGTACCTGCTCAAAAAATTCAATGTGCCGATCTACGCCGCCAAGCTGACGATTGGTCTTATCAAGAACAAGCTTGAGGAGCACGGCCTTGCGTCCAGCGCGATCTTCCATGAGATCCGCCCGCGCCAGAAGGTCACGCTCGGCTGCTTCACCGTTGAGCCGATCCACGTCAACCACTCCATCCCGGACTCGCTGGCCTTCGCCATCGACTGCCCGGCGGGCGTGGTCATCCACACCGGCGACTTCAAGGTCGACTACACGCCGCTGTCCGGCGACGCCGTGACCGACCTGCCCACGATTGCCGAGTATGGCCGCAAGGGTGTGCTGGCGCTGCTGGCGGATTCCACCAACGCAGAACGCCCGGGCTTCACCGCCACTGAACAGACCGTCGCCGAAGGCGTGCGCCGCCTGTTCGCCAAGGCTGGTAAGCGCCGCATCATCGTGGCAACGTTCGCCTCCAACATCTACCGCGTGCAGCAGATCATCGACCTGGCGATTGAGTCGGGCCGCAAGGTCGCCGTCAGTGGGCGCAGCATGGTCTCCAACACCGAGATGGCCCGCGAGCTGGGTTACCTGCACGCGCCGGATAATGTGCTTATCACGATTGACGAAATAAACAAGTACCCGCCGGAGAAGGTCGTGCTCATCACCACCGGCAGCCAGGGCGAGCCGTTGAGCGCGCTGTCCCGCATGGCGCAGGCCAGCCACCGTCAGGTGCGCGTTGGCCCCAATGACTTCATCATCATCTCGGCCCGCCCGATTCCCGGCAATGAAAAGACCGTCACCAAGGTCGTCAACGGCCTGCTGACCCTTGGGGCCGAGGTCATCTACGAAAATATGTACGACACCCACGTGTCCGGCCATGCCTGCCAGGAGGAGCAGAAGCTCATGCTGACGCTGGCCCACCCGCAGTTCTTCCTGCCCGTGCACGGTGAGTTCAAGCAACTCAAGCGCCACGCCGAGACCGCGGAGCATCTGGGCTATATCCCGAAGCAGAATATCTATATCGCCGAGAACGGCCAGAACATCCGCCTTTCCGCGGATGGCATGACCGTTGAGAACACTGTTACGGCGGGTGCTGTGATGGTCGATGGCTACGGCGTCGGCGATGTAGGCAACGTGGTCCTGCGGGACCGCCACCACCTGTCGGAGGACGGCATCATCATTGTGACCGCCGCCATCGACGGCAGCAACGGACAGGTTCTCTCCGGTCCCGATCTCGTCAGCCGCGGCTTTGTCTACGTGCGTGAGAGCGAGGAGCTGATGGAGGGAGCCCGCACCCAGGTGGAGATGGCCCTGGACCGCAGCCTGGCCGACAACCTGCACGACTGGGCCAGCGTCAAAGCCCGCGTGCGCGAGGCGCTGTCGAGCTATATCTACCGCCGCACCAAGCGCAGCCCCATGATCCTGCCAATTCTGCTGGAAGTGTAATTGTTTTCCTGAACAGGGGAGTGTACGATGAAACACAAGGATGGATTGGATATTGCCGCTCTGCTGCTGTTGCTGCTGGCCGCCATCGCCGCGATGGTCGTGCCGGTGGCCCTGACGCAGCCTGCCCTGCTGGCCGTGCCTGCGGTGCTGGTACTGATCGCGCTCTGTGTAGTGCTCTACCAGCGCCGCCGCCTGCGCGCGTTTCTGGCCAGGCAGCTTTGCAGCACCGATTTTGAAAACAGCCGTATCCAGTACAGCCTGGCAAATCTGCCCATCCCCACGGTGCTTGTCAACGACGGGCGCATTTTGTGGTACAACCAGTATTTCAGGCAGGATGTGCTGAACGATTACGACGCGGTGACCCGCCCGGTGAATCGCGTTCTGCCGGAGCTGGATCTGGCTGTCTGCTCCCGCCCGCACGGGCAGGACCTGAAAGTGGGGGAGCGCCGCTTTACGGCCTATGCAGGCTCAGCCAAGGGCAGCCGCGGGGCCAGCCTTGTGTATCTCATCAATGATACGCTTTATAAAGAAACGCTCGACGAGTACAACGAGAGCCGCCCGGCCTGTCTCATCATCGTCATCGACAGCTATGACGAGCTGTTTGACGATATGAAGGACAGTGAGCAGGCCAAGGAGCTGGAGGCTATCAACAGCCTGCTGGAGAAATACATCGGGCGCAGCACCGGCTTTTTGCGCAAGGTCACGAACAGCCGCTACATCGCAGTGGTGGAGGAGCGTGACGTCCGCTGGATGCTGGCGGAGCGCTTTGACATCCTCGATAAGGTCCGTGCGCTGCATCCCGGTGGGCTGACGACGCTGTCCATCGGTGTCGGTCACGGCGGAAAGACCCTGCAGGAATGCCACCAGATGGCGCGCGAGAGCATCGACATTGCTCTGGGCCGCGGCGGCGACCAGGCCGCCGTTAAGACCGTTGACGGCTTTGAGTTCTACGGCGGTATCTCCCACGGCGTCGAGAAGCGCAGCCACGTCCGCAGCCGCATTATTGCCAACGCGCTGTGCGACCTCGTCAAGCGCAGCGACAGCGTTATCATCATGGGGCACCGCATGAGCGACCTCGACGCTGTCGGCTCCGCCATCGGCGTGCTGCGCATCTGCAAAATGTGCGATGTGCCCGCGGTCATCGCCATCAACAGCGAGGCTACGCTCGCCGGGCCGCTGCTCAAGACTTTTCTTGATGCAGGCGAGGGCCACGACTTTATCGCACCCGATCAGACGCTCGACGTCATCACGCCGAATACGCTGCTGATCGTCGTCGATACCTACCAGAAGCGCCTGCTGGAAAGCCAGCAGATCTACGAAAAGTGCAAGCGCGTCGTCGTCATCGACCATCACCGCATGGCGGTGGGCCACATCGACAACCCGACGCTGATCTACCATGAGCCCTATGCGTCCAGCGCCAGCGAGCTGGTGTGTGAGCTTCTGCAGTTCATGCCGAAGGAAAACAACATCACCCCGCTGGAGGCCCAGGCACTTTTGGCCGGCATCATGCTGGACACCCGCAGCTTTGCGCTGCATGTCGGCGTGCGCACCTTTGAGGCTGCCGCCTGGCTGCGCAGCCGCGGTGCCCAGACGGCTGACACCAAGCTGCTGTTCAACACCTCAAAAGAGGAGTACGAGGCCCGCGCCCACATTGTGGAGGCGGCCTACATATACAAGGGCTGTGCCATTGCCCTGTCGGACGAACTTGAGGCCGGTATGAACGTTGTGCTGCCGATGGCAGCCAACGATCTGCTGACCATCAACGGCGTCGATGCCAGCTTTGTGGCAGTCGCCAAAAACGACGGCGTCAATATCTCGGCGCGCAGCATGGGCGCGCTGAACGTGCAAGTCATTCTGGAGCCGCTGGGCGGCGGCGGCCATCTGATGATGGCGGGTGCTCAGCTCCAGAACTGCACGCTGCAGGATGCGGAGCGCCGCATCCGTGAACAAATCGACCTTTACCGCGCGGCGCAAAAGGAAAATACTGCACGGTAATTGTGATAAAAATTTTGGGAGGGAAACCCTTATGAAGATCATTCTCAAACAGGACGTCAAGACCATCGGCAAAAAAGACGAGATCCACGAGGTTTCGGACGGCTACGCCCGCAACTTCCTGTTCCCGCGCAACCTGGCAGCCCCCGCGGATGCCGCAGCGCTGAACCAGGCCCGCACCAAGAGTGAGGCCAAGGCCCACCACGAGGCCGAAGCACGCGCCGCCGCAGAGGAGCTGGCTGCCAAGATCAAGGGCCAGGTCGTGACCGCCAAGGTCAAGGGCGGTGCATCCGGCAAGCTGTACGGCAAGGTCACCGGCAAGGAGGTCGCCGAGCTGCTGACCGCCCTGACCGGCACCGAAATCGACAAAAAGAAGGTCGAGCTGCCTTCCGCCATCAAGGAGTTCGGCAGCTATGACGCCTCCGTGCGCCTGTACGCCGGTGTCGTCGCCCCCTTCAAGCTGAAGGTCGAGGAGCTGTAATTTGCCGTCTGGCAGGGAAGGAGGATGTCCGCTATGCCGAAAAATGAAGAAGTAAGCCTTGCCAGCCTGGGCATCCAGATGCCCTACAGCATGCAGGCCGAGCAGAGCGTGCTGGGCGCGGCGCTGGTGGATGAAACGGTGCTGAACCGCCTCATCACCGACATGGAGCCCGAGATGTTCTACTCGGACCAGAACCGCGCCATCTATGAGACGATGCGCTCGCTCTACACCGAGAGCGAGGCCGTTGACATTGTCACGCTTGTCAATGCGCTTGCCAGCAACAAGACGTTTGCCAGCGCCGACGACGCCAAGGTCTATCTGGCCCGCATCGCCGAGACGCTGCCCTCGGTCTCGAACGTTGACTCCTATTTTAAGATCGTCAAGGAGAAGTACCAGGGCCGCCGCCTGATCGACGCCGCCCGGTCCATCCTGAACGAGACCGCCTCCGGCGAGGACGCCGATCTTCTGCTCGAAAGCGCGGAGCAGAAGATCTACGACATCCGTTCCGGGCGCGACAAGTCGGGCGTCAAGACGATCCGCGAGTCCATTCTCGAGGTCATCGACACGATGCAGAAGCTGAGCGGCGCGGACCGCGACAAGTTCGCCGGTATCCCCACGGGCTTCAACTATCTGGACACGGTCCTGACCGGGCTGGGCCGCTCGGACCTGATTATTCTGGCCGCCCGCCCCGGTATGGGCAAGACCTCGTTTGCGCTGAACATTGCAACAAACGTTGCCCGCCAGCAGAAGGTGCCGACGATCATTTTCAGTCTGGAAATGACCTGCGAGCAGCTGACGGACCGCATTCTTTCCAGCACGGCGAACATCGACAGCCAGGCATTCCGCACGGGCCGTCTGAACAACTCCGACTGGAACGATTTTGCCCAGGCTACGTCGCTGCTCTACAACGCTCCGATTTACATGGACGATTCCTCCGGTATCTCGGTGCCGGAGATCAAGGCAAAGATCCGCACGATCAACCAGGATCCCAAGAAGGAAAAAATCGGGCTCGTTATCATCGACTACCTGCAGCTGATGCAGAGTGCCAAGCGCACCGAGAGCCGCGTGCAGGAGATCAGTGACATTACCCGGAACCTCAAGATCATGGCCAAAGAACTGAATGTACCGGTCATCGCGCTTTCCCAGCTGTCCCGTGCAGCGGAAAAGACGACGGGCCGCTCGGATCACCGACCCCAGCTTTCCGACCTGCGCGACTCCGGCTCTATCGAGCAGGATGCCGACATCGTGCTGTTCCTCTACCGCGCGGCCTACTACAATGCCCAGAACGGCGAGGAAAACCAGGCCAATGAGAATGAGGCCGAGTGCATCGTAGCCAAAAACCGCCACGGCGAGACGAGCGTTGTCCGTCTGGGCTGGGACGGCGCGCACACGCGCTTCAGCAATCTGGATGTGACCCATGAGTTCTGACGCGGAAAAAACTGTACAGCGTATGGATGAGGCTCTGTTGGACAATTGCCGCCGACAGGGTCTGTTCAAGTCTGGCGACAGAGTCATTGCGGCCTGCTCCGGTGGGGCAGACTCGATGGCTTTGTTGCTTTTTTTACTGCGCCATCGCCGCACGCTGGAGATCGAGGTGCTGGCGACCCACGTCAACCACGGCATCCGGGGCGAGACCGCCCGCCGCGATGCCGACTTTGTGGCGGACTTCTGCCGCCGGAACGGCGTGGAGCTGTTCCTGTATGACGCCGTGCAGGAAGGCATAGAGGTGCCGCCCCACCCGAGCGAGGATTGGGCCCGCGGTCTGCGCTACGGCTGGTTCGATGAGCTGGCCGCGCGGGAGGAGGCCGTCATTGCCACGGCCCACACGATGTCCGACCAGGCTGAGACGGTGCTTTTCCGCATGGCGCGCGGCACGGGTCTGCACGGGCTGACCGGCATCCCGCCGTCATACAGGGGGCTGCTATGTGCGGCCCTGCCTCTGCCTGACCCGCGCCGACACCGAGGCATACTGTGCCGCGCTGGGGCAACACTATATCCGGGATGAGACGAACGACCAGGACGTCTATGCGCGCAACCGCATCCGGCATGATGCCATCCCGGCGCTGCAATACGCCAACCCCGCCGCCGAGCGCAGCATTGCGCGGCTCTGCCGCCAGATGCGCGCGCTGGACGACTGGCTGACCGGCGAGGCCGCCGCCCTTCTGCAGGCGGCCACTGTGCCGGGCGGCTATGATGTCACGGTCCTGCGCCGCGCCGAGGGACCTGTGCTGGACGCCGCGCTGCACGCGCTGGTCAGCCCCGTGCGCGACGCCGAGGAAAAGTATATCAGCCTGCTGCACTTCCTTGTTTTAAAGGGGGAGGGTGCTGTTCAGCTGACCCCGGACGTAAACTATAAAATACAGGACGGCCTGCTCGTCTGCCTGACGCGGGAGGGTTCTCAAACCCTTCCCGCGCCGCCGCAGCCCTTTGAACCGGGTGATTTTTACCTTCCGGGTGGTTATTTTGTGAAATTTCAGGTCGTAAAGTATGAAGATTTTCTAAAAAATCAACCAATTTTCAAAAAAGACTTAAACTGTTGCGCAGATTGTGCTAAAATACAGGGGAATGCTATTCTGCGCACGCGGCAGCCGGGGGACTTCTTCCGCCCGGCAGGACGCCATCTGCGAAAAACACTCAAAAAATATTATAATGAACTTGGCATACCGCAGGCCGAAAGGCCGCTACTGCCGCTGCTGGCTGACGGCAGTGAGGTGCTGTGGCTGTGGGGCTGCGGCTTTGCCGAGGGATGTGCCCCCGATGAGTACACCCACGAGGTACTGACGGTGCGGACAGAAAAAACAGGGGAGGCATAACTCTGATGTACAGCATGGACAATGATATTGACCACATTCTTGTATCGGAAGATGCGCTGAAGGCCAAGGTCAACGAGCTAGGCGCACAGATCAGCCGCGATTACGCGGGCAAAGACCTGCTTCTGGTCTCGATCCTGAAGGGTTCCGTCGTCTTTATGGCGGACCTGATGCGCGCGGTTCAGATTCCCTGCGCCATCGACTTTATGGTCGTTTCCAGCTACGGCGGTGCAAACACGTCCTCCACGGGCCTTGTCAAGATCATCAAGGACCTGGACGCCGACCTGACCGGCAGGGACGTGCTGATCGTTGAGGATATTCTGGACACCGGCATCACGCTGTCCAAGCTGGTTCCGGTGCTGAAAATGCGCAACCCCGGCAGCGTGAAGATCTGCACCATCCTCAGCAAGCCCAGCCGCCGCATGGCCGACATCGAGCCGGACTACTGCGGCTTTGAAGTGCCGGATGAGTTCGTGGTCGGCTATGGTCTGGACTACGACGAAAAGTACCGCAACCTGCCCTATGTGGGTGTTCTTAAGCCGGAAGTATATTCCGGCGAATGATAAAATGCCCGGTGTGCACACCGGATAGGAGTTGATTTCTTGAAGCAAAAACAACCGAAATTCAGCGGCATCCTCGTGGTAGCCGTCCTGATGGTGTTGGTCCTGTTCATCGTCAGCCTTTCGCCGCTGCTGGCAGCGTCCGGCAGCAAGGACACGACCTACTCCGAGATTTACTATTACTTTGAAAATCAGCAGGTGACATCGTTCCGTCTGGACCTTGGCACCGGCAGCCTGGAGTTGTGGCTCAAGGAGGGCAAGGCTGCTCTGCCGGAGTCCAACGCTGCAGCCAGCCTGCCCACCGGCGGTCTGCTGACCGGCGTGTACAGCTCGGACGATAACGCCCTGCCCGCCAACGGCGGCACCGTCTATATGACCTACAAGCTGCCCTACGGCGGCGACTTCAACACCGGCAAGATCTCCGATTTTGTTGACGAGTACAACGCGGCCAACCCGGATGCGCCGATGGTGTTTGACTACGTCGCCGCCAAGACGAGCATTCCCTGGCTGGAGATCATCTTCTACGTCGCAATGATCGGCAGCATCGGTATGCTGTTCATGTCGATGTACCGCGGCGGCGCGGGCGGCGGCATCATGAATGTGGGCCGCGCCAAGGTCAAGGATCAGCAGGAGAACCAGCGCAAGGCAACCTTTGCCGATGTGGCCGGTGCCGATGAAGAAAAGGCCGAGCTTCAGGAGGTCGTTGAGTTCCTGAAGGCCCCGAACAAGTTCAACTCCCTCGGCGCACGCATTCCGCACGGCGTACTGCTTGTCGGCCCTCCGGGTACCGGCAAAACGCTGCTGGCCCGTGCCTGTGCAGGTGAGGCCGGTGTGCCGTTCTACGCGATTTCCGGTTCCGATTTCGTCGAGATGTACGTCGGCGTCGGTGCCTCCCGTGTGCGCGACCTGTTTGAAAAAGCCAAAAAGACGATGCCTTCCATCATCTTCATCGATGAGATCGACGCGGTGGGCCGTCAGCGCGGCGCAGGTCTCGGCGGCGGTCACGATGAGCGCGAGCAGACCCTGAACCAGCTGCTGGTCGAGATGGACGGCTTCGACGCCAACGACGGCGTCATCGTCATGGCTGCCACGAACCGCGCGGACATTCTGGACAAGGCGCTGCTGCGCCCGGGCCGCTTTGACCGTCAGGTCTACGTCGGTCTGCCCGACGTCAAGGGCCGCGAGGAGATTCTGCGCGTCCATACAAAGAATAAGCCTCTCGGCCCCGATGTGAGCCTGAAAACGATTGCCCGCTCCACGGCAGGTTTCTCCGGCGCTGATCTGGAGAACCTCGTGAACGAGGCTGCGCTGCTGGCCGCCCGTCAGGGCAAGAAGGCCATCACCGAAAAGGAGATCGAGGAAGCCTCCGTCAAGGTCATGATGGGACCTGAGAAGAAGAGCCACGTCGTCACCGACGAGGAGCGCCGCCTGACTGCCTACCATGAGACAGGCCACGCTATCACGGGCTACTTCAGCAAGCACCACGATCCCGTGCACCAGATCAGCATTATCTCCCGCGGCGGTGCGGGCGGCTACACAATGTATCTGCCCGAGAAGGACCCCAGCTACGTCACCAAGACCGCGATGTTTGAAAACATTGTCACCCTGCTGGGTGGCCGTGTGGCCGAACAGCTTGTGCTGGAGGACATCTCCACCGGTGCGTCCAGCGACCTGCAGCGCGCCACCGATACGGCCCGCGCCATGGTCACCCGCTACGGCTTCTCCGAGCGGATGGGGCCTGTCGTCTACGGCAGTGACCCCGGCGAGACCTTCCTGGGACGTGACTTCGGCCAGGGCAAGGGCTACTCGGAGGCTATCGCGTCCGAGATCGACAACGAGATTCGCGACATTGTGGATGAGGCCTATGAGACCGCCCGCCGCACCCTGACCGAGCACATGAACGAGCTGCACAAGGTAGCAGGCGTTCTTATGGAGCGCGAAAAGATCAGCGGTGAGGAATTCAAAACATTGATGGAAGGCGGGACCCTGCCGCCTTATGACCTGGGCAGGGGCGAGACCGCCCAGCCTGAAGCACCTGCGCCGGATTCTGCCGCACCTGTGCAGCCTGCCGAACAGTCCGAAACCCAGCAGCCTGCCGAGCCGGCCAACCCCCAGCCCGACACGCAAGAGTAAAGAGTAGGTGTAACTATGGATCAGAATTTTTCCCTGATGGCGCAGTCCCGCGCCAACTACTATACCGCCGGAAGTCCGGTGCAGTTCGTGCGTGTCGAACTGCTGAAGGGTGACACGACCGGTGAGGTCGCCGTCTGCCTGACCTTCAAGAATGTCGGCACCGAGCCGCTGACCGGCCTGGTCGTCCACTTCAAATGTAAGGATGCCGCCGGTCAGGTCCTGTGCGAGGATGACTTCTACTATGAGCAGCTCAACGCCCAGCCCGGTGCCGTGTTCGGCAGCGATGACGCTGTCTATGTCAGCGACACGCCGGTTTCCAGCGTGGAGGTCGAGCAGGATCGCGCGTTCCTCAATGGCCGCGGCGTCGACCTGCGCAATTACAAGCGCGTGCGTCTGAACATGCCCCGCGTACTGCCCGGCTCCATCGCCAAGACGCTGCAGCAGCGCACCGGCAATGTCCAACTGACCTGCGTGCCCCAGGACACCGAGTACGGCTGGTTCTGCGCCTGCGGTGCGTTCCATCCCAATGAGGAAAACACCACCGTCTGCTCCGAGTGCGGCGGTGACCGCGCCGGTATCAAGGCAACGCTGACCGCTATTCTGGAGGAGGCCCGCCAGGCCGCCGAGCGCCAGCAGCAGGAGGTCAACGCCGTCGCCAGCAGTGTGGCCCCGGCGCCCGCTCCCGCACC
>OGQU01002794.1_pt1 | contig 10534 bp, 10 predicted proteins | sample 1553341 | NCBI WGS metagenome assembly OGQU01 (sample SAMEA2579920, study PRJEB22360) | human gut metagenome | biome: human gut; feature: human-associated habitat; material: faeces | place: Denmark | collected 2008/2010 | reverse complement strand
TATTGTTTTTAAATCTTTCTTTTCAATCTTAGAACTCATTTTCGTCACCTCCTGCATTTTCTTCAGCTGCTAGCTGATTATTCTGTGATGTTACCATAACTAATACAAACATAATTCCTAATAGAGTTACTGCAATCGTCGGCATACTTAAATATGCTGCTAAAATAAATCCGATAAAGAAATATGGTGACATCTTTTTTGTAATTACCATCTGGAGTAAGAGTGCAAACCCTACTGCCGGCAAAAGATTTGCAGAAGCTGCCAAGCCATTAATAATTACTTTTGGAATTGCATTTACTGCAGCTTCCACTGCTGCCAGCACCGCTGCCGGCGGCAAGTCCACCGACTACCCCACCAAGGGTATTTCCGTCATCTGCCCCTGGTCTGCAGGCGGCGGCACGGACTCCTGCCTGCGCGCATTCTGCGAGGCTATGGGCAAGAACCTGGGCGTCACCCTGACCGTCGATAACCAGACTGGCGGCGGCGGCATCCTGGGCCATCAGGCAATCGCAGATGCCAACACCGACGGCTACACCATCGGTATGATCACCTTCGAGCTGGCTACCTACAAGAAGCTGGGCACCAGTGAACTGACCTGGGAGAATTACGCTCCCCTGTGCCGCGTCAACACCGACGCAGCTGCCATCACCGTCGGCGCAAAGTGGGCTGCTGACAACGGCATCACCGACCTGCCCGGTTTCATTGATTACTGCAAGGCTCACCCCGGTGAGGTGCAGATGGGCGGTTCTTCCAACGCTTCTGTCTGGCACATCGCTGGCGGCTACCTGATGAGCGCTACCGGCATCGACATCCAGATGATCACCTATCAGGAAGGCGCTGCTACCGCTGTCCAGAACGCAGCCGGCGGCTTCATTCAGGGCGTTACCGTCTCTCTGGCCGAAGCCCGCAGCTTCATCGAGTCCGGCGACCTGATCTGCCTGGGCGTCATGGACGAAGAGCGCAACCCCGTCTTCCCCGATGTTCCTACCTGTAAGGAGCAGGGCTACGACATCACCTACTACACCCAGCGCGGTATGGCCGCTCCTCTGGGCGTTGATGATGCCATCATGACCCGTCTGGAAGAGGCCTGCGCCGCTGCCATCGAGGATCCTGACTTTGTGACCTTCATGAACAACAACGGTCAGGCGATCTCCTATCTGGATGCACAGGGCTATGCTGACTACCTGAAGCAGGCTGCTGTCGATGTCGCAGCTGCTATGGACGCTGTCGGCCTCTGATTTGTCTCTCTGAGTATTTGCTGGGGCAGGCAGTTCATGCCTGCCCTTTTTTATGAGAAGATATAGAGAGGAGGAACCCCTTTTGAACAAAGACAAAATGAAAACGATGGCCTTCTCCAATCTGGTAGGCTCCATCATTTTCCTCGCGATCGGCATCTGGGCGTGGTTCCAGACCGATAATTTCCCTGAGGTGGCCAACACCTATGTGCAGGCTTCTACCTTCCCCCGCGTCATGATCGTGGGTATGCTCATCTTCTCGGTGGTCCTGCTCATCCAGTCCATCTTCAAGCTGATGGGTACCATGAAGCCCACCGACCCCGTTGCTGTCGAAGTCGGCACCCTGAATCCCCTTAAGGATAAGGGCGTGGCCGCTGCTTACCTCGTCATGCTCCTCTGTGTGCTGTTCGCTGCTCTGTTCAAGAGCTGCGGCTACATCCTGTGCGCTGTGGTGCTCTCGATGATCATCATGTTCCTCATCGGCAAGCGCAACTGGGTGCAGATGGTCCTTGTGAGCGTTCTGGTGCCGCTGCTGATGTGGCTGGTGTTCTACAAGGTGCTTACCGTCAATATTCCGCTGGGTCCGCTGAACTTCCTGCGCACCCTCGTGGACATGATATAAGGAGGGAGCACAGTTATGGATTTTAGTCTGCTTCTTTCCAGCTATGCGACTGTCTGGTCCAACCCCGAGGTCCTTCTGATGACCTTCATCGGCGCACTGGGCGGCGTTCTGCTGGGCGCTATCCCGGGCATGACCGCCACCATGGGCGTGGCGCTGCTCATCCCCTTCTCCTTCGGCATGGACCTCATCCCGTCCATCGGCCTGCTGCTGGGCATCTACTGCGGCGGTATGTACGGCGGTTCCATTTCCGCTATCCTCATCCACGCCCCCGGCACGCCCGCCGCAGCCGCCACCCTGCTGGACGGCTACCCCATGTGCAAAAAAGGTCAGGCCGGAAAGGCACTGTCCGTTGCCATGTTCTCGTCCTTCTGCGGCGGCGTCATCGGCGCACTGGTCATGACCTTCCTGTCTCCGCTGGTCGCTGACATGGCCATGAACTTCGGCCCCGGCGAGATGTTCATGCTGGCCGTCTTCGGTCTGTCTGTCATCGTCGCAATTTCCGGCAAGTCTGTGGCCAAGGGCCTCATCAGCGCCTTCTTCGGTATGCTGCTCTGCACCGTCGGCCTCGACCCCACCAACGGCATCCCCCGCTTCATCACCACCAAGCAGACCGGCCTGCTGGATGGCTTCCAGTTCATCCCCACTCTGATCGGTCTGTTCGCTGTCTCTGAAGTCATCGCCGGCGTTGAGCGCATTATCCGCGGCGAAGAGCATGAGCAGAAGTCCAACGAGAAGATCACCAACGTCCTGCCCGATTGGAAGACCATCAAGCGGATCTGGCCCAACATCCTCTCCGGCGGCCTCATCGGCACCTTCATCGGTGCGATCCCCGGTGCAGGCGGCGACATCGCGGTCTTCGTCTCCTACGGCGCCAGCAAGTCCGCCAGCAAGCACCCCGAGCTGTACGGCACCGGCATCCCCAACGGCGTTGCTGCTACCGAGTCCGCCAACAACGGCTGCTCCGGCGGCGCTATGATCCCCCTGCTGTCTCTGGGCGTCCCCGGCGACTCCGTCACCGCCATCCTGCTGGGTGCCTTCATCATGAAGGGAATCACCCCCGGCCCCATGATGTACGTCACCGAGCTGCCCACCGTCTACCGCGTCTTTGCGGCTCTGATGCTGGCAAACCTCTGCATGCTGGTGGTCGGCTGCCTGGGCGTCCGCTTCTTTGCAAAGATCGTCTCCGTCGAGAAGAAGATGCTCTACCCCATCATCCTCGTCATCTCCCTGCTGGGTGCTTTCTCCATCAACAAGAATGCCTTTGACGTGGGCGTCTGTGTCGCCTTCGGCATCATCGGCTGGCTGATGAACAAGTACGAGTTCCCGCTTTCTCCCATCCTGCTGGCCCTCATTCTGGGACCCATGTGCGAGAAGAACTTCGTGCGCTACATGAACATCCAGCGCGGCAACTTCTTCGCCATCACCACTTCTCCCATCGCAATGGTCTTTGCAACGGTCGCTATCCTGGTCATCGTCTACTCTGTCTATAACCAGAGCAAGATCAACAAGCGTGCTGCTGCAAATGCTGCACAGGAGAAGGCATAAGCTCAACATCCTGACAAGCTCTGTCTTTTACATTCCCATGAAGCTGCGGCTGTCCCGTTCCGTCGGGGCGGCCGCACTTCGCTTTTATAGGATAATGAGAAAGCCCCCGGCGCTGCCAGGGGCTTTCGTTGTGCTGTATTTTATTCTTCCGATTTAGGAGCCTCAGGGTGGCGGCACTTGGCCAGCATATCCAGCTCCGGCATCAGCTCAGTGCTGATGACCGAGAGCATCTGCTCCATCTTGTCGCAGTCCTCAGCCGGGAAGCGCTTGCGCACACGCTCGATGACCGTGTGCAGGTAAGAATAGCTGATGCTGTAGTAATCGATGTATTTCTGGGTGGGGCGCAGGAAGTATTCGCGGCGGTCGGTGGTGGACTGGATCTTCTCCACATAGCCCTTTTTGACAAGGCTGCCGATTTTATAAGCCGCGTTGGGGGTGGAGATGCCCATCATGCGGGAAAACTCCGCAATGGTGGGCTCCCCCATCGCCATGATGCCCTCCATGCAGAAGGACTCCACCGTAGTCAGCGTGGCTTCGCGGGTGGCAAAGCGCTGAAATACATTCTGATAAAAATGCAGCTTGAATTTTGTATAGACGTCCTGAAAGACTTCTTCCAGCATGGGGTTTTCCTCCAGTGAGCAAATAGCTCAAAAAATTTACTCTTTTGATAAGTATACCATGATTTGCGCCGGAGGGGAAGACAAAAATCTACGATTCCGTTAAGATTTTGTGACCTCTTCCTTCCCAGTATGGCCCATCCGCGCCCTGACGATGCTGAGCACGACGAGTTCGATGACGATGGCACAGGCCAGCAGCACGAAGGAGGTCAGGGTGTTGGCGGCATCGCCGAGGACAGCCTGTGCTGCACCGCAGAGCAGATAGCAGCCCGCCGAGACGGCGGCGGCGGTCATGGCGTAGGGCAGCTGGGTGGAGACATGGTTCACGTGGCTGCAATGCGCGCCGGCAGAGGCCATGATGGTGGTATCGGAGATGGGCGAGCAGTGGTCGCCGCAGACCGCGCCGGACAGGCAGGCGGCGATGGAGACCACCAGCATCTCACCCTCCGGGAAGGCGTGGCAGACGATGGGGACCAGAATCGAGAAGGTACCCCAGGACGTGCCGGTGGCAAAGGCGAGGAAGACCGCCACCACAAAGATGATGATGGGCAGCAGGTACTGCAGAGCCGCTGCAGAGCCGCTGAGCAGGCTTGCGACGTAGTATTTTGCGCCCAGCAGGCCGGTCATGCCGGAAAGCGTCCATGCCAGCGTCAGGATGAGCATGGGGCTGACCATGGCCTTGAAGCCCTCGGGGATGCAGGCGGCGAAGTCCTGAAAGGTCATGACACTCCGCACCCGGTAAAACACGAAGGTGAACATCAGGGCAATGGCGCTGCCCATCACGAGGCCCATGGAGGCGCTGCAGTTGGCAAAAGCGGTGACGAAGTCCACGCCCTCAAAGAAGCCGCCGGTGTACACCATGCCGAAGATGCAGGCCGCGATGAGCACCAGCACCGGCGCGATGAGGTCCACCACATGGCCGCGGGTGTCGCTGCCGTCGTCCGCGTCGTCGCCGTAGGGGCGGTCGTCGGTGGTGAAGAGGTCGCCCAGCAGGGCGTTATCCTCGTGCTTCTTCATAGGGCCGTAGTCGAGGCCGCTGAAGATGAGGAAGAGGCTCATCACCATGGTGAGGATGGCGTAGTAGTTATAAGGAATGGTGCGCAGGAACATGGTAAAGCCGTTGATGCCCGAGCCTTCCGGCACGGAGGATGTGACGGCGGCGGCCCAGCTGGACACCGGCGCGATGATGCAGACGGGTGCTGCGGTGGCGTCGATGAGGTAGGCCAGCTTTGCGCGGGAGACCTTCTGCCGGTCAGTGACCGGGCGCATGACGGAGCCGACGGTCAGGCAGTTGAAGTAGTCGTCCACAAAGATGAGGATGCCCAGCAGCAGGGTGGCGAACTGCGCGCCCGCCCGGGTGTGGATGTGGGTGGAGGCCCAGCGGCCAAAGGCGGCGCTGCCGCCGGCCTTGTTCATCAGGGCCACCAGAATGCCCAGCATCACCAGAAAGACGAGGATGCCCACGTTGCTGGAATCGGACAGCTTGGACACCATGCCGCCGTCTTCGTTGAAGAAGAGGGTGGTCAGCGCCAGCTCAAGGTTGCCGTTGGCGTAGAGCAGTGCGCCGGTGGCGATGCCCACCAGCAGCGAGGTGTAGACCTCTTTGGTGTTCAGGGCCAGCACGATGGCCACCACAGGGGGCAGCAGGGACAGCGCCGAGCTGTACACGGCGCAGGTGTAGGTGGAAGGGTCGTCGATTTTGCCGGGCGTTGCGGCGGTACACCACAGCAGCAGGGCAAATACCAACAGAGCACCCACCCATGAGAGATTGGTTTTTTTCATGATAAACTCCTCAGGTGATTTTTTTGCAGCCTGCCGGGCAGACTAACCCTTTAGAAGCCGTTTTCATAAGCATTGCACACCGCCCGAACGGCCTTTTTGCCCGCATACTGCGTTGCTTTCCCTTGCAATCCGCTCAGGATTGCTGCGGAAAATTGCCTTGTCTGCGAGCAAAAATTCTCGTCGTTCGATGCACTCTGCTTACAAAAACAGCTTCTAACGTGATGGGACACGGAAGGGGGTGTTGGCTGCGCCGGACTATAAAGCGATGTATTTAGAGCTGTTCCGTGCCAGCGAACAGGCGGCACGGCTTTTGCAGGAAGCTCAGGCCCGGGCCGAGCAGCAGCTGCTGGCTGCCGACCCGCCGCCCATCGAGCTTGCCGAGAAAAAAGAGTCTTAGCCCTTCTTGCTCTCGGCCTTGGCGGCAAACTTTGCGTCGTTGACCACAAAGCGCTCGTGGACGCCGCCGCCCACGGGGCCTTTCTCGTCGTACAGGGAGACTTTGAACACCAGCTTGCGGCCTTCCACAGCGGTCAGCTCGCTCTCGCAGGTGACGGTCATGCCCACGGGGGTGGGTGCGGTGTGCTCCAGCTCCAGCTTGGTGCCCACAGAGCCGCAGCCCTCATCCAGAGCGTCGGCGACGCTCATCCAGCAGGTCTTTTCGGCCAGCGCCACCAGTGCGGGAGTGGCAAAGACATTCAGCGTGCCGCTGCCCATGGTCTTGGCGGTGTTTTCGGGGGTCACGGCGACGCTCTGCTTGCCGCGGATTCCGGTTTCTAACATATAAAAATTCCCTCTTTCTTAATTTGTCGTGATGCCGCAGTTTGCGGCAGATAATTTCACATTTGTAAGGATACCACAAAACTCACACTATTGCACCTGTTTTCGGGATTTTCCTTCAAAACTCTTTCCGTCTGAGGCCAAACGCGGTATCATAAGCTGGACAAGGAGGGAAAGAAGATGAACGATTTCTGGAAATCCTACGACATCACCCACGCCGAATACGGGGCCGATTACCGATGCTACCCGCTGTATGGCACGGTTCACCTCATGGAGCTGGCCATTTCGCTTGCCTTTATCGTGGGGGCGGCCCTGTGGTATCGCCGCAGTTCTGCCCGCACCCGGCGGCGCATTTTAGTCGGAGTCACCGCTTTGCTCCTGCTGGACGAAACTGCCCTTCTGCTGGGGATGGCCCTGACCGGCCAGTGGAATTGGAGCTATCTGCCCCTGCACCTGTGCAATATCAACGTCTTCGTCTGTCTGTACAACACGATCACGGACAGAAACTGGTGCAAAGAGGAGCTGTATGCCCTCTGTATCCCGGGTGCAATGCTGGCTCTGCTCTGCCCCAGCTGGCTGGATGTCCCCTCTTGGTGGACGCTCATCAATCTGCACTCCGTCAGTATCCATGCCCTGCTGGTACTCTATCCAGTCCTGCTGGTGGCGGGCGGCTACCGTCCCAGTCCCCGGCGGGTGCCGCAGGTGCTGGCGTTCCTGTTCGGCTCTGCCCTGCCCATCTACTTTCTGAATCAGTCCCTTAACACCAACTTCTATTTCCTCAATAATCCCTACGGGAACATCATCACCAGCACCTTCACGGCCCTGCTGGGCGAAAAATATTATATCCTGGGCTTCCTGCCTGCCATCGCGCTGGCGCTGTTCCTCATGTATCTGCCGTGGGCGGCGGACTATAAAAAGAAGAAGCGGGCATGAATGCAGTGCTTTAGAAAAAGGCAGTTCGGTCAGGACTGCCTTTTTCTTTCGCCCTGAATCGCACCCTTCCTGCAAAATAAATCTGCAAATTTCTTGCGTTTTGCGGTCTGTTTTATCAATTTTAAGAGAATGCTGATTTTTTGCGCAAATCCCCTTGACAGGAATCATACGGCGTGTTATCATGAACACATGAACAGATGTTCATATATTGAAGCGAAAGGATGACAACGATGGCTGAGAATGCTCTTGCCCCAGAACAGAAGCTGCCCAAGGCCCCGCCGGAGCTGCCGGACGATGAGGTGCTCTACGAGCTGGCCGATTTGTTCCGGGTGTTCGGCGATTCCACCCGCATCAAGATACTCTACGCCCTCCACGACGATGAGCTGTGTGTGCAGGACATTGCAAATGCCGTTCAGCTCAGCCAGTCGGCGGTGAGCCATCAGCTGCGGGTGCTCAAGGACTCAAAGCTCGTCCGCTTCCGCCGCGACGGCAAGACCATTTACTATGCACTGGACGATGACCATGTGCGCAGCATCCTCTCCATGGGCATGGACCACATCGAAGAGTGATGCCCCCAAAACGCTGCAAGCTCTGCCGCGCCCGGCGGTGGAGCGGGGATATAGAAAGAAAGGCTGGTACTTATTATGAAAAAGAGCTACAAGATCGAAGTTGACTGCGCAAACTGCGCCCAGAAGATGGAGGATGCCGCCAACACGGTCGCCGGCGTCGCAAAGGCTACCGTCAGCTTTATGACCCAGAAGATGAACGTCGAGTTCGATGAGGGCGCGGACGTCAAGGCTACCATGCAGAATGTCCTCTCCGCCTGCAAGAAGGTCGAGGACGACTGCGAGATCTTCGGCATCTGAGTTTCGACTGATACTGCCGGGATGCGCGTGGAAAATGTGGAAAAATAAATCGGTTTTCAACAATTTCCACGGCGTTTTCAACATTCTGGGTGCAAAAAAAGAAAAATGAACGCGCATTTGCGGCTTTTTGCGGGAAAACCTCGTGGAAAAGCCGGGGGAAAGCGTGGAAAACAAGCCCCTTGTGGGGAAAACCTGTTGAATCTGAGAAAACTGCCCCAAAAGGAGGCTGGTACCCGTGACGAAAAAACAAAAGAAAATGCTGTACCGCATCATCGCTGCTCTGGCTCTGGTGCTGGTGCTCAAGCTGCTGCCGCCTCTGCCCGCGTCGGTGGAGCTGCTGCTCTACTGCATCCCCTACCTCGTGGTGGGCTGGGATGTGCTCCGCAAGGCCCTTCTGGGCATCAAGAACCGTCAGCCCTTTGATGAATGCTTCCTGATGGCCGTCGCCACCGTGGGTGCCTTTGCGCTGGGCGATTACGTCGAGGGCTGTGCCGTTATCATCTTCTACCAGATCGGCGAGCTGTTCCAGGGCGTTGCCGTCGGCAAGAGCCGCCGGAGCATCTCGGCCCTGATGGACATCCGGCCCGACTACGCCAACATCGAGGGCGAGGACGGCAAGCTGGAGCAGGTGGACCCCGATGAGGTCGAGATCGGCACCCTCATCGTGGTCCAGCCCGGCGAGCGTGTGCCGATCGACGGCGTCATCGTCGAGGGCGCTTCCACCCTCAACACCGCCGCCCTCACCGGCGAGAGCCTGCCCCGGGATGTCCGGTCCGGCGATGAGGTCATCAGCGGCTGTGTCAACATGAGCGGCCTGCTCAAGGTCAGGACCACCAAGGAGTTCGGCGAATCCACCGTCTCTAAAATTCTCGATCTTGTGGAAAATTCCAGCATGAAGAAGGCCCGCGCCGAGAACTTTATCACCCGCTTTGCCCGCGTTTACACCCCGGCGGTCTGCTACGGCGCGCTGGCGCTGGCCTTCATTCCCCCCATCGTTCTGCTGCTGATAGGCCAGCCCGCCCGCTTCGGCGATTGGGTCTACCGCGCCCTCACCTTCCTCGTCATCAGCTGCCCCTGCGCACTGGTCATCTCTATCCCGCTGAGCTTCTTCGGCGGCATCGGCGGCGCCTCTGCCTGCGGCATCCTCGTCAAGGGCTCGACCTATCTGGAAGAGCTGGCCGATACCCGCGTCGTCGTCTTCGATAAGACCGGCACCCTGACCCAGGGTACCTTCAAGGTCGTCAAGGTCTGCCCCGTGGAGGGCGGTACCGAAGGTTCCCTTGTGGAAGCCGCTGCGCTGGCCGAGAGCTGGTCGAAGCATCCCATCTCCCTGAGCATCAAGGCTGCTTACGGCAAGGACATCGACGCTGCCCGCGTCACCGATGTGGAGGAGCTGGGCGGACACGGCGTCACCGCCAAGGTGGACGGCAAGCCGGTCGCTGCCGGTAATGCCCGCCTGATGGCAAAGCTGGGCCTCACCGTCCCCGATGTCCCCCAGACCGGCACCATCGTCCATGTGGCCATCGACGGCAAGTATGCGGGCTATCTGCTCATCTCCGACGTGGTGAAGCCCCACAGCGCACAGGCCATCAAGGGCCTGAAGCAGGCCGGCGTCCGCAAGACCGTCATGCTCACCGGCGACGCAGAGCCGGTGGCAAAGGCTGTCTCGGCAGAGCTGGGCATCGACGAGTACCACGCCGGTCTGCTGCCCGGCGATAAGGTGGACCAGATCGAGAAGCTTCTGGCCGCCAAGAAGCCCAAAGAGATGCTGGCCTTCGTGGGCGACGGCATTAACGACGCCCCTGTCCTCTCCCGTGTGGATGTGGGCATCGCCATGGGTGCTCTGGGCTCTGACGCCGCCATTGAGGCCGCCGACGTCGTCCTGATGGATGACGACCCGGCCAAGATCGCCCTCGCCATGCGCATTGCCCGCCGCACCAAGAGCATCGTCTACCAGAACATCGTCTTTGCTCTGGCCATCAAGGCGGCCTGCCTGCTGCTGGGTGCTCTGGGTATCGCCAATATGTGGGCGGCCATCTTCGCCGATGTCGGCGTCATGGTCCTCGCTGTCCTGAACGCCACCCGCGCCCTCTACACGAAAGACCTCACCAAAAAATAAAAGATATAAAGCAAAGAGGGTTCTGTGCGTCCGCACAG
>OGQU01002774.1_pt1 | contig 10599 bp, 5 predicted proteins | sample 1553341 | NCBI WGS metagenome assembly OGQU01 (sample SAMEA2579920, study PRJEB22360) | human gut metagenome | biome: human gut; feature: human-associated habitat; material: faeces | place: Denmark | collected 2008/2010 | reverse complement strand
ACCTGTTTCTTTACTCTAATTTCATTTTACTTCCGGGACGGAATTTCACTTGTCGCTTAGCCGGAATTACCATTGAGCCGCCCGTAGCAGGATTATGCCCGTTGCGTGCTTTCCGTTCTTGAATGACAAAACTGCCGAAGCCGACCAAGGTAACACTCTTTCCTTTATGCATTGTTTTCGCAATGGTTTCAATTATTGCATCTACTGCATTTGTAGCTTCTCTAAAACTCAACTGCCCTTTAAGGGCTACTTCTTTGATTAACTCTGATTTGTTCATAAGTTTATATTAAGAATAAATTATATGTATTTATTCATCACGGACACAGCGGACTTGCGCAGCGGTAGAACGGGCTTCCGATAAGTCTGTCTTTCCACCGAAAGAGCTATAAAATACATTATCCAATCGCGAAAAGTGAAAGATCATTACTGTATTCGAGGAAATGCCCGGTCCCTCCATTGTTCCACAAAGATGCCCCATATAGCCTGCTAAAAATTTTAGAGTTGGCTCTTCTCCCCATCGAGCACCAGCAGAAATAAAATATACTCTCCGCCCACTATTCTCTCCACCACAATAAAAATATGCTCCATATTTAGTAAAAAGCGGAGTATTAAAACTTTCTTCCTTCATATTTCCTATATGCCCAATTATAGTCCCTGTTACAATATCAGTTATAGTTTCATTTATTATAGGCTTTTTAAGAAATGCCCCACATATATCTGGTGGCGATATCTTATAACCGGCAGGACATGGATCATAAATAGTCTTTATAGTCTCTACATTAACCATTTTATATCTCGAATAAGGATTATTTCCCCATAGATATTGATTCCCCGCATGAGCGTTTTCTCCGCTATGAACAGCAGTATAATATAACCAATCAGCATAGCTATGGAAACTTCCGTCATCTCTAATAAATACATTAGGATATTTTATTCCATACTCAATTGTCCCTATACTTGCATTTTTCACTTCCTCTTTCAGTTCCAGCTTCGCTCCACGAACATTATACATTGAAGCATTTTCCGGTTCGGGATCGTCATAAGAAACATAAAACGAGGCCGGACCAACAAAAGGATCTTTACGTCCCCACTGATACCCCAAACCACAAGTAGTCAATTCATCCGGTATAGTTGTCGTTGCTCCCAAATCCCTATCCATTATTTTATAATTCTTTCCACTATAACTTTCTCCATTGGTAGGCAGCCCCAATTCAATAATATCAGGTTTCTCCGTACACCAGACATGCCAGCTCCAAAGCACATTTGCATCTTCCGCATTCGGATCTGACTTATCATAAACCGCAATGACTCCATTTCCCGCGTCATGACTCAAAAACTCAACCCGATTAGTAGTAGTATTAAACGCTACCTGTGAAATAACATTTTCCTTATCCTGCCAAATCAATTTTGCAGATTTAGGAGTTATCTTAACATTTTTCGAGACTGATATGTCCTCACCGTATGCATTTTTAAAATGATATTGTTCCGCATCCTCTCCCACTAAAGCCTCACCATTTATATGCGCTTTCGTTTCCTCTACAATGCCATCCGTCCCGTTTCCTATCACCGTAGCGTCAAACGAATAAGCGCCATAAGTCACCGGAGTAATAAAGCAATTTGCCGGACCGTCATCATCCACAGGAAACACTTCTGTGCGAGGTATGATACTGAAAGGGATATACTTCACCATATTGCCTATTGATAATTCCAAGAATCCCTCTGTCGGCATAAGAATAGATCCGTCAATCACAGTAGCATATATCCAATATTTATTGTTTATCGGCAATTCACATTCGTTTCCGGTAACTTTTTCTCCCACACCCGGATATGAAGGAATAGGATCCATGGCAATTCCATTATCTATTGGAATCAGATGTTCATTATCCGTGCTATAAAATGTTTTAATGAAAAAACGGGACACTACCTCTTTATCTTTTCCCAATAAACGTACTTTACGGGTTGTCACATTATCCAAATTGACATTTCCTGCATCATCTGCCTGCAACTCTATCTTCAACATTATCACCGGATCCGTTATTGTACCATGCAACAACTTTATTTCTTCCCTATCCATCTTAACCAGGTATTGCCCGTTTGAGTTGAACCCTTGCGTCCATTTATCAGAAACTGTTATTGTATATTCAATATTGCTTCCCGGATTTTGGATTGCTTCCTGTGCGGAAGTATATCCTTTACTTTTCAACTTCGTAATATTAAAACGATAAGCGTGGTTTCGCACTATATCCAAATACTTACCTGTTTCTTTATCCCAAAAGTCCAGACGATAATACTCCTTATTCGAGCCATCCGGATTCTGAACAGTAAGAAGCAACATGGAACGGTCTTGGGAAAACTTTTTTTCATCCAGCACATTTCCTAAAGCATAAACAGAATGCTTGTACTCTAAAGGGTAATAGGTAGTCACCAATCCAATCGACTCGTCGACAGGTATTGTCGCAGAAAGTAAATCATACTTTCCGGAAGTAGCAGCGCCATTGATAGCTCCTTGATAAATGCCACGATATTCGCTGTCTAATACAAAATTCGAATAATTCAAATTTTTCCATTCCCAATAAACCTGTTTACCGGAAAACAAATCTGCTGCTGCATCAACCGTAATTTTTGCAAGACAACGGGTTAATAGACACACGTTAGAGGTAGCATTTTCATTCCATTCCATCCACCCGTACATAGGAATTGTCTGTCCTTCATCTTTCAAATTAGAAAAACCTCTCATCAAACCTTGGCTCGCATAATTTCTTAACTGTTCTTCACTAGCCGTTTTATCTATAAGAAAATCACCTGTTTCCGATACAGAAGAACGATTAGTCAGGTTACAAACGACATAGATTCGTTCTTTGTCAGCAGGAACATATTCTTTCAATGTCACGGTAGGCGACGCGGTTCTATTTCCAAACAAAAAAGATAAATCAGTCGTGCCCTCCTGATAATATACAGGAGATGAGATGTGAGAATCATTGTATACGAACACTTGTATACCGCTAATCTTACATTCCGATTCATTTGCCACACTACGTACCTGAACCAGTTCCGCATCAGGGATAGATAATCTGATAATATTCTTTTGAGATGGATTAATTATACCCATTTCATTATCATCGCTACAACCAACTAACAAAAGAATATTAATTGTACAGAGAATTAATAGACATTCTCTGAATAAGTAATATAAGCGTTGCTGTATTTTTGTTCTCATTTCATTTATACTTTTTTGATTTCTAATGAATTATTCCTTTACACAACGTATAGAGCCAGCCTGTACAAATCCAAGCCACAGAGTCCTATTTAACTTATTTATGCCACTACCCTGGGGGTAAAAATAAAGTAAAGCTCCCATTTTTTGCCAATAAAAGTCATCGCTACGTCTTCCATAAACTGACGAACTCCAATACGTTCCATCTATCGCCGGAAAATATGCCCAACGGGGAGTACAAGTTATTGGCAAAAAAATCATTTTATTTTCTACATAGGCAGTAACACCATCCATATTTACCCCACTCTCATTAAAAATAAAAAATGCATCGAATGGTGATATTTTATAACCTACAGGACAAGGATCGTAAATTGTTTTAATAGTCGAACTAGGATAATCGGCTATTGTTCCTTCCGGATTACCCCACACATAGCGCATTTCTGTTGTTTCCGAGTCTGAAGTTTTCGTACACCAAGTATCGTCTGACCAAGTTCTACAAATAAATATATCCGGATTATTTATAGCTTGGGCAAGAGTTAGCGGTTCTTCATGAGTCATCTCTTGCCAAAAGCCGACACTTCTAACATTATATAACGTAGTCAATTCCCCATCATTTGTCAATGGACTGATAAACGGATCTTTACGTCCCCATTGATAATGTAATCCTTGTGTAGTCCACCAAGCAGGTGTAGTAGTAGTAGTTGCCCCAAGATTACGATCCATCATTTTATATTCATTGCCTGTTGTGGGTACAGTAAATTTTATAATCTTTGGCACAACTGTACACCAAAGATGCCAACTCCACAACACTTTCGCATCCTTCGCATTAGGATCAACCTTATCATAAACAGCTATCAATGCATTTCCCCGGCTTCGTCCCATTTTCACTTGAACCTTACCATCAGACAAACCAACCTGTTCCACCAATTCATCCGTATCTTGCCAAAGCAATTTTGCCGATAAAGGATGAATATCCGCGCCTGCCGCTTTTGTCAGTATATTGCCCATTGCATCTTCAAACTTCCCTTCATCAATAATGCCGTCTACTCCATTTCCCATAACAGTAGCTGTGAAAGAATAAGAAGCCGCACCTCTATCCGCTATATAGCTGTTGGCAGTACCTTCCGTATCCAATGGAGTAAAAGTATCTAATGAACTGATAGGAATATATTCCACATGTACATTATCGGAAGATATTTCAATAAAACCGCCCTCATAATTAGCGGGAACACTGCCGGTTGTACAATAGAAATTCATAACTTGCGTGGCAGTAAGGTCATAAATGCCACTGTTATCCGCCAGTTTATCTGTTTCCGCTATTCCATTACAATACAGTTGTAAATCTGTTATTGGCATTAAATCTGTCTTATTAGGTTTCAAGGCTCTGATTCGTAGACGTCCCGGAGTATAACAGTCCACTTTCACCAATTTCACCGGATCGACAATATCTTTAATAAGGGTTATTCCTTTACTTGCAGTCCTGTCTATATAAAAGTCAGTACCTACAATATCACCTGTAACCCTTACATCTTCCCAATCAAGCATATCCGTGAATACTTTCACTTCATCAAGACTTAGCACTTGTACATCCACCGAATAAATATGATTACGTTTCATCCGATAAGAATCTTTCGCTTTTACAGGTATCGTGCGTTCTATCACCCGGCTGGTTATTCCGTCCGTCACAGGAATAATCAGTTTCACCGAAGTCACATTGGTTGCCGGATCGTAATCAGACTCCTGTTCCAAATAATTTTCATAAATGTAATGAGAATAAAAAGTAACTGCTTCACCGTCAAGTTCGCCTTGCTCCTGTACTGCTATATCTTCCAGACTTACTTCCGGAAAATCCAAATAATTTAATGAAGACACCGGCAGATTTTCAACAACAGCCTCATTGGCATGAGAAGAGAACGGAGCATACTTACGAATCTTATCCGCAACATGAATCACCTGTATTTCTACATCTCCTATAATCAATTCCTGCGGAACAGTAGAAGAAGTTTTGCGAACAGCAGTCCGCAATTTGGCCATCCCCCGTAACAAATGCACGGAAGCTTTGAAATTTCTATTTATACCCTCCTCAATCACTCCCGTGCCTGACATATAGAAAGGGGAAACCGGCTGTCCGGAGATTATTGCGGGAGTGTCTTCATTGGCACGTACACGCAAGGTGTAACCCGCCTCCAATGTCCCTATATCAAACAGTGTAGAAACCATGTAAACACTATCAACATCTGTGGGCATCAACGTCAATGTTCCGTCCGCTGTGGAACGGGGCCGGTATTCTATCGGAGTCCCGCCGCCGTCCATAACATCCATGTAAAGCTGCTCAATCTTGTTCTCACCGGCCGTTCCATTCTCAATGCTTCGGGCAACCGGCTGTTTCTTCCCGGGTATTACCAAACGGAATTCCATCCGTTCCTTGCCGTCGGGCAGGATATTTTCAGCCATATCAGCACCAACTTCTTTATCTTCAATGCAAGCAAACATTGACAACACGATAAAAGCTGTTATAAAAATATTTATTATATTCTTCATGACATTCCCCTCCTTTATTATTCCCTTACACAACGAACAGAAAGCCCTGCAGAGTGCTCCCAAGAAGCACCTGCACCAGCCGAACTAAGCCCAGTTCCACCTCCCTCATATTCCGTCCATCCACAGATAACACATGCAACAGAAGGACTATTTAACTCCACTGCTGATGTTGCTTGCCAACATCCTCCGGAATATTGGAAGAATCCATCAAACTCTCCTGTTTTAGAATCACAAATTCCCGCACAAGGAAAATAAATCCTCTTATCATTTAATGAAAAACCAAACCCTCTCCAACCCTCAAATCTTCTATAGCTCGATTTATCCCAAACAACATCAGCAGGAACTCTCCATCCCGCAGGACATGGGTCAAAAACCGTTTTTTTACCCAACTGGTTATTCCATAGATAATGATTGATTGCCGCCTCTGCATCCGGCACATAACGATAATATGCATACCAAATATTCGTACTACCACCTGGAGTAAAAAATGTCAATGGCTGATGTACAGAATTTGGTATATTATTGTGTTCTGATACTCTAACCTTATTAACTATTTTCACATCACCGGTAATATTATACAAATCTTCGTCGGGTTCTGTATATGCCCAACCTTTAGCAGGTGGAAACGGGTCCTTCCGTCCCCATTGATACAACAATCCTTTTGATTTAAGGCCTCCTTCCTTATGGTATGTACTAGTATTATAAGCCATTCCTATATTTCTGTCCATCCAGGTATAACCAAAGAATTCCTGTTGCCCCTCTTTCAAGTTCGGATTATAGTCCGTACACCAAATATGCCAACTCCAAAAAATTTCTCCATTCACTTTCATTGCTATCACTGCATTGCCTGACTGATTTCCCGTTTCCACAACGATATAAGCTTTATCACGTTTGTCCGCATTCATCACTTTCACACTATGCTCTGTCATTACTCCCATTTCGTCCTGCCAAAGCACTTCGACCGTAATCTCACCATCGGGAATAGGCATACGTTCAAACTCGTCCATTTGCGCCCATGCCTTGTACACCCCATCGGTGGGAATATGCACCCTTCCACCTGGCGGAACTATAAAACAATTTGTGATATGTATATCCGCCTTTATTTCTTCCACTTGGGATTCTAATGCTATCCATGGACATACCGTCAGATCAGTATCCAAAGTGGATGTCTTCGCCAGAAACCGGCACAGTAATTGATAGACATGATTACGCTCCAGTTTTTCCAAAGGTGTTCCGCCTGAATTATTCGTGTCTCCACCTAACTTTATCATATCATATTCATCAATACCTATTTCCATCTTCCTGCCCTTACATCCCATTTCAGGAACATAAAAAGAGTAAGCCAGTATGCCCTTGTCTTCCAGAGAAGTTTCTTCAGGAACTTCCCCTCCTGTTTTCCTCGACAACATATAAATTGCGGAAGATGTATTATTACCTATCTTTTCGGGAGATATAAATCCGGTCAGGGCCACTCCTGTCACAACCACCAATGAAGGAATCGAGACTTCCTCCTGATTCCCCGACTCTTTCCGCATATAGACATCCACACGTGCCACTGCACGGTCCACAGACATATTGACAGTGTGTGTCGTTCCTTCCGCCGCATCCACTCCTCCTAACTCTCCATACATGGGAAGACAGTATTCTTTAGCATATTCTACTACATTGGTCTTTCTTGTCATGTAGTCCGCCATCAGGTACTCCACATCCTCCAAGTCATTCGGATGATCCACAGACTCCAATATAGCACGGGTATTCGTATCAACAGGTTCGTTTACAATAGCATATAATGTTTTTCCGGTAGCGGCTTTTACCGTAAAAACCGGAGTAGTATAAGTCCCGTCAGTGGCGATTAGCCCTTGCCAGTAATACATCTTATCCAATGATGTACCGTCAAAGACATAGATGCGTAGACGGCTGATGCGGTTTTCGTTCGCGTTCAATACTTCTGGATCATTTGTGGTACGTGTACTGATATTCATGCTCATCCGCACTTCTCCTGGTTTTACCAGTTCAGCTGTCTGTTCATTTTCCGTACAGGAAAATAAGACCAACAGCAACCACGCCCACCATATATAACCTTTATATCTCATATTCATCAATCTTCGTTTATTTATCAGAGTTCTTCGCCTTTCAGCCAGATAGTCCAGCCATTAATCACAATCTTGGTGGAAAGGAAATTCAATAATTCTGGATTATAGAAAAAGACTATCGCATACTCGCTCTGACGGTCGAGGTACTCCTGCGCCGGAATATTGTGCCCTTCCATTTTTGTAAGCAACAGGTAAGGTATCAGGTCAACCTTCATCAGTTCCTTGCCGTCCGACTTGCGTGTAAGCGTCAGATATACTTTTTTATGTTCGAGCAGGCGCATGGTGTTCATTTCCACCACAATGCCCACATCTTCCACTTTTTCCAGATGATAGGGCTGATAACTAATCACATCGTCATTCAGCAAGTCATTATTCCAGTCGTAATATCCGTTGTCCGCATGGATTTCGAACAAGCAATCATTCATATCCAGTTCTTCTCCCGGACCGGATTTTTGCAGGATAAAGCGGAATTTATTGGTATTCTTTATCAGAGAGACCGTTTCCGTCTGTTCCTGTTTGCCGGTAAAGTTTACTGCCTTCACCTCACCATACCAAATTGGATCCAAAGCTTTATTATGCACCAATGACTCTTCCCGTTTCATTCTTACTGTCAAATCTTCCAGTGTAGATTTTCCGGCAACTAGTTCCGGTATTTCAAAGTCATCGCTCACTCCCGCCCAAGCGGCTATCCGGTATTCACCGGCCGGAAGCGGCAACGGCATACGGTAGCTGCCGCCGCCCAGAGTTTCCCCCTGCTCGCTCTTCTTCATGATAAACGTGCCATCCTTGTCGAATACAAACACGTCGACACGATTCACTTGCGATGCAAAAGCGTCGGAAAACTCCATGTTATAGTCATACCGGAAACGGACATACAGCCGGCATTCCGGCAGGGTCTCATCAATGGATGTGCAGGAAAAGAGTACAAGCAATAACAACAGGCAACTTCCATAACCCATCCGACGGACGGCACCCTCTGTTTTCATTATTTTTCTCATAATCTATGGTTCTATTTATTTTTTCTAATTTCTATATATAGTGTGGAAAAGCGGCTTCGCGCGCTTTTCTCGGAATAATCTGCTTTGGTGGACAAGCCGCAAAACTTGTCTGTATGGCAAGACCTGTTTTTTATCTGTTTCTTTTAAAATCAAGGTCTTGATTTCACGGAAATAAGCCTCCGCCGGCTGGATAAAAACGAAAAGAAAGAAAAAAGAAGGCGCCACAAGACAAGCTGCGCCGTATCATAACGCCTTCTTATAATTTTAATTGTTATTTTAGCCCGATATATCAGTCATTACAAATCCACTCCCTGGCTCCAGGTAGTCCATGGATTTACCGTAATTTCTACAGAGAGATATGCTTCTTTGTCATCATTGTCCTCACCCGGGTCTTTCGGGTCAGTAGGATTTGTGGTGTCAGGAAGCCAGGGACTACCCGGTTGCTTCACGCTGTTGATAGTCAGTGTGTACCAGTTGTTGCGTACGACACCGTATTTGCCATGCGCCATGGTTGCGGTGATAGCCTCGTCATGACGAATGAGGATGTTATAGTAGCATACGCCTTTCTGGAAGTATTCCACACCTACGGTTTCACCGGCTGTTGCATCAGGTTTGGAGTATTCGCCACCGCTCTTAAGGCCGTCCAGTTCAGTGATAGTAATAGAGGCGAAATCACCACCGACAGTCTTGCCTTGTGCAGTGGCGGCTTTGGCTATACGTGCATGGAACTGGTCACAAAGAGTGATTACCTGTGTTTGTGCCGCATCCGGTGTACCAGCTGCCTTTGCAGCGTTATATACTGCCTGCAAATCTGCCAATGTCTTGTAAGTGGTACCCAAAAGGCGGAACCAGCTTTCGCCCACAGTAAATGAGCCAGGAGTGTAAACCGCACTTGCTACGGCAGACGTAGTCTGTGCCTGGGTTTGCGCATCGGCAGCCATTGTGTTCTCAAGACAGTATTTGCTGTCTGCCATAGCCGAAAAATCAGCAGGCAAAGTACCGTCATCAGCTACTTTCAGATAGTTGAACTGCGACACATCGAATCCTGCAAGTTCGTAGTTCGGGTCTATTCTGTAATCCGCACCTGCAGAACCTCCGGCAGGCATTACGATTTCAGAATACGGGAACATGCTCTTGTTGGTGATATTCAATGCCCAGTCACCGAATGTACAGGTCACTCCGGCAGGAACCTTGACGCCGTCCGGATTTGTTCCTAAAGAAACTTTAGCAACGACACGGTCTACATAAATCATTGAACGGTCAGCTTGGGCTGCGGCTATCGCAGCATCAACGTCAGGGATAGTCGTTCCGTCAACCACCTTTACATTGGCTGTCACCAATGCCCCGTTGGCCGGGTTCGCATTGTCGCCGGCATTAATCATCATAAAGTTGTTCTTTGACGTTCCAATCACTTCGTCAAGCGTTTGGTCTACCGCACCGTTGATGGCAGACCAGGAAGCTGAAGCTACACAGGCAGCCTTGAACTTGTCGCTCGGATTAACTACTGTCAGTACTTTGGCGGTAGTAGAAGGAACTTTGAATGCATTTCCGGTCCCTGCTGCAGGATTACCGCCTACATTCAAAATATACTCGGTCGAAGCCAATGTCTTTGTCTCCAAACAAACGTCTGATGCATCAAACAACGCAAGGAGTACTTCGTTTACATTCTGTTCGTCCGCTGTCCCGTGATTTTCTCCAGGAGCGCGTGTTCCCGTACTTTTAGGCATATCTACAACTACGGACATATAAGCCT
>OGQU01002752.1_pt1 | contig 10681 bp, 26 predicted proteins | sample 1553341 | NCBI WGS metagenome assembly OGQU01 (sample SAMEA2579920, study PRJEB22360) | human gut metagenome | biome: human gut; feature: human-associated habitat; material: faeces | place: Denmark | collected 2008/2010 | reverse complement strand
AAGAAATGCGAATTTCTTGTTTATATATTATAATAATTTAATATCATCTGAAATGAATCACTACTTACATATTCTGCAATATCCTTTTCATGTCTTCTTATTCTTTTTTCTAATAATTCTCTATTTTCAGGATGTGTTTGTAAAAATTCTTTATCTTGTTTATATCTTACTACAAGATGCTTCAATGTTACTCTTTCCATATTTATTCACATTATCCTTTCTAATGAAACACGCATTTACTTACAAATTTTCAATATCATTTTGCACATTAGCGATATCATCAATGAGATTGTTTATAGCTGCATCTTCTCCGTATTCCATATTTTCATGCATATACTTTGTAAGCTCATAAAACATTCTAATTTTCTGTTTATCGTCCATTTCATCAAAACACTTCTGCATTTCTTTATTCATTTCTATCATGGCTCTTCTTCTTCCTTTCTTTAAATGAAAACATTATACGTCCATTGTATTATTTGAAATAATTATTCCGCCTTATCTAGTAAAATGTTACCGACTTCTTCCACTGTAAGTTCTCTGATTATCTTCATTTTCTGTGCAAGAATCCAACTTCCGCCCTGGCTTTCTGGTCTGTTATAGCTTGCCCAATCTTCTACTTCACATTCGACCCATACACGCTGCTCTCCGTTTGCAAGCTTCATTGATAAATGAGGAGCAAATGGTCTAAAGCAACAATGCCAGCCGCATCTAACCGCAAATCCCTTTGTAGGATAACACTCGGCCTGCATCCATTCATTGATTGGTGTGGAATACGTTTTATGTATAAAGAGTGGATACAGATTTCCGTCTGATAATTTTCTTAAAAGCTTGTATGCTCTCATCTTACTCCTCCATTTCGATTCCAAATTCTTCCCATAACAACCGCTCGAACTTCGGATCTCTCTTTATGTATTCCTGTAAAAACAGTTCCGGTTCACACGGCGCAAGTTTACAATGTAAGTCCTCCCGAATATCATCGTCCATATATGTGGCAATATTATCCATTAACTCCTGCTTCAACTCAAATCTTCTTCCAAACCGTAACATATTCATCATCCTTTCCAATAAAATAAGAGACCAGATTATATCTAGTCTCTTTATTATTCTCTGCTTTCCGCTGCAATTCTTGCCAGTTCTCTTACCTCATCGGCATTTTCTCTCATGTAATCTCCAAACTTGTCTTCGTCTGGCTCCTCATCTCGTTCATAACACTCCTCCCTATATCGTTCCCACATTGTATCTTCTACAATGTGGCAGCTGAATCGTTTTCCGTCATATTCAATTTCCGGATCGGCCCATTCATTATGCCAGATATATCCGATTCCAGGAATCCCATACCAATCAGGATATTCTTTCATCGGAAAACTTACAAATCCGTTTGCAACTTTCATATCTCTTTCGATTGTGCTTATCATATCAATCGCCACCTTTCAAATTAAGGCACAGACCAAGACCACCATCAATATTCGGTAATCTCCTATATGCGTCTCTATGAATACAATCTGTCTTACCACATTCAGGGCAGTAACACTTCTTATATTCATCATAAGACATTTTATAACCTGTCTCTTTAAATCTCTCTTCCGTCATCATAATAAATCACTCCTTTAAACAATCCTCGTCAACTACTGCAAATAACTTAATCTCTTTGCCGACTTCGCTTTCATCAAGATCCAGATTGTAAAGCAATTCTGAAAATGACTCATTTGTAAAATCTCCCTTATATAAATACACGTTATGCACTATTGGAGTACACCACAAGTGTAATCGAATGAACTCAATCAACTCAATCCATTCACACTCATTACATATCCGTCTTGCACACTTTACTAATGACTGAACAAAATTCTGAGTCATTAATCCGTTACCTTCAAGATTTTTAATTTCTTCATCCGTAATCTCTTTTACATTTTCAATTCCCTTATCCATAATATAAGAAATAACTGCATTTCCCATTCTAAAATCAAATTCCTCTTCAATAATATTTCCTATTTTTGTCTCATACCACTTCATATTTGCTACCTCCTAATAGTCTTCATCAATACATTCGTCTGCTTCGCTATAATATTGACCATCATATCCTTTTTCCATTAATTTCTCCCAACAATCATAACATACCAATCTGAAAGTAATTCCGTGACAGTCTCTTGTAAAATTCATATCATTTCTTTCTACTTCTTTTCCACACACTGGACAAATTCTCATATCCTTTTCTTCCATATTTTTATTCCTTTCTATTTATACATTTCTACATCTTCTGTTCTTGAAATCGTTCTTTCAACTGGTTTTATATAACTTCTTTCCAATCAACCACCTGCTTATATCCATCTGCCTGTAAGATATGAATTTCTTCATCCTTATCGAGTTCGTATCTCTTCCGAAAATACTCTTTTAATCCACCATTTTCTCTTTCCGCTCTCCACAATTCATCATGAGTGATTATATCTCCAAATTTTTCCTCATCAGTTGTTACGGTAATATCAGAAATCTTTCCAAAATACATTGCTTCAAGTAAATCTGTATCCACATCTCCCTTGACAATGTAATCTTGCCAATCACCTTGACAATAACCTCTAATTGTTCCGTCTTTAAAAGCATCTTCTGGATAAAGCACCCGTAATACGTCAACCATAATATCTTCTGTACACCTGCATTTATCGTAAAGCTTCTTTAATTTTGCATTTACTTCTTCGGATATATATTCAGGATATAATTCATAACAATCAATATCCTCTATTACTTTTTTTGCCTTTTGATACCATTCGGCATCTGTACATTCTTTATAATATCTATTACCAGCAAGGATTACCTGTTCATCAAAATTGTCACACCCACAATAATCTTTCCACACATCATTATCATTGTATAACCACCATGTTCCATCGCCTGTGTTATCAATTCTAATTTCTACCATTCCGTTCTACCTCCATTATGCTGTCTTACTCATCTCAATATATTTTGCAATTCTCTTTTCAGCTTTAACCTTTACATCTTTAATATTAACTGGTAGAATCAAGAAGCTATATGTATCTCCCTTAATAATCCACGGGCAAACCTCTTTTGTCCCATAGAAAATCGGGTATTCAGAATCTACGATACTCATTACATCCACAAGAAAATTTGGATTAAAGCCAATATAAAAATCTTTTTCTGGTTTCTCTTTGACTTCGATTTCATCAAAAGCTTCATATCTCGTTGTACTTGCATACGAGTATAAATTTCCATTTTCTGCATGAAATGTAACTGGCAATTTCGATTCTTTCAAAAGGTCTGCGTCGTACTTCATTGCCTCTAATAGCTCTTTTGCATTTGCAGTAAATTTATAATCCCATTCATCCGACAACATCTGATTTACTTTGAAGTATTCACCATCAATTCTTTTTGTAATATATGTAAAGTTTTCACTTTCTACTTTTACATACTTATCGTTCTGAGAAATAATGACTTTCCTTTCTGATTTTTTGTCCAATAATTTCTTAAACACTGGAACACATCTGCAATGCAGTTTTACTGTTTCAAACGGATTTTCTGTTTCTTTAAGAATCATATCGTCTTCTAACTGTCGCATTCCGATCATACAGTTCCATAATGCCTCTACACGTTTCTCTTTTGTATTAAAATTGAACACGCTCATCATCCGATTGACTTCTTCTCTATTTGATACAAATACTGACAAATTAGAAATTGTTTCAGATAACCAGTTTTCTTTTACATCCAGAATGTTTTCTCCGTTATCTAATACCGGAAGAGAAACATCTGTATTTTCAAATCGTGGAATGGAAACATTTTTCTTGCCACACTTGATATTGATTTTCTCTTCTTTATCTGATGTGATATCTTCTATGGTAATTTCTCCTGACATTTTTGAAATAATTTTAATATCTTCAATGTCGATTCCAAACATACCAGGTTCTGTATGGTACGTATTTTCTGTTCTTGCTTCGACATAATGCTCAATATCTGTACTAAGAATTTTTAAAATTCCCTTATCATCAATCGAGAAGTACAGTCTTTTAAGACTCGGAACAGATGCTTTTTTATTTACTACCGTCATTGCTTTATCCATCATGGTTTTGAGTTCTTTTGCGTTCATCGTAAATTTGATCATATTATTTTACCTCCACTGTATTATGTTTTTCTACGAGACGTCTTAATTCATTTCTTTCTTTTCTCAATCTCTCAACATGTCTTGATAATTTCTTGTTCCCTTCTAATAACGCTCGATTGTTATTGCGAAGCGATTTGTTTGAAATTTTGATTCTAGTATTTTCATTTTCTAATTGAGAAATATAAAGTTTCGCCTCTTCTAATTCCATTTTATATTCATCAATACTCATTTTTCTTCACCTTTCTTATGCTATCTTTTCCCATTCAATGTGTGTATTTTTTCTATGTGCTTCTCTTGATACAATGAGAATTTCTCCTTTATAATATCTAAACATTATATCTTCTAAATGCGGTCTTTCCAAAATACTCTGTTTAATTTTCGCAATTTCTCTTCCGCCGTGTTCAGCTTCGTATTTTTCCAGTACCCATTCTAAATCCTCATAGAAATCTAATAATGCACATTCAACTGATCGTTTATAATTCTCTTCCATAATCTCATACATTCTTTTTTCAGCAGCTTCATATGTCTCAAAAACTTCATCTGGATATCTGTCATTATGACTTCCATAGCACTGCGTCCATGCAGGATATTTCTTTCTCAATCTATATGTACCGTGATCAAATTCTGGTTCAATAATTGGTTCTACGTTTTCCATTTTGACAAGATAACCATTATCAAATAGCCACTGAAGATCCGATGGACATGTAACATATCTACCTTTCATTGCTGCATTGATTTTTTCTTTTTTATCAAGGTTCTCTGTTACGGTATATAAATCAGTGCTATCTGTCCATCCTTTAGGAACTTTTTTAAATTCCGTTTCTGACTGAAATTCTTCAAACGGAATTCCATTTATTAATCTAATTTCTGGTGGTCTTAACCGTGATACCGTATGCCCACCATACATGCTTTCATGTTCGTACATTCCATACGAAACATATAATTTCCCTTCAAATCCTCTTTCTACATAATAACAAATCTGATTGTGTTTCATTTTACATTCTCCTTCCTAATAAATAAGACAGATACATTTCTGCATCTGCCTTATTATTCTCTGCCAATGAAACTAATATTTCATTCACTACTTCTCGTACCACTGAAATGCACAATCATACATCATTCTGCCCGTTATCTGGTCTTTAAATGTAGGACAATGCCAAGCCATTCTGTAATCATGTGCCTTACACCATTCTTTAATTACCTTTGTTGTAAGTGGTGTTACATATACATATAAATCAGAATCATGATGATCCATTTCGCTTTCTGGATAACCAGCTTCAATTAGCATTTCTTTTAAAGTTTTCATACTAATCACTCACCCTTTCTCTTGTTAAATAATTTTCAATTCCATCACTTTCCAGTTTTAAAACCAAATCAAGAACCTTATCTCTCCATTTGATATTTCGAACTGCCTTACGCAATGTTTCTTTTTCACCAAATTCATTTGGAATAATTTCTATTCCATAATCTACAAGTTGTTTTGTTGCTTCAAGTAACAATTCTCTTGACTGTGCATCAGGGCAATATCCTTTTCCTCTTGGGTCTGCAATTCCTGCCTTAACATATTCTGGATAACACAAATCAATAAACCGTGGCAGTTCATTATCTAAATCCATCATGTAAGTCATACTTGGTTCGAGAATCCGTTTTGGCTTTCCATTCCTACCTCTTTTCTCCATCATTTCTGCTACATCCTCTGTTTCATAAAACTCATTTTCTGCAAGAATCTTTCTTTCAATCTCTTCCGCATTTTCTTTAACTGTTTCATACAATGCTTTTGCATTGAAGTAATTACTTTTTAACTTTGCAAGAAACTTTCTATCGTAACTAATCTGTGGTAACATATTATTTCCTCACTTTCTTTTTCAAATCAAAAACATTCTCTGATATTCTGGATTTCTCTTGTGATTAACAAAAATCGGTTTTCCGTTATCAATAGTCACAGCTCCATAAGGATCTGTTGCAAATGGATTTTTGTTCCATCCTTCAGGTATTTCAGATACAACTTTTATACCTTTTTCTTTTGCGACTTTCATCACATGTTCTATTTTCTTTTCGGTTGCACTTTTGCCTTTAGCAGCTTCAAACAATTCTATACAAGCTTCAATGATTTTCTTTCTGTTTTCCTCTGTATCTTCAAGCAGCCAATCAAAGTTAATTACATTTCGCTTGCCATCATCACTTAACTTTTCCGTTGGATTATATATGCCATAACAGCTATTTTCTGAATCATGTACATAAGTATTACAACCAATATAAGTTTCCATAACCTTGTCTGTATAACCATGCTTGTACCAAAGATAAGGAAGTGAGTTCTTACCTCCTGGATTTCCACAGTGTACAATTTCTATCACCATTGTTTCCTGTTTTGCATTTTTGCCTATTACATGTACCCATGTACTACCAAAATCTCTTTTTTCAATTTCATACTTCATCATATTAATCAACCTGCCTTTTCAATCATCAATTAAATGCTCAACATCTGTTTTTTCTGTTAATGGAATAGGTGTATCAAGCGTTCCCATGCAGTAATCATAATCCCACCAATTTTCATCGTATCCGGATTGCAAAGCTTCAATAATATGATTCACCAATAAATAATTGCCTTCATCTATTTTTAGCTTTGCGAATTTTTTTAACATATCAAGTGTCGTGATTTCGTCTAGTTCTTCGTTAAGCTGTGACATTACATCTTCAAATGACTTATCTTCAAATTCCTGTCTTGTCATGCTAATCATTTACCTTTCCAATAATAATGTACATTCTTTCAAGTGTCTTATCTTCATCTTCAAATACTGCAATAGCTTCATTATTTTCGCTTACCGCTAAACATTCAAAGTTCCATTCTTCGAACCATTTATAAACAGCTTTCCCCTGACAATTCCATATGGCTGCATAATCACTTGACGATGTATATGGAAGTCCAAATATATCTTCAAGTGTTCTTCCACTTCCATATGTAATCCGTAAATTTGAAATTCTCCATCTGTTAAATAACTGTAATAACTCATTGGTAGTTTTTTCTACATCGTTCCATTCTGTTTTAAGTTTCATGTTCTTCTCCTCCAATTAAATAAGGCAGATAGATTACTATTCTCTACCTGCCTTGCTGTATTTTAATCATTATAAGGTTCATAAAGATTCCGAACTGTTGTCATACATTTCATCATCAACCCGAAATCATTGAATCTATCAAGATCTTTAATAACAACCGTATTTCCGCAAACATTGACAAGAATACATTTCGCATTCTCACAGTAATCTACTGTGACGCGTCCTTCGTTTGTATATACGTTTTCCTCAAACATCTCATTCATTTTCTTGATCCAGTTTTCCATTATGTATTCCTCCTTACTTTACCTTCATCAGCAGCTTGCCAAGTTCATTTGCATCTACCACATTACAGATCGCAGTTGCCTTTGTATTTTCAGTTCCATCTTTCCGTGAAAATTTTGTGACCATATATACCTTATCAGGCATTTCTTTGCCATCAACAGTGTAATGTCCGATTTCCACTGTGTTTTTACCAATAGTTCCAATTTCTCTTGTCTTACTGTAAATAAATTCTTTTGCCATGATTTAGTCCTCCAATTCAATTTTATTCCCATCATCATCTTCCAGCCAATATTTCAGACCGAGATAATCTGTATCCTGTAAATTTTTCACTAACATTTTCGCTTTCGGCAAGGAAACAGTTGATTTTAATTTTCTGGCTTGTGTTGTCAAGCCATCACTTGCTACAACGTACACATTCCCTTGCCTCCTTCCCTTACAAATTTTCTTGTTGCAAATAATCGACCGTCAAGACTCATATATACATCAACCATTGTATTTTCTGTTCTTACATACAAAACGATCATATGCCGCAAAGCGTCCTTCTGTATATACAGTACGGGTTCATACCGATCAAAGATTTTTATCCAAATCACCATAAAATCGTTTTCCTTTCTGTGAATACCAAACCGCCAAAAATAATAAAGTTAATACCTAACGGCCATGTATCATCTGTATATCTAATAAGCAGATAACCGACGATCATTAGTACAACGCAGAAAATTTTCTGTGCTATATATTTTCTACGCTGACACTTTCTTCTATGTTTTGCTTTCGCTTTTTGAATTTCCATTTGCCGTTGTTCTTCGATGTGCTGACGGTACTTTTCATAGTTGGTGATATCAATTATGTTGTAATGATCTGGATCAAATACAGCACATTGTTGCGTTCTCAATTCTTTTCGCTCCTTTCACTTTTTTATTCGACACAAGGTTATTCTCTTTAATCAGTCTTGCTTTTACTTCTCTATTCAGTCGTGTATTTACTTCAATTCTCTTGTGAGTTACACGGTTTAAATAATGCAAATGCGATCCAGTACCATCTCTTCCGTTTACTCTTGTTTCTCTGAATCCATTAGGAAATAAATATTCCCTTTCAAAATCCAGAACTTCCTTTGGCTTTCGTCGTCTCGACATTATTCATCATCTCCTTTTAATAATCCGAAAAATTCTAATTCTGCATCATCCATAGCACATTCATTCATGAAATATTCATACTGTTCTTCATCTGTCATATTACATTCTTCCAAAAGAGTATCTTTCCATTGCGTTGCAAGTTCTTCCAGGCGCGAACGTGGAATATAATAATTTTCCGTTTTGTAACGAAATGAATCAATTGCATCCTGCATAACCAGATATTCTTCTCTACCATATTTTCCATACATCCATGAGCAGACAGTGTAAGCCCAACTTCCATCAGCACAGATGTCGGATACAATCTTGTACTCTTCTGTACTTTCCATTTTGATGAGTGCGTACTCTTTCTTTTGGGCAATGATTTCATAATCAAAGCCAGCTGGATTATGTCGTTTTTCCATTTTATTTTCCTCTCTTTCTTGTGATTTAAGTAATCACATTGGAACGGACAAGTTTCCTTATCCGCTCTGTCTAACTACTTAATTTTCACTTTCGCTTTCGGACAGATATTCTTCTAATCCTGCATATTCGTCATCCGAAAGCAGATTCCGTAAATCATCCATTGACATAATCATTATTCTCCTTTCTCTTTTGCGTTTTTGAGTGAAAGAAAACACCATCAGTTAGCTAGGCTGACGGTGTTTCTTCCTATTATATATGTGGAGGGATAAGGTGGTGCTTTCTTATTCCGAACTCCCTATGTAAAATATGTATATGTATTGCTTGATATGTATGTAAGATATGTGTTATTTATTGATTTCGCTTTCCAGAATGTCAAACAGCTGTGCATTGCTCTTAACAGGAAATACCTTGCTTTCATAGAAAGCTGCTCCACTACAATGCTTTTTCAAAAGATTTAATGTTTCCGTTCCGTGAATGCTTTCCATCTTCAAAAGAACATTGATATTTCGCTGTGTGAATGCATTCTTTTCTGTAGATCCGCACCAATTCAGCTGTTTAATCATAGAAATTGCCCGTCTAAGTGATTCTGGTTTACGTTTTGCCATTCTTAACAAATTTTTAGACGGTGTAACTTTCCCAATAGGATTCTCTTTTCGATTCAAATCCGCCGTAATCTGGATATCATATGCATCGAAGATCGTTTTGAAATTAATATAGTCTTCTTCGTTTGCCTCAATGCCAGCTCTATACATATCACTAACTGACATAGGTTTTCTTCCTGCTTGCTGACCTAAGAAAACTAATACTGCATCGCACATTGTTTTACAGTCAATAATTTCAACAAGAATCTTTAATTTCTCTTCCTTTCTCATGATAAATGCAGCTAATCTATGTGCTCCATCAGCTACATATAATTTTCCATCAATAAGGAATACTTTGATCGGATCGAATTTTGACTCGTTGAAATTTTCTTCGATCTCTTTTGCCTTTGCCATATCCGTACTTCTCTGCCATTCTGGGATGTGTACGAATAATGGATTAATTGTTATATATTTTTTATTTCCTATAGTCATAGGATACTTCAGCGCACCACGCACTTCCGAGATTTCCGTTTCGACATCAGTCTCTCTTTGTTCATCAATCCAGTTTTCAAACTCAACCGATGTCATATAATGCCGGAATCCTTTTGCTTTTCTATATTTTTCATATGTCTTTCCCATTGAACCAGCGAAATCATATCCTACATCATGAATCTCGATGTCATCCTTGTTGATTTTCAGGATAAAGCAGATTTTGTCTACTTTTCCTTCCGATGGGTTACTTTTGCCTGTTTCATAATTGGAAATTGTGTTTTCAGTCACACCGAGTTCTTTTGCAAGTGCTTTCTGTGACATACCGGCTTTCTCTCTCATCTCTGTTAATTTTACTCCATTGATTTTACACATAATTTTATTCTCCTTTTTCTATGTTTTATTATTTTGAATTTCCCTTTGATTTTGAGCATAAAAATAACAGGTATATTTCAACCTGTTTTTCTATGCTCTGTGTTCAGTTTTCGAAACCACATAATGTATATGGTTCTAGTGTACATACCATATAACAATATATAGCATTATCATAGAGTATGTCATCTTCGGCAATTCGCTTCCAATTTTCAAGCGTTGCCTTTTCATTTTCTCTTAGTCCTCCACCGTATTCTTTC
>OGQU01002751.1_pt1 | contig 10683 bp, 8 predicted proteins | sample 1553341 | NCBI WGS metagenome assembly OGQU01 (sample SAMEA2579920, study PRJEB22360) | human gut metagenome | biome: human gut; feature: human-associated habitat; material: faeces | place: Denmark | collected 2008/2010 | reverse complement strand
TTCAAGAGGCGTTTCCTTCGGACGGGTAAATACTCCTTCGAAGCGGCAGGAGCGTAGAAATCGGCATCTACAACAGCATAGGGGAGAACGCCGCGAGAGCTGGCCGAGGGCGCGTATTATAGAATGTCAAGGAGCCTGACGGGACGCGGCTCGAAATAATATACACCGTTCCTCCTATTAGGCAAGGACGAGATCATCAAGGAGCTCTTATTACAACATACGGCGTTTCTATATACAACGATTTCATTACGCAGTCTCTATATTTACATTACAACGTTTACAGCATTTACAGCGAGAGGCATTACCCAGCTTTATTCAGCGGGTAATTTTCCCTCGTTTTTTATCTTATATCATAAGTCAATATTATCACGCCTCTGGCGGTTATTCAATCTAATCAAATCTATCAAGTGCCACTTTATCGCCTCGGTAAATTCAATACGGTAATCCGGGTATAAGTAATCCTTTTCCCGCTCGTGACGCCTCCGCAGCCACTTTCTAAAGTCGCGCTGAGCCCCTTTCGACAACAGTCCGGTATAGCCGTCCAATTCAGCATGAGATAGACTCGCCAATCCCAGAATCACGAAATAATCGGTCAGTTCCTTCAAGCTCCCCCGTTTAGGTCGGAACGACGGCCGACGGCCTATATTATCAAAGGCAAAAGCCTGACAATTCCGCCAAAAGAAATTCACAATCCGGGTATATTCTTCAAGCAGTCCGCCGAGCGTTCCTACCTTCAACCGGGAGAGTACCTTCCGTCGCCCGCCTTTCAACGTAAATTCAACCCGAAGGGCGTTTTTCTCCGGGTAGAGGTCCGGATTCCGTATTAGCACGTTCCGATTATCTTTATTTATTTCAGCGATTTTATCATAAATTTTAGCAGTGAAAAATCCCGAAACAAACTTTCGGCATGTAGGACGCGAATCGTTCAACTCGTAGCATTTCGACTTAAATGCACGGATTCGGTGTATCATTTCGACACATTCCATATCAAACGGGACATTCAGCCCTATTTCGATCACGGAAATTTCAAAGGTTCTCAACGTATCGAACGAGATGCCAAGTCGTTTGGCCACTTTCCGCCAAGCCTTCTCCAAATCCGTTTTAGTCAGATCATCCAACGAAGTCGCGCCGTAGTACCACTTTCGGATACTACCGTAAATTTTCATAAAGTCTTCGTAAAATTCGATTATCAGATCATGCGCATCATCCCCGTATTTCCCATTATTTAACACCAACTTATCATACCATCTCCCATTTATCCAATTCGATTTTTCAACGAAAGTCCCATAACGCAGGTGATGATAGACTTCCTTATCGTAACATTTCAAAGTAATATTATCGACCATATTTTTTCAATTTCAAAAGTTCGTCTTTACAATACCTCTTAGAACGCCCGTAGCGCATAGGCGTAATCAAACCTTTTTTCTCCCAACGATAGAGCGTCGAGCGACTGACCTTCATCGAACCTTCAACCTCTTTCGCAGTCAGCAACTCCGCTCCGAGGAGAGCCTTCGTAAGATAATTAATAATCCAATCCCGATTCTGGGCTATCCCCACTTTAATCAGCGTTTGGAGCATCTTCGGAGATACGATAATCTCGCACTCCGTTTTAATTCTTAAATTATTCATAGCTTTATATTAGAATTAGCGGGCGATTTCTCGCCCTTTATTTCCTAATATATAATGGTGGATAATACGAAGGTCTTTTTTAGATAATTATTTATATATCAATTAATTAACATTAAAACGGCTTCAAAACAACCCCAAAAGAGGGTCAAAAGATCATTTTTGCCGACTTACAGAACACAAAAAACCGCCCCGGTCAGGGGCGGTCTACATAACCTACACAAACAAATTCTATTCAGCTAACGCGGCTTTAATTATTTCGAATCCGCCGTCTTTACAATTCTTTTCTGACAGACACGCATTCCGGATACTACTCAGTTCAACGCAGGTGGCATTCTCCAATTCCGGAACAAAATCAAGCCACTGGGCCTTACTTCGGGCATATACGAATATAACATTTTTATCAATCAGATATTTTACCAGCCGTTTCGTATACTCCTGAGAAGGAAGCAAGCCCATTTTCGCCGGAAATGGCTTATATTTTCTGGAATGATAAGCCATTAGCTGAACCGCCGCTATCTTCGTTTCAGCTCCGGGAACAGCTTCCCGGATTATCCGCGTTTTCTTCGCCCAATACCAATCCTGCTCGTCATTAAACGGCTTATATTCCGGACCGGAATAAAAAATCGCACGATCTTCGAGTAGCATCGCTTGGGTCTGCGCCCGAATAACGAAGCGTTTTTCTTCATCGCTCATCTTTTCATGGGCTTCGATATTCGACGACACCTTATATCCCGGATTCGACATTAGCAGTACGACCCGCGCACCAAGAACATCGCCGATAAACGGATAAGGCAATATTTCGGTATGCAGCTGATGATCGGGGTTTTTCGTTCGCTTATTAAATTCTTCGATAAACGGGATGTCATCGGCATACGCATTCAACTTTTCCAATCGCATATAGCCGTTCTTCTCGATTTTTTCGGCTAATACCCGCCACGGGTTTTCTTTTAACAAGGTTTCCTTCGTTTCCATAATAAAAGGTTTAATAGTTAGGTTCCCAAAGATAAGATATTCTCGCCCTTTTTCAATATCGAGGGTGGTGATAATTTCATCCATTTTTTCTTCGCCCCGGTAGTCGATCCCGATCGTCCACGCGCTATTCGTCCCGCCGTCCCAGCAAAACACCTCTTCCAGCCGTTCGCGGAGTTCGGCGGTAAGCAGGGCTGTTAGCTGACCTTCGGAGAGGCAGACCCTTTCCAACAGAAAATTATTCAACACGGAGGTCGCCTCACCCGTCCGCAGGTAGCTGATATAGTACGCCAACGAGTGGGGAATCCGGTCGGCATAGTCGGGGTGGTTCTCTTTATAGCGGGCCAAAACAACCTCCAAATCCCCGCCGTAATGGATATATAAGGCGAGGTTCAGCAACTTTTTCTCCCAGCTAACCCGCCCGAACTCGAAACACAGATCGTCCCAATAAGCCCGTCGGGTGACAAGGTCGTCATAGATTTCCCGCTTTTCAGCAACCGGCATCGCCGGGTCGCCGAGGGATTTCGAGACCGGGGTGGCTTCATCCCGGTATTTTTTAACGACGAGATCGTCGGCGCTGACGGAATCGGCCTCCATCCACCACCGCAACCATTCCGATTTTTCGGCGTCCTCCAACTTTTCAAAATCGCCGCTCTTTAATCCGTTTCTCGACAGATAGTGTCGAAATTCTCGCTCCAATCTCGCTATCCGGCTCCCTTCGGCGGCGGCATACAGGAATTTCGGGGGCAGGTCTTCAATCCACATCGTCGAGCGGATCGCCTCCCGAAACCGTATCGCCTCGATCATATTCAGCAGGGGAAATTCCCCGCGAAAGGGAATCAGCCGCGACGGAATTTCCCGGTCTACAAGCAGGCCGGCCATACCACCCGCCACGGAGCACATCCGGTCTCTCGTCGAAAGTTCACTCTTTTCCATATACCGTTATTTCGGTTACAAACTCTTTACGGCAAAATTATCCGTCGCTTCCGCCAACCCCCGGCGCAAGGGCGGATTATTTTTCAAACGTAAGAGAAATAAACAAAGAAAGCGTGGCGCCGACAACCTATCTTATACGGCAGGCTCTGGAATAGCCCGAATACTAAAATAAGCATCAGCCCACGCCCTTTCTCAAGGACATAGGAATAACAACGCTTATTCCCGTATTCTTTAGAATTTACCAGATTCGCCGTAGAGAATAAACTTACGCTTTCGCGTCTATCAATATGTCATAGACAAAAGTACGAAGATTTCGCGGATTTCCAACAAAAAAGGCTTCGACCTAAATCGAAGCCCCTTCAAAATTCATTCATCGTCAATCAAAAAAATCGGCCGTTTCAGTTTTATAGCATCCTATGGGTGTCTCAATCCATATTAATTTATCTCCCCAATCGCATTCGTTCTCAGGAAACGTATACCATAATACAAAAATTATTAGATTCAAGTCTTTCGCTATTTTCATCACCTCTAAATAGAATTTTTCATCTTCCCCCTTTTTCAAAAGAAAATCTGGGAAAGCCCTATCATCAAGAGAAATTATAATCGCTTTCAAATCATCTTCAATGGCAATTTTTCGTATCTCGTTTAATATTAGAACATAGTCTTTTACAGCACGAGAACGCAACTTAACAAACGGATTAGCACTCTCCCAATGGAGTAGTCCCGTAGATATTTTAGCTTTCTCTAAAAATGAATGTAACACGGGGCCTAACATCAGCATTATATCTTCAACATCATAAATTTGGTTAGGCGTAAAAATCGTTATTACCTCCGAATATTTACAGATAATAGGACGAGCATTTTCCGCATCAAAAGTTAGATACACTCCTTCCTTACACGAACTAACAGATATATTATCGCGTCTTAATTTTACAATAATTTTTTCACTCATATCTATCCATCATTTTAGTAACCACATTTTTCACCTCTTCCCGGAACCACGCGGGGCGCAATACCTCCACGTCCGCGCCGTTCGAGAGCAGTTCCATTCGGAAATCGTAGGTCGGAGCCAACCGGTATTCGAACACCGAATATTCCGCGGTCCGCTCGGTTTCATGCTGGGTAGGGTGCAGGGGCAGGGCCCGAACATAGTTCGCCTGCTTCCCCAAGACGCGGATTTCGACCCGTTCGGCCTTCCGGTCCCGTTCTCGGATAATTCCGAAGGCGTCGGCATAGAATTCGGCACAATCGAAATCCGAGGGGATTTCAGCCGCTTTCGCCGTCGGAACCATACTTCGTACCCGGTCGAGGGCGAACGCGTAAATTCCACCCATTTCCACGCTGTCAGCAATCAGATACCAGCGCCTCCGGAACGCCTTCAATCCGTAAGGCTCGACCTCGTAACGATTTTCTCGTTTTTCATCGTAGGTATGGCGGTAGACGATCTCCAAGCATCGGTTCTCCTCCATCGCCCGGAGTACCGCAGTTAGATAGGCGTAGCCCGAAGAGATCGGCTCCAACGCGATCCGTCGGCGCAGGCGTTTACTATTTACCAAGAGGTCGTTCACGGCGAAGGTTTCCAACAGCCAGCGTCGCAGATCGTCGCGCACCAGGTCGTCGCCGCATTCGACGTAGTATTCGTTCGTACGGCGGTCGCAGGCGATATTCACGTCGAACAACTCTTCAACGGCTTTCCGGTGGTTCTCAAAGGTCTTTCGGGGTAGTTCCTCGCCGCCCGACATCTCGTTCCGCTGCCAACGGACGCGGATTTCATCCAGGGTGATACGGCCCGCGGAGTAAATCACGTCCAAGAGCCACAGATAACGGCGAAACAAGGTCGCGGTGTTATTCGTCAAGGCATTCATCGTTCAAAGGTTTTTCACAAAGATAAAAACGGCTTCCGCCAAAACTCGGCGGAAGCTCTCGTTTTTTATCAGGCACCCAGTTTTTTCATCGCTTCGATCAGCTCCGTTCGTTCGGTATTCGTATAGACCCGGTGTACCATATCGAGGCTTTTATCCCCCAAAAGTTTCGCTACCATATAGAGCGGGGTGCCCGCGTTCGCCAAGTGGGAAGCGAAGGTATGCCGACCGACGTGGAACGAGAGGCGTTTCCCGATTCCGGCTTTCTCAGCCAACATTTTCAGTTTCCGGTTTATACAACCATTCGATAGACGCGGAAAAACATGCTCGCCCGTAGACACGTTCCGGTACTTGGCAAGCAGGACCTTCGCCCATTTCAACGTCACCGGAATTTCAACCAGTTCTTTCGTCTTGCATTGAACCTTAGAGATATAGGTCACGCCTTTAATATTTTTCAAGTGCGTCCACTTCAGGTCCAATACGTCGCTGAACCGCAAGCCCGTTTCACAACTGAAAATAAACAGTTCTCGTGTCAGTTTCATCGCCGGATCACCTTTATCCGGCAGGGCCTTTTGCAGGAACGCGTCGTATTCATCCTTTGTCAGAAAAACCGTCCGGGGTTTCGAGCGGTTTAGGAATTTCAATCCCTTCCCGAACGGATCGTCGATCGGATAGCCCAGCCGTCCGGCCCATTTCACCACCGAACGCAGGCGGTTCAATTTCGTATTAATCGTATTATCCGCATTCCGGCGGACCGTCCGCAAATACTTTTTATACTCCTGAATAAAGAGAATATCGAGCTGGTCGATCGTCCGTTTCTTACTCCTTTTCGAAAATTTCGCCATATCCTTTTTAAGGTCCAATATACCTATAATCGTTCGCTCGCAGCGGTTATCCGTCCGCAGTTTATCTACATAAGCATCGAAGATTTCATCGAGGGTGGCGTTCGTCTTTTCACTCGGAGCCGTCCTCGACTTTCCAGTAAGGATTTCCCGGATTCGCTCCAGGTCCACGGTTTCACCCAACATCTCGCACTGGAACAGATAGCGTTCGTATTCGGTTTCCTTCCCGTTCAGATAGCTGTTAATTACGCTTTTTTCGGGGCAGTTTCCGACAACACGTCCGGATTTCTTATCCCAGCAAGCCGGGGCAATCGAATAGGGAGTCGCAAATTTCGTTTGGCGGCCGTCGAGATATACACGCAGGTCGATACGTTTTTCCAAACCTTTCCTCGAAAGGTCATCACGCAGAATAGGTCTAATCGTTTTTTTCATAACTATCCTTTTTATAGTTTCGCTCTCTAATACTGGCAGGTTCCAAGAAAAATCGAGGAAATTTTTCCCGCAAGGACTAATTTAGGCTCAAAATGCTGATTGACAAAGAGTTCTTTCAGTAAAAATTCTCGAAAAATTTTGCAACGTCCTCCAATCGTCATCCAGCCGAGATTCGGCAACAAACCATTTTAACAAGAAATTCACCGGAAGAAATCAGACCGGCAAAGACGTTACAAAAAAGCCCTTCAAAAACAACAAGGGTTAAAATTAGGGTTAAAAATTCGGCACAAAGTGAAACAAGGTGAAAGACCTACCCTGCGCCAAAACGCGTTCTAACGACGATTAACTTTCAAAATCGCGCTACTTATTTCAAAAAAACATTATCTTTGCGGATATGATTACACTCGAAGACATTCACAAACCCGTGACTGCCGAGCTGGAAGCCTTCGACGATTTCGTCGAACGCCAGTTCACGGCCGAGGGGGAGTTGCTTTCCGATATGCTGCGCTACGCCCTTTCCACACGCGGAAAAGGCATCCGCCCCATGCTGGTAATGCTTTCGGCGGCGATGAATGCACCGGTGAAGGGGGCTTCGATGGGACGCCGGGCCTGTCTGGCCGCCATGCTGGTCGAAATGATCCATGTGGCGTCGCTGATCCACGACGATGTGATCGACGAATCCGACATGCGCCGCGGGAAACCCTCGGCCAACGCCCGCTGGCAGTCGCACAAGGCCGTGATCCTGGGCGACTACATCCTCGCCAAGAACATGAACATCGGCTTGCAGAGCGGCCAGTTCGATCTGGTGACCCACGTCTGCGGCTCGATGGCGGCGCTGTGCGAAGGCGAGGTTTTGCAGGACGACTGCGCCCGGAACCGCACGATGACCCGTCAGGCTTATCTCGACATCATATATAAGAAGACCGCCAGCCTGTTGGGCGTCAGCGCCTCGGCCGGAGCGCTGGCCGTGGGGGCCACGCGCGACAAGGTCGCCACGATGCGCCGTTTCGGCGAGGCCGTGGGCATGGCTTTCCAGATTCAGGACGACATTCTCGACTACACCCCCTCTGCGCATACGGGCAAACCCGCCAACAACGACCTGCGCGAAGGCAAGATCACCCTGCCGTTGCTCTCGGTGCTCGACCGGGCTTCGGAGGAGCGCCGCGCCGACCTGCTGGCCCGGCTGGCGCGCTGCCACGAGGACGACGAGGCGGTGGAATACCTGCGCTCGACGGTCGAGAACGAAGGCGGCCTGACTTTCGCCGCCGAGGTGATGCAGGGCTACATCACGCGGGCCGTGGAGATGCTCGCCGACTACGAGGATTCCGAATACCGCTCGGCGCTGGTCAACCTCTGCGCCTACATCGCCGAACGGGACCGCTGATACGATGAAACTTATTAACCTAAATTGATAAAAATGGAGACAAAAAAACAAAACTATGTTTTGCCGATCGTCGTGATGATCTTCCTCTTCGGTATGATTTCGTTCGTGACGAATCTGGCTTCGCCGATGGGTGACATTCTGAAGTATCAGTTCAACGTCCCGAACTGGATGGGTACGCTGGGCGTATTCGCCAACTTCATCGCCTATGCCATCATGGGTTATCCCGCCGGCAACATGCTTCAGAAGTACGGCTACAAGAAGACCGCGCTGGTCGCCATCGCCGTCGGTTTCATCGGTGTCGGCATTCAGACGTTGTCCGGCAGCGCCCAGAGCTTCGGCGTCTACCTGCTGGGCGCATTCATCGCAGGTTTCTCCATGTGTCTGCTCAACACGGTCGTCAACCCCATGCTGAACAAGCTCGGCGGCGGCGGCAACAAGGGCAACCAGCTGATCCAGGCCGGCGGTTCGTTCAACTCGCTGTGCGGTACGGCCGTGATCATCCTGACGGGCCTGCTGATTCCGGAGGGCATCAAGAACGCGCAGATCAGCAACGTGTTCCCGCTGATGTACGCTGCGCTGGCCATTTTCGCGTTCGCGTTCATCGTGATCAGCCTGACGAAGATTCCGGAGACCAACAAGGAGGCCGGCGTGAAGACGGCCGAGGCTTCGAAATACGGTCCGCTGTCGTTCCGTCACTTCATGCTGGGCGCAATCGCCATCTTCGTGTACGTAGGTATCGAGGTGGGTATCCCCAACGTGTTGCAGAAGTGGTTGCAGAATCCCGACCTGAACGTGCTGGGCAGCGGCGTGAATGCCGAGGCCGTCGCCGGATCGGTTGCCGCAACCTACTGGTTCCTGATGCTGATCGGCCGTCTGCTGGGCGCCGCCATCGGCAGCAAGGTGTCCGCCAAGAGTATGCTGACGGTCGTTTCCTCCGTAGGTCTGTTGCTTACGCTGGGTGCGATGTTCGCCCCCGAGGTGGCTGTCAACCTGCCCGTCTTCAACGGTTCCGCAGGCTTCGGACTGGTGAACGTTCCCGTCAACGCGGCGCTGCTGGTGCTGATCGGTCTCTGCACTTCGGTCATGTGGGGCGGCATCTTCAACCTCGCCGTCGAAGGGCTGGGCAAATACACCGAGAAGGCTTCGGGTATCTTCATGGCGCTGGTTTGCGGCGGCGGTATCCTGCCCCTGCTCCAGAATGCGATCGTTGACGTTACCGACGGCGGCATGGGCTATCTGACCAGCTACTGGGTGATCGTGATCGCTCTGGCCTACCTGCTCTACTACGCACTCGTGGGCTCGAAGAACGTCAACAAGGACATCCCCGTAACGGAATAATTTTCAGCGGGCGTCTTGCCCGGCTTCGTCCGGCCCGGAGGAGAATCCCTCCGGGCCGGATTTTTTTCATGCCGGTGCAAAAAAACAGGACGGCCCGTAGAGGACCGTCCTGTTTTTCTGCAACCGCTGCGGACTATTTGTCCGTGCGGGCGACACGCTTCTCCTTGATGCGGGCCTTCTTGCCGGTCAGGTCGCGCAGGTAGTAGATACGTGCACGGCGTACGACACCGACCTTGTTGACCTCGATCTTCTCGATGTGGGGCGAGTAGAGGGGGAAGATGCGCTCGACACCCACGCCGCCCGAAATCTTGCGGATGGTGAACATCTTGGTCTTGCCCGAGCCCTTGATCTGGATCACTACGCCGCGGAAACTCTGGATACGCTCCTTGTTACCCTCGACGATCTTGTAGGAGACGGTGATCGTGTCACCGGCCTTGAACGACGGCACGTCGGCGTCCGTCTTCGGCCACATCTGCTCGTTGACGAGCTTGATGATTGCGTCTTTGTTCATTGTTGCAACGAATTTTTGTGTTTCGCATTCGACGTTCCCGCTGCGTTCCGGCTACCATACGGGCCCTTTGCCCGTAATCCCGCGGGTGCCGCGTCCGTCGCCGGCCGCGCCCGCATCCGCCGTACCGCCCAATGAAAGAGGTCGATATACGCCCGATAGGGAGTGCAAATATAGGAAGAATTTTCGGAACGGTGCAACTATTGCATGAAAAAAGCGCGGGATTATTCGTATCTTCGGTGTCGTAACGATCCTTTTGTTTGTCGGGAGGCTTTACCGGACCGCACGTGATCTGGTTTTGAATCCGCCCGGCTTTTTTGTATCTTTGCAGGGAAACGATTTGAAAAAGATGAACGAAAGACTGATACTTGTCACCAACGACGACGGCTACGATTCCAAGGGCCTGGCCGCCGCCGTCGAGGTGGCCCGGAGCTTCGGCCGTGTGGTGGTCGTGGCTCCCGAGACGACGCAGAGCGGCATGAGCCAGGCGATCACGATGTACAATCCCCTCTACCTGCGGCGCGTCCGCGAGGAGGAGGGGCTCGAAATATACGCCTTTTCGGGAACTCCGGTCGATTGCGTGAAGATGGCCTTCGACTACCTGTTGCGCGACGAGCGCGTCGATCTGGTGATCTCGGGCATTAACCACGGCTCCAACTCGGCTGTCAACGTGCTCTATTCCGGAACGATGGGTGCGGCCATCGAGGGCAGTTTCTACGGCTGCCCTTCGGTCGGGCTGTCGCTCGACGACCACCGCGGCGACGCCGATTTCGACGCGGCGGC
>OGQU01002740.1_pt1 | contig 10726 bp, 8 predicted proteins | sample 1553341 | NCBI WGS metagenome assembly OGQU01 (sample SAMEA2579920, study PRJEB22360) | human gut metagenome | biome: human gut; feature: human-associated habitat; material: faeces | place: Denmark | collected 2008/2010 | reverse complement strand
GGCCCCCACCACGGGTCGTACCAGGGATTGTACCAGGGATTGTACCAGCCGTTGAAGCCGAAGCTCCAGCCCCAGCTGCCGAACGAGAACGACGGGCCCCATGCTCCCCAGTAGGGACGTGTCCAGCCGTAATACCACGGGTCTACATAAACCGATCCGCCCCATGTCCCGAACATCGAAGTGATGTACTTGGGTTCCACCCAGACCTGGTCACCGGAAATGATGATGTTGTAGAATGCCGGGTCGTAGGCCGTAGCATAGGTGAAACTGCCGCCATAGCGGAAGTTATAGTAACTCGACGGCATCCTGTATGTCGGCGACTCGAAGCCCCTCAGGCGCCGTGCATAGGCGCTTTCGTACGTATCGGCTACGATATCCTCGTAGGGGTTCGAACTGTATTCGTAATATTGGTTCTCCGCAGCGGCGGCCTGCGCCTCCGCGATACGCGCCTCCCATTCGGCCCGGCGGGCCTCGGCGGCGGCCTTTTCGGCTTCGGCCTTCGCCTGTTGTTTCCGGGCGATGGCGGTCTTATCGTGCAGCGAGTACAAATCGTCGTTGGCGTATCCCGACGATGCGTAATAGGCCGACGAACAGCCGGCCAGCCCCGCAGACAGGACAAGGGTTCCGATTAAAATTTTCAACTTTTTCATAGCGCACAGTGTGTTTGCGTTAGTTCCTCTTCCATCAGTAAACGAAAACCGTACCGAATTTAGTATCGTTTCTCATCTATATAAACGGACAGGCGGCACCGATACTGCATTCTTCCTCCAGATACAAAGATAGGAATTATTTGGGAAAAGCACGAAAAGAGCCGGATATAGCCGCTTTTTCCCTACCGGAAGAAAAAATTTTCGCACGAAAATGCCGAGAAACAAAAAATATGTCTATATTTGCAGTCCCAAACGGAAGGTTTTTCCGTGCGGAATGTACTGGAGAGATGCCGGAGTGGTCGATCGGGCCGCACTCGAAATGCGGTGTACGGGCAACTGTACCGGGGGTTCGAATCCCTCTCTCTCCGCAGCAAAGATTGATTATCAATCAATTACAGAAAAAGCGCACAGTTTTACGCACATAAACGTAAAAACTGTGCGCTTTTTACCATTACCAAACTAATAAACCGAATTCAAATTTAATTTTTCATGAATATAGGCTGATTGTGAGAATAATGTACTATATTTGTATATACTAAGGGAAATATATCCGCGCTATGACAACAAAAGAATTAGCATTTGAGTATTTAATGGATTGTTTTATTGATTGGTATAAATCAATAAAAAATGACAATTCATTTCATTATTCATTTACAAAGCTCAAAGTAATCAAATTATTGTTTTTTGCATCAGCAGTAAATGCCAATAACGAAGATCATAATTTATTAGGAACGTTTAATAAGTTTGTAGCTATGCCCTTTGGCCCTGTTGAGAGCGATATCTACAATAAGATGAATCAATCAGCTATAGGAAAATATTGCATATCAGATAAAGAGCTAAAGATTCAAGAAGTTTCAACAGAAAACAACGAGGATAAATTATCTCCGACAATAATTGAACAAATTAATGAATCTGTTGAAGCACTAAAGAAGATTAATAATCGACTTGTATTGTATTCTGCATTTGATTTAGTAGACTTATCTCACAAATGGAGTTGTTGGCGTACAACTTATAGTTATGCTCGTCAAATAAACAAGGGGAGCATTTCTATTCCGGATAATTTGATTATAAATAGCGATAAATATTTTATCATCTAAATAATGAGCTTGTTCATTAAACAGGCACGAGAATTATATAATTCAACTTTTTCAACTGCCAACCTAAAAAAATATAGTAACGAGGATATTAATATTCAGCTAGAAGGTAGTGCTCGTATAGATGAATATTACAAATCTGTATTTATTCTTCTTTCAAAGGCAGTTTTATCCGGAGAGTATATATTTGATCCGAACTATAGAAAAGCTCTGGATGCTTTTGAAGCCGATATTGCTATGGAAATAGGCAATATCGACACTTATTTTACACAACGGTTTTCAGATCTAAGTTTGGGGCTCAAATGTATCCTAAAACACTATGTAGGGTTTCTAATTAATACCGAAGATAAAATTAAGAATTCTGACGAAGAATTCTTCTTTAGCGCATTTAAATCGGATGATAAGAATATAAATAATGAGTTTTTATCCGACTTTATATCAATTGTTCTTAAATTGGCCTCAATTGATCATTTCCTAATTGCCGATAATGATAACCGAGAAATTCTCGTCATACTTCGTGACGAATTAGAAGACCGTAAAAAAGTAGAAAACAAAGACCTAAAAGATATTTATTCAGCACTTTTAGATAAGTGTAATTTTTTACTTGTTAAAATGTTCTATGATCCGATTATCGGAAGAAACTATAGCTTGAATTTTAAAAAGCATTCTGTTGATGAAATTGAGTTTTCCGAAAGTTCCCTCAAAGAAACTTTCAGCAGATATAACTTCATGTTTAATTCAAGTTTCAATAAAGGATTATACAAAGAACAGATTAAGAAATATCAAGAAAATTGTTTAAACAGACACTCCAAAGCATCAGAACTGATATTGCTTATGAAGCACTATCAGAAAGATAACAGTTCTTCTAGACAGGTTAAGAACTTGCTACAATCATTTGATGCCCTTTACAATTCATTATATGCGACTAAGATCAAGAAAGAATTTGATATAGTCGCACTTAATTCAATTAAGAACTATTTATATAATTGTAAGTTATCTATAAATATAGAAAACCCGGAGTATACTATTGAAAACTTAAAAACGGACTTATTAGAAATAAATGATATTCAAAACGAAACGAGAATTTACAACTACTTTCCCTATTATAAAGCATTAACTTTTTTAAGCAAAAAAACGGAGAATACATTTGCGACTAAAGACAATACAGATTCAATCCAAGATCTATTGCTCTTTTTCGATGAGCTACTTGAAAAATTCAAGCACAACCTAAAATGGTGTTACCGAAATAGATACTATCCGTTTCAGTTAATTTCAAATGAATGTGTAGTTCAATATAAAGATACTGATATTTCTTTATTTATTGCGTCATCTTTTTGTAGGCCAATAAATTACGATCGACTCAACTCTAAATTACAAGATTTAGAATTGAAACGAAAATTTTATGATAGCCAAAATGAACTTTCAAAAGAGAGAGAAACCATCATTCAAATCCAAGATGAAATAAGCAAAAAAGAAAACAAGACATTTGAATATATGGGCATCTTTATGGCAATTATTACTTTCTTGTTTGCTAGCATCCCAGTATTCTCATCCAAAAACATTATCCACCCAAGAAGCTTTGTGGAATATCGGAATATTAGGGACAATTCTCATTATATTTCTTCTAATTTTAAAGGTATTTCAATTGCTTTCTGACCGTAATATAAAATGGATAGCCATTGTAATGCTCATTCTTATGTTGCTTGGAATAATTGGATATGCCATATCCAAAATTAGTTGATTTGAAATATGCTCGAACTCTAAGTGTCATTTAATCAAATTAAAAAATAATTTGACGGAATTTGAATCCATCTATACCACCCCCTCGTTTTGAAATATCGGATAATTCATTTTCATTAATCGCAAAATCATATTTGACAAAACTATTATATATCAAATCATTAAATTGTATCATCACACGACGATAACGATAAAAAATCTTAATACTTGTTGATTTTTTTAATGATATCGCTTGTATTTTTATATCAAAAAACGTCGTAAGTGTCTGTTCAATGAGCCCACGATATTGATATTTCGTAAGACCATATGGATTATTTGAAGTTTTGTTGCGATAATTAATTATTGTGTCCTCTGTATTAAAAGCAAAGGGCGAAATATCAATTATAAGCAACCCCATCTTATTACAATAATTTAAAAAATCCAATTTATTGTAAACATTTATACCGATTACACGTTCTAAATCTTTCCTCTGAAAAAACTGTGTATTTTTCGTTTCGGGATTGTAGATATAGCTTTTATCCTTACCCCATAAAGGGGCTTCGGCTATCATTAGGTATTTGACCTCTTTTATACACTCCAGATTCCGAAACCACATTTCGTTAATCTCGTGAAAAGCTTTTTCCAAATAAAGGTTGTCCCTTTCGAAATGGTCAATTATTCCATTCTCGGAATAGAAGTCGTGTAGTATCTGCTTGCAGCGGCTGTAATCCATATTGGCTTGGTCTGTCCTTGTAATTAGAGTCGAACCGCACCAATAAAAAAGGCGCAGGTCTAATCCTATCTGCAGAAGGTACGACCAAGCACCCTGAATAGAAGGCGTTTCCATCTATTATCGTCTATTCAGTTGCCTTAAAAAATTGGTCGTTTTTCTGCGAGCAACAATAGCGTAACGCTATGTAATTGCAAAGATAGTGAAAATTCCGACAGATAAAAGCCCAGTCCTTCAACTATATTCGCAGGACATCGCGCGGGCGTCAGCGCTGCGCGCGACAATTCCACGTATAGATTATGGTCTTTATACCCCTTTATCGAACCCTATTCCGAAAAGATATCATACCCCATGCGAAATGGCCGTTTTCTTTTATTATAGGACAACTAAACCCTACAACCCAAAGAAATCCATTACCTGACCATTTAAAATGCGCATATATGGTCTATTCAAATGAAAGAATGAAAAATAAATCTATTTTTGATAGGCTCATATTTTTAACCTTTCTCATCACTAACCCCAAAGTCAGCTGCCGCATCCAACCCATGTTGGCGAATAAAATAGAAGAACGTGCGAATGGTTACCTGATTCGCGCAGTTCCCTTTCGAAAGGCCGCTAAATAACCTATCCGTTTCGACATAGCTGTATCGGGAATGGAAACTGCTGACCCGATGAAATAGCTCCCGACCGAAATCCCCGAAGGCGTTATGCAACGCATAGCCTATTCGCAGCCAATTTGCATAACCTGCGGTAATATCTACCTTTTTCTGCTCGATTATCTGGATATACTTGAGCACCTCTTTCAGCGGTTCGTCTTCACTGTCCGTTCCGGATAGAGTTGCGTTCCCGGTAATGTCAGGCACAGCCGCCCCGTCCGCCAATCCCTCGTATATTTCCGCCTCTTGGTTGATATATGGCTCCGGATCGTAAGACACGAACCGTTTTCGGGAAATGTCACAACAGGACGGGTCTATGGTAATCCCTATCGCAGAAAACTGGGTCTGCAAACTCCGGAAATGCAACAGTAGCTTTTTAGGCTGCGCTATGGGGACAATCACATAGTATCCTTCACCGCCGGCAGACCGTCCGCAAAATGCAACATAGGGCAGTCTACCGAGCTGATCTTTCAACCTGTCATACCCCTCGACCTGCAGATTATCTTTCCTGTCGATGTCAATACAAATCAGTCCGGTGGGTTTCAGCAACGTGTTTGCCGCCCCGCCCCGGAACAAACCGGACGGCGTGAATGCAGGCAGTCGAGTTTTCAACTCTTTTTTCTTCCTTGCGTCTGATTCTGTCCGGACAGCCAGAACACGGGATTTGTAGCGATTTGTGGTCAAGAGGTCGATTAGAGTCGCTCTTACTGGGAATTTTGTATAGATGTGCTCGTAGTAGCTGACAGCTACATCCAGTCTGTTTTTCATACCGAAAACTTTTAATACTTCGGCCCAAGGTTGGCCGAATGGTTAAGAAGGTTAATTTTATGAAGATTTAGAATGAAATTTATTCTTCATCGGATTTATGTTTCTTCAAATATGCAACGTTGCCCACGTTTATCGTCGCAACCTGAATGCCGTATGATTTAAGCCGCTTGATGAAATTGGGTTTGGTCAAATGGTAAAACCCGTTTTCCTGACAATAGTATTTATATTCGATATATAAATCGACAATCTTTGTTTTCACATTGACATCCGATTTATACCTTTCGTCGTTGAGGAACTGCCTCAAACTGTCGGACTGCAATCTGTAATCTTCAACGGCTCTACGCGCCGCAATACATTCGGTAAATCCATTCTGTTTCAGAAGTCTTGCAAGTCCGCGAAGCACCCAATTGAATACTCCGGCAAGCTCGTTTTCGATAATCTGGCTATGTAAGTCCTTAATCTGTTCTTCGGGCGGAATCGTTACATCGAACGGGACAATCAGAAACCGACGGAAATAAGCATCCGTAAACTCGTTACCTCTCGGAAGTTCATTACAGTTAAAAATAAGCCGGGCATACTGCGTAAGATGAAACGGCTTGCCATAGGGCAACCGGGCCGACACAGGCTCACCGGAAACAAGTTGCTTAAATATGGACGATTCCAATTTACCATTGATTTCACTCGCATAGTTCACCAGTTTATTCGCTAACTGCGCCCGATAATATCCACTCCCATCGGTCAAATCTTGCAATGAATGACAGATGACATTTTCAGCACCGAGCAGCGCGTTTACAATTTCGAAAAACACCGACTTACCGTTCGCGCCGCCGCCATAGAGCATCAATGCCTTTTCCTCTTTCAGAATCGTATTGCCCGTCTTTATAAAGAGGTAGCCGATGTATTCGGCCAACACCTTTCGGGCGGATTCGTCCGGCTGTACTTTGGATAGGTATATGTCGAATAGAGGAGCCGCCGCATCTGGATTGTATTCGAAAGGGAGCTGATGCGTCAGAAAATCATCCTTGCAGAATTCCCGCAGTTTCCCCTGACCGTTTTTAATCTCATACGTTCCGTTCAGTAGATTTATAAGCACCACATTGGAATTGGCCGCCGGGCTTTGCAAATAGGACTGCATCATAAACTGTTCGAACAGTTTCTTCCCGAATTGGTAGTATTTGGACGATACGATAGGGACGCCCATCCGCTCCGATGCTTTTAGCAGAAATTTCTGGAAGGCATCGACATCGAGCCTCGACCAGAACATTCTGTTATACAGGTATATTTCGTTCTGATTGCGGCACAGCCCCCAATCGTTTTTCTCGGCCAACCTCGCAATTTCCTCAATGGTGAAAATCACGTAGTGTTTCTCATTGACTTTCATTTTCAACAGTTTCTTCTGAATGCTCTGCGCCACATCGCTGTCAGGGGCGCATCCGGCAAGCTGTTTTTGGAGCAGCTTCGCTTCAGGGTAAGCCAAATTCTTGAAATTGACAGGAGTTACCTGTTTCACCAAGGTATTCAGTATATCCTGTTGTAGTTCTGCATAATTAATCGTTCCCATACTTATTCCCTTCCTAACGCTTTAAGTACCTTTTCGGCATCGAATACGATTTTCTTCCCTGCCTGCGAGTAGCATCCCCGCAAACGAGGATCGTGCTTAATTTTATTCGCAGTAGTGCGCGAACAGCCGAGTAGTTCGCACAACCCACGCAGACCATAGACCAATCGAGGCTCCTTCACCTCGGCGAATTCAGCTCTTTGGGGTGCGGCTAAACGTTGGAGTTCCAAAAGTTCCTCCCCGTTCATCTGCCACACCGGTTTCTTTAATAATACGTGTATCATCGTATAATTTTTTTAATTTTTTGCATCGCTGTATCTGGCCAGTATACTGCTCTGCGGAAACAAAACTACACAATGATAAATCTTGAATCAACTGATTCAAAACAAACTACCCACCCATCTTCCAATGGGCGGGTAGTGAGCGGGTATCTGAAAATAAAGCATTTACACCGAGCGAGTATTTATGCTTTTCGCTATCTCTTCCAAGATTCCATAATCTTTTGTCGGTTCTCCTTTCTTTGGATTCGACAATTCACCTATAGTTTTATTGTTTTTTAGAAAAAGATTTCGGGCATTCCGTTTCTTTTCACGAGAAATTGAAGGCTTTCTTGTAAGCAGTAAAATTAATTCACCGATAGCTTGCTTGCTTCTATTCCAGCGTAGCGGCTTGAAATCTTGTGGATACAGACCGCCGCCAAACACATAGTTAAAATGTGTCTGATTCGTTTTCTCCGACAGGAAGTGCCCGTATTTAGTTAGTTTCCCATATAAATATTGACATTGGGCAGGATTTAAGTCTAACAAATGCGGCGGTATTCCTGCATTTTTTGAAATACTTTCATCAGAACGACCATTCACAAACTCCTCAATCCGCTCCATCTCTGTTTTCACATATCGCTCGTATTTAAGTATTTCCATCTGAATAGCTGACGATGTTTTAATTCGCTTCTTCTCTCCGTGCGGATAGGTGTCCGATAACCATTGCCCGATAATTTGAAGTTCATTCTTCAACCACCCATAATAGAATACAGATTTCTCCCAATCGCCAGTTTCCACCCGATTTATAGTTCGTTCTACGATATATTCTTGCTCCGCCTTATCGTACATTTTCAGACGGCATGCTTTCAAAAGCTCAAAATTATGAGTCGGATTTATCGGAGCATCCGGATCCATCGCTTTAATAAAATCATAAACAGGTATTTGCTGTTCGTTATCCCTGATGAAATAAATTTTATCATCCATATCCTAACTATTTTTCATTAAACAATTTCATCGCCTCGGCTTTAGCCGAATCCGCAATGGCTATATAGGGCTTCATCGCTTTATAGTCGCTGTGCCCCGTCCATTTCATCACCACTTGCGGGGGTATGCCCATCATTATCGCATTGCTTATAAACGTCCGCCGCCCCGTATGTGTACCCATCAGTTCGTATTTCGGATAAACCTCATCGACCCGTTCGTTCCCTACATAATAGGTAACCGTTTCGGGTTGATCCAGACCGCACAATTGGCCGAGTTCCTTGATATAATCGTTCATCTTTTGATTCGATATTACGGGCAATGCCTTATTATCCTCAAACGGAACCCCGTCGTATTTATCGAGTATTGCTTGACTGTATTTATTCAAGTCGATTGTAAGGCTGTCCGCTGTTTTTACCGTTGTAATATGAAGCGCCCCGTTTTTGATATCAAACCGTTTCAGATTATAGACATCCGAATAACGCAGCGAAGTGAAACAACAAAAGCAGAACACATCCCGAACCCGATCCAAATATTTCTTACTCTCCGGTATCGGAAAGTTGTAAACGGTCATCAGTTCATCCCAAGTGAGGAAAATGATACGTTTCTCGGTCGTTTTCAATTTGGGCTTAAAGGAGAGGTAAGCCATATTCTTGTGGTAACCATTGTTCGCAGACCATTTCAGAAACCATTTTAAGAACCCCAACTGCTTTCCTATCGTGCTGTTGCGAAGTCCTTTTTCGTCCCGAAGATGAGTAATGAAATCCGCAAGCCCCTTTTCCGTCAGATCGTCGAACGACAAGTTTGGCGAGAAGATATACAGATGATTCCGCAGGGCGATGTATTTTTCATACGTACCGTGCGTCCATCCGTTTATATTTCCTATCTCCTTAATGAACTCATCGAAGACATCGAACAGCGTTTTTTCACGTATCTCCCCCACTTCATCCAGTTTGTTTTTGTTGGTGTTGATATTTTGCTGAATCAGTTCCTTGGTAACCTTCAGTTTTTCGGTCAGGCACTTATTCTCGAAATCGATACTCTGCTGAACGATATTATTGAGGTGGGAATTAATGACGTTGTACGTTATTCCCTTCGCATTGGACGCCCCCTGCTTGACCTTCTGCTTGGAGCTGTCCCATTTCGCAGGGTTGATGCTGTACCCCACGGACGTAAGAAGCCTTATTCCGCCGATGGCTATGGAAACACGTATCGGGAAATCCCCGTGTTTATCGCCTCTGCTGTTCAGATAAAAGTTTACCGCCATATTCTACACGAAATATTTACGCACAAATATAAGCACACTTTCCCGTAAAACACGATAAACTACAAAAAATTATTCTGAACTATGCAAATACAAATCGTTTTAATACAGTACAATTTATCAATTAATCCGAATCAATGTGAATTATAGGTTATGAAGCCTCTCTCTCCGCCAGCGAAACCCTGCAAAGATTTAATTTGCAGGGTTTCGTGCGTTTAGTCCAGAGGCATTGAAAAGCGATGCAATGCAGGTCAGCCGCGGCCTGCCCGCCGTACCTGATTCGGTAATGCCATGGATTGGGTGATGAAAGCCCAACTGTCTCTCATCCTCTACCCGTCTCTGCTATATTTTTTATCATATTATGATAATTATTATCATCTAAGCCAGACAACTTCCATACGTGGAGCAACACAAAAAGAGACCTGTAAGTCCGGGAGGGCCAGGCGTCTTACAGATCTCTTCTTCTGGATATCCTATGGCTACTGCATAATAGGAAGTAATTTTTTCAGACTCTTTGTCAGTCCCAGTGCTACCACGATCTTGATCAGATCCGGAATAATGAATGGGAATACACACCAGCCAAGTACAGTCACGAGACCAACCGGTCCTGCACTTCTGGTGTACATAATCATAAACCAGGCAGTTCCAAATGCATAACACACAATCAGACCAACTACCATCTGGACTGCCAGTGCCCATGTTTTTCTTCCCATTACTTTTTCCATGCCCCACATAACCAGAGCACCCACCAGGAAACCTATTATGTAGCCACCGGCGTTGCCAAACAGACTGCCGATTCCACCACTAAATCCGGCAAATACCGGGACGCCTACTGCTCCAAGAAGAATGTACACCAGAATTGAAAGGGTACCTCTCTTACCACCGAGTACTCCAACTGCCAGGAACACACCGAAGGTCTGTAATGTAAACGGAACGGTTGCCGGTATGGAAATCCAGGAACAAATCGCCATTACCACAGCAAATACCGCAATGTACACCATGTCATAAGTCTTGCCTCTGCTCATTGTTGTCGTTGTCATTTTTTC
>OGQU01002723.1_pt1 | contig 10793 bp, 9 predicted proteins | sample 1553341 | NCBI WGS metagenome assembly OGQU01 (sample SAMEA2579920, study PRJEB22360) | human gut metagenome | biome: human gut; feature: human-associated habitat; material: faeces | place: Denmark | collected 2008/2010 | reverse complement strand
TGACGAAAAATTTGACGACGCATCTGTCGCACAATCTTTGTGCGGTATTGCCCAAAAAAATATTCCCACAGGGAGCACCCCGTGGGAATATTTCTATTTACAGCAATATTTCAAAGTCTGTATCAGCATGCGAAGCCCTGCAATCAGCCCAGAAGTTCCGTCCAGGTGGGCTGCAAGCCGGCACCCTTTTCTGCACAGTAGCGGAGCAGTTCAAAGAGATCGGTAGAATCTACGCTGCCGTTGCCGTCAATGTCAGCCGCGAGCAGTTCCTTGCCGGTCAGCGTGCCCTCGTTTCCGGCACCGACATTTGCCGTGTGCTGCAACAGTTCGAAAACATCAGAACTGTCGAGTTCCTTGCTGCCGTCGCAGTCGCCCCGCCCCATCAGCTGGACAGAGCCGTCTGATTTTGCACTCTCATCAGGCACTTTTTCATATATGCAATAGGAAACACTTACTTGATCGATTTTCTCTCCGGCTTCCACCATGAGAGAAGCTTTCCGCAGCAATTGATAACGCTGCTGCATGTTAAGATATTTCTTGGGAATTATAGTACACGTGCCTTTTTCATTTTGTTCGATCTCCACATCAAAGTCCAGATCCAGATCTTCCGGTGTCAGAGCAGCTCCTTCTTTCAGAGTAACGCAACAAATACCAAAACCGTCTTGATAATCCCACATTGGTGCGATATTGTTTTCCTTTAAAGAAACGCCCCAGACTTCCTGCTGTACCGATACAAAACCGGACAAGGTCTGGAGAAACTGACAAAGTTTTTCCTCGTCCAGACGATACGATGATGTGCTGAATCGCAGCGTATATGCTCCGCTTCCCTCTGCGGTCATAGTCAGCTGGCGTGTTTCCGATTCTTCGGTACTCAATGCCAGATCGGCAGTCGGCTCCTCTGCATTTTCCTTTTTGGTCAGCAGACCGCAAAGCTGTTCTGTCAGTTCCCGCACATCTGCCACGTCCTGCTCCAGCTGAATCCGATATGCATACTCGTTGAGCTGAATCAAATCATCTTGTTCCGCCGTTGCATAAAAAATGTTGTCATACATGCCTACTGGTGTGGGATCTTTCAAGCCATAGTACATGCTTTCGCCCTTTTCCACATATGCCGTCTTGTCATTTTCCAGCATCTGCAGCACCTGTGCCAGCGGCACTTCAGCTTCCCCATTCATATGCATGGGGTATGCTGCTGCCGGCATTGTCATTGCACTTCCCAACAGTGCAGCTGCACAAACAGCAGAAATTATCCTTGTTCTTCTTTTCATAAAAATCGACCTCGCTTTCTAAAATAATAATATGCTATTGAAAATAAAAAGGAAAACCTTTATAAAAATAATATCATTTTTTCGGGGAAGCGTCAAGCCTTTTTATATATTTTGTACGATTTGCACAATAAAAATTGTAACAACTTACAAGAAAAAACGGTACGTCTGTTGCCAGTGCGTACCGTTTTCTCATAAGGTTATGAAAGAGTTCTAAAAGCGGGTGAAATCTCACCCTGAAAGGAAAGCAAATGTTGTGTGGGGAATGTCTATTAGACAACTGCGTACAAAACTCGTGCATAGGATTATTATGGCATTACAACAATTTCAGGAACAAGCCTCCCTTGAAAAGGGAGGGGGACCAGCAAAGCTGGTGGAGGGATTCTACTAAAATCTTTTACTTATAGTTTTAAATCCCTCAGTCAAGCCTGCGGCTTGCCAGCTCTTACCGAGCCGTCCCTTTTGTCACTTCATGACATTTCCCCATTCCATGGGGAATCACCCTTTTCAAGGGAGCCTCATTTGCCAAGAGTTCCAAGGGAAATCCTAAAGCAGTCGTTTCAGTGTTGCACAGACATTAGAATCACTTGACGTGGAATGCTGCCATGCCCGGATATACGGCACTGTCGCCCAGTTCTTCTTCGATGCGGAGCAGCTGGTTGTACTTTGCCACACGCTCCGAACGGCTGGGAGCACCGGTCTTGATCTGGCAGGTATTCAGTGCAACTGCCAGATCAGCAATGGTCGTATCTGCGGTTTCGCCGGAACGGTGAGAAGAAATTGCAGTGTAGCCTGCATTGTGAGCCATCTGGATCGCTTCCAGTGTTTCAGAAACAGAACCGATCTGGTTCAGCTTGATCAGAATGGAGTTGCCGCAGCCCAGTTCGATGCCCTTCTTCAGACGTTCAGTATTGGTAACGAACAGGTCGTCGCCAACCAGCTGTACCTTGCCGCCCAGCTTTGCCGTCAGCTTCTGCCAGCCTTCCCAGTCTTCTTCGTCCAGAGCGTCTTCGATCGAGATGATCGGATACTTCTCTACCAGATCAGCCCAGTGCTGAATCAGTTCGTCGGAAGTAAAATCTCTGCCGGACTTCGGCTGGTGATAGAAGCCCTTGCCCTTTTCGCTTTTCCACTCGGAAGAAGCCGCGTCCATTGCGATCATGAAATCCCTGCCCGGCTCATAGCCTGCTGCCTTTACCGCTTCCAGAATGGTTTCAATGGTTTCGTCATCGCTGGACAGGTTCGGAGCAAAGCCGCCCTCGTCGCCGACAGAAGTTGCCAGCCCCTTGGACTTCAGGATCTTCGCCAGATTATGGAACACTTCTGCACACCAACGCAGGGCTTCTTTAAAGCTGGGAGCACCTACCGGCATAATCATGAATTCCTGTGTGTCTACCGTATTGGTGGCATGAGCACCGCCGTTCAGAATGTTCATCATCGGAACCGGCAGACGAGTGCCGGATACACCGCCCAGAAAACGATACAGCGGAATGTCCAGTGCAGTTGCTGCGGCTCTTGCTGTGGCAATGGAAACTGCCAGAATCGCATTGGCACCCAGCTTGGACTTGTCCTTGGTGCCGTCTGCGGCGATCATTGCCTTGTCTACTGCGTACAGATCAGATGCGTCCATACCAGTGATAGTTTCGTTGATAACGGTATTGATGTTTTCTACAGCCTTGGTCACGCCCTTGCCCAGATAGCGAGCCTTGTCGCCGTCACGCAGTTCCAGTGCTTCGAATTCGCCGGTGGAAGCACCGCTGGGGGCAGTACCTCTTGCAACAGTACCGTCAACCAGTGTGACTTCTGCTTCTACAGTCGGATTGCCTCTGGAATCCAGAATCTCTCTGCCAACAACTTTTTCGATCTGCAAATAACTCATAGTAGAATACTCCTTTACGTATCGCGGAAGCACTGTACAAATCCCGCCTTTCGGCTGTGTACACAAGCTTTATACCGTGTTTCCTTCTCCATTACGCATGTTCATTTTGAAGTTAGTTATCTCTAACTAAAGATATTGTACCACAGAACCTTCGCCTTGTCAAGTATCCGACGAAATTTTTTCTACGGAAACACTGAATAAAGCTTGTGCGGTATTGCCTTTATGTGATACTGCCTGAAGTATGTGCAGATGTCGTAAGTTTATACCGTCGCTTCCAGAATTTCGCAAACCGTCAGCACTTCGCCGTCCACGGTAAAGCGGACTTCCAGACCGGCGAACGGGAAGCCGTACACCCGATCGGCGTCGTGCTGGTAGGACGGACGGGGGTCTTGTGCCAGCACCTCGGTCAGCCCTGTCCGCAGGGATTCCGGCACTTTCTCCAGCCAGACTTCCGGAAAGCGAACTTCCAGACGATGAGCCGCCGCCGGCAGAGCAAACCCGCCCCTGGCTTCGGGGTGGCTGTCAATGTGTGGCAGGTACGGCTTGATGTCGTAAATGGGCGTGCCGTGCATCAGGTCGGCACCGGAAACCGTCAGGTAGGGAGCATTCGCCCCGTGCAATGTAATTTCTTCCAGCTGCACCACCGACAGCCCCAGCGGATTGGGACGAAACGGTGAGCGTGTCGCAAAAACGCCCATGCGGACATTGCCGCCCAGACGGGGCGGGCGAACGGTAGGCGACCACTTCTGCCGCACCGCCTGCGAGAATTCCCAGATCAGCCAGATGTGGGAGTAATCCTCCAGCCCCCGAAACGCATCGGGATTCCGGTATTCCGGCTCCATGACAATGCGGGCATGCAGACTGTTGACCAGTCCACTCTGGCGGGGGATACCGAACTTGGTGGGGAAATCGTTTTCAATATGAGCAATAGGTTTCACAATAACAGTCCTTTCTGCGGAGATGCTGCTGCATCACGGAGTTATGCCAGATCTTTCTTCTGGAAGATCCGGCAGCTAAAGACATAGCACAGTCCGGAAACCACCAGCGACAGCACCGGCATGGCAATCGCCGCCGGCAGCAGCATTGCGGAAAATTCCGCAGGCAGGGTGGCAAGATTGTCTGTCATTTCCTGCATGAAAACGCTGCCCGCACCCATGAAAGCACACGCCGGAATCACATAGATCAAAATGGAGATCAGCCGTGCATATTCCGGCGGGAACCGGAACAGCAGCAGTGTGGAAACGCTGCCCATGAGCAGCACGACCCAGAGCACGAGCCATGCGGCAAACAGCATATTGCAAAATGCCTTGACTTCAAACGTCCGCAGTACCAGACTGACAAGAGCTGCCAGCACGAGATACGCCAGTGTACTGCCGCATACAATCAGCAGCTGCAACAGGAATTTCGACCGCACCACGTCTTTTCGCGTGACGGGCATCGTCAGTGCAAAGCGGTTCCAGTTGCAGGAATGATCATAGGAAAAAGTGCTTGAGGTCTGCGAGTCCATCATCACCAGCCAGAAGCCCATGTAAGACCAGCCGTTCTGGATATTCACGCCGGAAACAGCTGCCATAAAGACGTACAGAATGAGGAAAATTCGTCCGCCTTTCCATATGGTATAGAAATCTTTCAAAAGCAGTCCTTTCATTTGCCCTGCACTCCTTTCACATACAACAACAGGATCTCGTCCATTGTGACCTGATCTATGACAGCCTCCGGATACTTCCGCAAAATTGCCTCCCGATCCGGCACGAGCACATCATAGGAATAGTCCTTTTTCCGCCACGCCAGCACCTCTGGCGATTTCAGCTTCTGGAATAATGCTTCTCCGCAGCGGAGAATGCCGTACTGCCAGAGCAGTTCATCCTTGGGCTTGGAAAGCAGCAGCTTTCCCGCATGGAGAAATGTCACATAATCCGCCACCTTTTCCAGATCACTGGTGATGTGGGTGGAGATCAGAATGGCATGCTCCTCGTCCTGCACGAATTCCAGAAACAAATCCAGCAGGTCGTCCCGCACCACAGGATCCAGTCCGCTGGTAGGCTCGTCCAGGATCAACAGCTTCGGGTGGTGTGCAAATGCCAGCACCAGCGAAAGCTTCATGCTCATGCCGCGGGACAGTTCCTTGACCTTCTGCTTGGGCAGCAGGGAGAACTGCTGCAACAGTTCCTGAAAATAGGCTTCGTCCCAGTTGGAATAGATGCTGCGGCAGATCTTCCCCGCCTTTTCCACCGTCAGTTCCGGTGAAAAGCAAAGACTGTCAAACACCACGCCGATCTGCTCCTTCATGGCAACGCTGTCTGTGTTCAGCGGTTCGCCGCAGAACAGCACCTCTCCGCACTCCCGCCGGATCAGCCCCAGAATGCCCCGAATGGTAGTGCTTTTTCCGGCTCCGTTTTCGCCTACTAAGCCCATGATCGTTCCACCGGCAATGGAAAAGCTGATGTGTTCCAGCCGGAAATTCACATAGGAACGCCCCAGATCCCGTACTTCTAAAATATTCTGCATGGCTATTCTTCCTCCCGATAAAAAATGGTCAGTGCCTGCACCAGCGATTCCAGCGAAATGCCGCTGACGCGGGCAATTTCCGCCGCCGCCAGCAGGTGCTCCTCCGCCTTTCGCTGCTGTTCTTCCCGATAGATCTCCGGATTCTGGGCAGCCACAAAGCTGCCCAGCCCGACTGTCGTTTCCAGAAATCCGTCCCGCTGTAGTTTCTCATACGCCCGCTGCACCGTAATCACGCTGACATGCAGGGACTTCGCCAGACTTCGCATAGACGGCAGCGATTCGCCGGCATGCAGAGTGCCGTCCATGATCTGAGCTTTCAGCTGCTCCGTGATCTGGGCGTAAATGGGCTTGCTGCTGTTGCCGCTGATGATAATTTCCACGGGCTCCCCTCCTTTGTACTAATTGTACTGGTTCAATAAGTACATTATAGCACACAAAAGCTTGTCTGTCAAGCCGGCGGGAAAACTTTTTGACAATACTGCACAATCTGCAAAGCCCACAGAAGCCATACCACATTTCCTGCAATTTTTTTCGCAAATCCCTTGCAAAATCTTCTGTGGTATGGTATGATAAATGTACGACCACACTGTCTTTATCGGTGATGGTCATTTGACATTGAAAATACAGATGTAAAGGAGATACTCCCTATGCAGTATGGTTATTTTGACCTGAAAAACAAAGAATACGTGATCGACCGACCGGATACGCCGGCACCCTGGGTAAACTACCTCGGTTCTCCGGAATACGGTGCAATGATCTCCAACAACGCTGCCGGATACAGCTTTGTCAAGTCCGGTGCAAACGGCAGAATCAGCCGTTTCCGCTTCAACTCCATGATGGCACTGCCCGGACGCTACATTTACCTGCGGGATAACGACACCAAGGATTACTGGTCTGCTACATGGCAGCCGGTAGGCAAGCCGCTGGATTCCTACAAGAGCGTCTGCCGCCACGGTACTGCTTACACCGTAATTTCCGCAGACTATGCCGGCATTTCCTCCGAAGTCACTTATTATGTACCCATCGGGGCAACTTATGAGGTATGGCGTGCAGTCATCACCAACAACAGCGACAAGCCGAGAAACCTGTCCACATTCGGTTTCGTAGAGTTCACCAACGACAACAACTACGAACAGGATCAGGTCAACCTCCAGTACACCCTGTTCATCACCCGTACCAGCTTTGAGGGCAACAAGATCCTCCAGCACATCAACGAAAATGACGGCAAGGACGCTACCGGTTCCAACCACAGAGAGCGTTTCTTCGGCATGGTAGGTGCTCCGATCTCCGGCTATAACGGCAATCTGGACAGCTTCATTGGTCCGTACCGCACCTATTCCAACCCGATCGCTGTAGAACAGGGCAAGTGCACCGGTGAGATGAACTACAACAGCAATGCCTGCGGTGCTCTCCAGAGTGACATCACCCTCCAGCCGGGCGAATCCAAGGAACTGATCTTCGTACTGGGTCAGAAAGACAATGCACAGGCAAACGAAATCCTCGCTTCCTATGAAGCTGCCGGCAAGGTCGACAACGAAGTAGAGGCTCTGAAGGAATACTGGCACAGCAAGCTGAACCATTTCCAGGTCAGCACACCGTCTGATGCGTTCAACAACATGATCAACGTCTGGAACGCTTATCAGTGCTTCATCACCTTTATCTGGTCCCGTGCCGCATCGTTTGTATACTGCGGTCTGCGGAACGGCTACGGCTACCGCGATACTGTACAGGACATTCAGGGTATCATTCATCTGGATCCGGAACTCGCCGCAGAAAAGATCCGCTTTATGCTGTCTGCACAGGTAGACAACGGCGGCGGTCTGCCGCTGGTCAAGTTCGACCACAACGCCGGTCATGAAAACACACCGGACGATCCGGAATATGTCAAGGAAACCGGTCACCCGTCCTACCGTGCAGACGATGCTCTGTGGCTGTTCCCCACCATTCGCAAGTATGTGGGCGAATCCGGCAACAAGGCATTCTATGACGAAGTGATTGTCTATGCAAACGGCGGCGAAGATACTGTTTACGACCACCTGAAGCGTGCGATCCGCTTCTCCATGGAACGTCTGGGCGACCACAACATGCCGGCTGGTCTGCACGCAGACTGGAACGACTGCCTGCGTCTGGGCAAAAAGGGCGAGTCCACTTTCGTGGCATTCCAGCTGTACTATGCAATGTCCATGATGCATGAACTGGCAGCAGAACGCAAGGACAGCGAGTATGTTTCCTATCTGGACAAGGCTCAGAAGGCTCTGGGCGAAGCACTGGCTGCATGCTGGGACGAAGACCGCTTTATCCGCGGTATCCGCGAAGACGGCGTAGTAGTTGGTGCCAAGAAGGATCCGGAAGCTTCCATGTGGCTGAACCCCCAGAGCTGGAGCGTCATTTCCGGCTTTGCTTCCAAGGAACAGAGCGACAAGGCAATGCAGTCTGTAGCAGACATTCTGGACACCCCGTATGGTGCAAAGCTGCTGGATCCGCCGTATATCGACCACTATTTCGACGGTGCCCTGATGCACATCTTCAATCCGGACACCAAGGAAAACGGCGGTATCTTCTCCCAGTCGCAGGGCTGGCTGATTCTGGCAGAGAGCCTGCTGGGACACGGTGACGATGCATTCCGCTACTTCGAGGAAAGTTCTCCGGCTTCCATGAACGACAAGGCAGAACAGCGTGTACTGGAACCGTATGTACACGGTCAGTTCACCGAGTCCACCGCTTCCCCGTATGCAGGACGTTCTCACGTACACTGGCTGACTGGTACCGCTTCCACCGTTATGGTTGGCTGCGTAGAGGGTATCTGCGGCATGCGTCCGGACGCTGACGGTCTGCACATCTGCCCGTCGATTCCGGCAGCATGGGACGGCTTCACCATGGAAAAACTGTTCCGCGGCAAGCAGCTGTCTATCACGGTCAAGAACCCGAACCACGTACAAAGCGGCGTGGCTTCCCTGACACTGAACGGCAAGGCACTGGACGGCGACTATGTACCGGCTGACGCACTGGCTGACAAGAATGAAATTGAAGTTGTTTTGGGCTAATTTCCCGAAAGGCAACTCTATAGCATAAATAAGCAATGCCCTTTCCGCAAAGGAAAGGGCATTTTTGTTGGAAACCATTATGTTCCGCAAAAAGTGCAGTATTGTCTTTAGGCAATACCGCACAAAGCCCGCCTGACGGCTTTGCACGCCATCTGCTTGCAAATTTTCCGTCATATTTCACAAAAATGCTCGTGAATACATCAAGTATTCACTCCGCTTTTTGTTTCATCTGACGAAAAATTTGACGACGCATCTGTCGCACAATCTTTGTGCGGTATTGCCTTTACAATTTTGTCGCTTCATGGTATAATAAAGGCAATCTACACGAAAACAAAGGAGCATGCTATGAGATCCGCCAGAACTGCAAAACATATCATTATCGGACTGCTGCTGTTGGGAATTCTTCTCGTGGGCGGGTGGTATTTCCTATACCCCTACTCGCTGGGCAGCCGTATTTCCGCAAGCGAACCCCTTTCTCTCTCAGTCAACATTACGGGCGTGACTGTCACCGGAAAAGACACCGTCGACACAGTGACCTATGAGTTTCAGCCGGACACGCAGGAGTACAAGGCATTGGTTGCCCTGCTGAACGACTACGACTATCACCGCAGCTTCCTCACTCTGCTGCCACTGGAGGACTACACACCGGACAGCAACACCACCACATTCCAGCTGCAAAGCACGGACAGCCAGTATCTGCTGACCGACAAGGGCGGCTTCTCTGCGGAGCCGGTTTCCGGCGGAAAATCCCTCGTCTACGCAATAGGGTATCTGGGCAGCGGCAAGGCGGAACAGCTTACCGCGGAATTGCAGGCACTGCTGAAAAGCTGTACGCCGGTGGAAACGCATGATGATGCGGAAATAGGAACGACATAATGCAAACGGCAGGGAACCGATCAAAGTTCCCTGCCGTTTTTAAAGCCCGTTTACTGCACCGGCAGCGTATCCACCAGATGCACCAGAAATTCCATCAGCACAGCAGCATCTGCACTGTCAACTTCCCCGTCCCCATTGCAGTCCGCATTCTTCTTTGCCGCTTCGTTCAGCGAAACCGTTCCGGCACTCGCCTTTGCAAGCAGTACTGCGTCCTGAATGTCAATTCTGCCGTCCAGATCGACATCACCGCAAAGCCATTCTTCCGACAGTGCCACAAACGGAATGGCATTCTCTGCCGCATACTGTTCCGCAGTAGAACCAGCATAGCCATAGATCACCAGATTTTCATTGCGGTTCGGATCGGTTTCCAGCCAGACGGACACATAGCCCAGTCCGGTATCCGTCAAGTCTACATCACGGGAGAGAATGGTCACTTTCTCCAGAGTCGAATCACTTTCCAAAGCATTGTCACCGATCTCCTCCACCCCTGCCGGAATGGTGAGTTCTTTTACGCCGGCATCATAAAATGCGTGATTTCCAATGGTTTTCAGGCTGTCCGGCAAGGTGATCTGGGTGCAGTGGGTATTCTCAAATGTACTGTCCCCGATAGAAACCAAGCCGTTTCCCAGCTGTACCGTTTCTGCATCTGCAAGTCCGAGAAATCCCAATGCCACGTCCAGTTGTGTCACCGTGTCGGAAACTGCGATGTGCTTGACACCAGTAAACGCTGTCTGCACTGCATAAACCTCCGGCATCAGCTCTGCGAGCACTGCGTTCTTTTCCTCGCTGCCCATTGCAGAAGGGTCATAGCCATTTGTCTCCAGCAGTTCCGTCAATTCGTTTGCTGCCGCATTCAACCATGCATGATATTCTTCCCAAGGATAAACACCCTTTTCTATGGTGCAGGTATCCCCCTGTATCGAAATCTCCACACCGTCCGCCGTTGCAGATTCCCATGTGCAATGCACCGTATCCCCGTCAACTGTCCATGTCATGGTATCTCCCAATGTGCCGGTAGCTTCCTCTGCAGAAACCGGCAGCTCTGCCGTTCCGGTCAGCATTGCCAATGCCGCCAGAAGTGCAGTCATTTTCTTGCACGCTTTCATACGATCACCCTTTCTTGTAAATCCCTGCATAGAGCCGTCTATGCATCGTTCCTTGTTTTTAGGAAACACTGAATAAAGCCCGCCTGACGGCTTTGCACGCAATCTGCTTGCAGAT
>OGQU01002720.1_pt1 | contig 10799 bp, 6 predicted proteins | sample 1553341 | NCBI WGS metagenome assembly OGQU01 (sample SAMEA2579920, study PRJEB22360) | human gut metagenome | biome: human gut; feature: human-associated habitat; material: faeces | place: Denmark | collected 2008/2010 | reverse complement strand
GATAGGCTTCATCCCAGGCGACGGGCTGCCGGGCGAAGAGTCCGGCGACCGCACAGCAGGCCGCCAGGGACAACATGATTTTCCGTATCATAAATATCAGTCTGTTTTCAAAAAGAGAGAGGTCGGAAAACACTCCGGCCCTCTCTCCCGGTTTCATATGTTCTCTATTTCGTCACGCAGATATTGTCGATGAACCAGCGGGAGAACTCGCCCGAAGCGGGTTCGCTCGTGAACCGCACGGCCGTGGAGGCCGTCGCACCGTCGATCGTCAGCGTGAAGCGTTTGAACTTGGTATAGTACAGCCCGCTCACGACCTTCTTCGACGCCCCGTCGATCGTTCCGCCGCCGATCACCTCGACGACCACCGATTTCAGATCGCCTTTCAGGTCCTTCGCACCGCTGTTCGCGTGCACCGAAGTGTTCTTGTAGGCCATGGCGTCGAACGACAGCGTGAGGGTTCCCGAAGCCCCGAAAGCGGGCGTCAGCAGCGACCCTACGTTGTTCGTGTAGGAACCCTGGGCGACGGTCTGCGTCTCCACGAAGCCGATCTGGGCATATCCCGGACGCTGGCGGACATGCGTGCCCGAAAGGCCGTTCTTCGCCGCGGCGTCCCACACCGAAATGTCGCTGCCGCAGAAGTTGAGCATCGCGGCCAGTTTGTCGCCGTGGCGGTAATCGAGCCCCGTCGTCAGGTTGTCGAACGGTTCGAAATAGAGCACTCCCGCGGGTTTTTCGGTGCTGAAGGCAGGAACCTTCTCCACGACGGCGCACGAATGGAGGCGGATTTCGCCGCCGTTGGCCACCGTTCCGGCGTTCACCGTGACCTGATTGAACGGCGTCACCCGGATGTAGAGCGTTCCGCGGCGTTCGAGCGGGATTTGCGGCGCGATGTCGATCGTCCAGTAGAAGAAGTTCTTGCCGCCGCCGACCGCCTTGCCCTGCGGAATCACGAAATGCGGCTCGTCGGCCGGAGCCGGCGTATACCAGACGGCATTGTCGTTCGAATAGGAAAGCGTCCAGTTGGCCGGGGCCGTTCCCGAGGCGCTCCAACCGAACGAGAAGCGGAACGGACCGTCGATCGTCTCGTCAAGCGGGAAGGTGAAGAGCGCATAGTCCTTGTCCTTGCCGCCGGTCCACGACTTCATCGGCAGGTTGTGGTGGCCGCTGTTCTCGTTCCAGTAGCGGAAGCCCAGGTTATTGCCCGAGGAGCTCAGCTTGGCCGTGATGTTGGCACCCGTGCCGTCCATCGCCGTCGCCGAAACGCCGTCGATCGACCCCGTGCCGTTCGAACCGGAATAATAGATGTACTTGCCGTCGCCGTTGGCCGCCGTGCGGGTCATGACCGACAACACGTAGGGAAGCGTGATGCCGCCGTCGAAGCGGGGCGCATTCATCGCCGCGAAATCCGCCGCCGTGCAAGGCATCACGACGCTGTTCCCGTCGTACACGCCCGCAATGCCGCACAGCCGGCCGCTGCCGACCGGCACGGCGTCGATGCCGAACGTGCTGTTCTGCCGCGCATAGAGCGTGAAACGCTCGTCGTCGGCCGTCTGGACGGTGACGTTATCGCTCAGCACCTTGTTCAGGTCGCTGACCACCACCTGTGCGTCGAGCGACACGTACATCGACTCGTAATCGCCCGACGCGAACTGGGCATAGGTCACCGGCAGCGCCGCGGGCGTCACCTGCGTGGTTTCCGAACGCACCACCCGGTCGTCCGAAACGGGCTTCAGCTCCATCACGCCGGTTTCGGCGTTCACGCCCACCACGGCGCCTTTCAGGTCGATCTCCAACTCTTCGCCCGGATTGCGGTAAAGCGTTTCATCAGTGCGCAGCGTGATGCCGCAGCGGGGTTTCAGGTCACTTTGCAGCGCAAGGCAGTTATCGAAGTAGTTGTTGTCCTGAACGCTCGACACGACGATGCCGCGGAGTTTCACCTCCTGCGTCACGGTGTAGTCGCCGTCGGCGGCCAGCGCCCGCAGGTCGGAAACGCTCAGATAGCCGTCGGACGTAGCGGAAGCCTGCACGAAATTCAGCTCCTCGGCCACCGCAGCATTGCGCCTGGCCGCGACGCGCAGCGTGAGCGAACGGCTCGCGGAAGTCGCATTTTCACCGATCGTCACCGCCACCGTCGCCGTGCCCGTCGCTTCGGAGCGCGAGAGCTGCGCCCACGACGTGTCGTCGCCCGTGACGGATATTTGCCAGTCGCAGTTGGCCCTGACCTCGAACGAGAGCGTCGTGCCGAATGACGGGGCGAGGATCGCATGGGTATCCAGCGTGATCGACTGCATCGGCAGCGCCACGTCGTCCTTGCACGCCCCGGCCGAAAGCAGCAGCGCGAGGGCCGCCGCCGTCCGGAAAAAGCTGTTTGAAAGTCTGTTTTCCATAATCGCTTACTTTTTGAGGTCCACCAGTACGGGAAGGTGGTCGGAAACCTTCATCACATTGATCTCCTCGTACGAGGGCACGGCCGTGCGCAGCACCTCGTACGACGGCGAATTGCCCGTATAGACGAGCACGAAGTCGATGCGCGACGGCGAAGAGCTGTTCACGAAGGTGTTGGCCGACGTGCTGATAACCTTCCACGACTTGGTAGCGGCCAGCGGAATGTTTTTCATATTGAGATCGCCCGCCAGATAAATCGGTTTGGCATAGGCGGCGTAATTGGCAGCTATGTACTCGCCGATGATCTCCAACGACCGCTCGCGGTTGGCCGCCTCCTTATGGCAGAAGTGCGTGGCGATGAAGATATAGTCGTCGAACTCCGCGAGGAAGAACTTCCGCGCCTCGGTTCCCGGCAGATCGCCGGCATAGGTGGTCTTGGGCGCCGTCTTGCAGAGAATGCCGATACCGTAGTCGCCGCCGCGGTAATCGATCGTCTTGCAGTAGTAGGGCCGCATTCCGGTACGGTCGGCCAGTTCCTGTAACTGGTCGGTGGGATGCCACGTGGTGTTCTTGTCCAATTCCTGCAAGGCGATCAGGTCGGAGCATGCCGCTGCGGAGAGGACCAGGCAGCAGCCGAATAAAGCAGACAGTATGAATCTGGTGATTTTCATGGTGGTTCGTTTTTAGGTTTCCGTTTAGAAATTCAGTCCGTCTTTCCAGCCGGGATTCTGGGTGATAGCGCCCTGCGTCAGCACCCGGTCGTCGGTCGGAACGGGATAGAGATAGTCGCGTTCTTCGTCCCAGGTCCGGACATAGTCGGTATGGATGACGATGTTGCCGCGGTCGCCCTCGCTGAGAAAAATCTCCTTGTTCAGTTCGTAAACCGTCGCCGCCGAGGTCGCGGGCTTCGACCCCGACCAGATGCACACGTCGTCCACGCCGTCGCCGTTCAGATCGTAGCTTCCCGTACCGGGGAAATAGAGTCCCTTGAAGGGCTTTTCGAAACGCTTGCCCTCCTTCCAGCGCATGATGTCCCAATAGCGGAGGTTCTCCATCAGCAGTTCGACGGTGCGTTCGCGGCGTATTTCGAGGATCACCCCCTTGTTGTCGCCCGTCACGTTGGCGTAGCCCGTCTCCGCAGAAGCCAGATAGGGATCGGGATAGGCGTTGGCCTCCGCGAGCGAGAGGTCCGCGACCCCGGCCCGCTCACGCAGCGGATTGATCGACAGCTCGATGTCGGCCTGGGTCAGCGTTCCCAGCTCGGCTTTCGCCTCGGCATAGTTGAGAAGCACCTCGGCGGCGCGGAACAGCGGCAGGTCGTTCGTCGAAGCGTTGTACGAATCGTACTTGGCCGACTGCAAGTATTTCACCAGCTGGTAGCCGGTCATCGTCGCGGCGAGGTTCGGGGCCGATTCGGCCGTGTCGTCCACACGCTTGTAACCGGGCGTGCGGACCGTCTGGGCGAAGCGGCCGTCGCGGTTCCGGCTCTCGTCGGGCAGCTGCATCGTCTCCCAGCCGGGCTGCGAGGTGAAGGGCGTGCCGTCTTTCATCAGGTACATATTGGCAATGTTCTTCAACAGTCCCGGACGCCCCATCGTGATGCTGGTGAGATAACCGTTCACGTCGTGTTTCAGACCGATGGAGGTGTTGTAGGCCCGGGCGAGGACGATTTCCGTGTCGAGCGCCTTGAGCGACGAGAAAAGATTCAGGTAGGGCGTGCTTCCGGTCGTGTAGATCCCGTAACCGCTCTCGTCGATGAAGCGTTTCGAAGCCGTCGCGCAAGCCGTAAGATAGGACTCGTAACCGTCCGATCCGTGATACTTGCGGAAAGTCCCCTCGAACAGGCAGGCCCGGCTCTTGAGCGCCAGCGCGGTCCAGCGGGTCACGCGGTAGACCGACTTTTCGGCAGGCAGGTGCAGGATGGCAAAGTCGAGGTCCTCGACCACCTTCTGCATCACCAGCTCCCGCGGATCGCGGCCCTTTTCGAAGAGCAGCGGATCGCTGGCGTCGATCGGACGGTCCACCCAGGGCACGTCGCCGTAATATTTCACCTTCTCGAAGTAGAACCAGGCCCGGAAGAAACGCGCCAGACCTTCGTATTCGAGCCGCACGCGCTCGTCCGGACAGTTGGACGAGTGTTGCAGGAAAAAGTTGATGTCGCGCAGTTTCTCCCACTTCCAGGTGCTCGCCGTAGCGGGAACGGTGCGGTTGCCCAGCACCTCGCTCGTAAGCGTGGTCTTGGCGATGATGTCGGCCGTTTCGCCGTAGATCGACCCGGCGGAGGGGAACATCGTATAGAAATCGTTGGTGTAGAGCTGGCACTCTTCCTCCGTGCGGAAGAAGCTCTCGGGAGTGAGCCGGTCCTTCGGGAAACGGTCGAGCGCATCCTCGCAACCGCAGAAGCCGCACGCCGCAACACCGGAAAAGATATAAAGAATGATTTTTTTCATAACGGCAGTCGCATTAGAAGGTTAAGTTCAGACCCACGGAGTAGGTTTTGCACCAGGGATAGACGTTCGACTTCTTGTCCGAGTCGGCGGCCGCCTGCTCGGGATCGAGGAAATCGCTCTCCAGCGCCGACCACGTGGCGAGGTTCTCGCCGCTGAAATAGATGCGGCACTCCTTGATGCCGACCTTCGAAGTCAGCCGTCTGGGAATCGTGTATCCGATCGTGAGGTTTTTCAGACGGCAGTAGGCCAGATTCTGCAAGTAGCGGTCGTTGGTGTAGTAGGCCGTGCCCTGCGTCGAATTGAGCGACGTATAGGCGCGGGCGCGCGGGAAATAGGCGTCGGTATTCTCCTCGCTCCACACCCGGCTCATGAAATTCTTCGGGATGAAAGTCGCGTAGGGACGGCAGTAAGGGCCCCAAAAGCGCAGGTTGTCCGCTCCGGGATACCAGTCCAGCCGGCCGATGCCCTGCACGAACACCGACACGTCGAATCCGTACCACGAGAAGTTCAGCGTCGCCCCGTACTGGTAACGCGGCGACGAGTTGCCGATCACGCGGCGGTCGCCCGGGTCTTCCAGCGTGCCTTTGCCGCCGTTGACGATGTTGTCGCCGTTCAGGTCGAGGTACTTGATGTCGCCCGCACGAACGCCCTTGCCGTAGGCTCCCGTCGCCGAATAATAGCCCGCGGCGACGGTCGAAAGGTCGATTCTCGAAGCGTATTCGGCAGCCTCCTCGTCGGTGCGGAACAGCCCATCGACCTTATAGCCCCAGATCTCGCCGTATTTCTTGCCCACATAAGGATCGCCGATCAGCCCCGAAGGGTTGTCGCACTTGGTGTACTTGGCCGTATAGTCCGAGAACGATCCCGTAATGCCGTAGCTGAAAGCGCTTCCCGCCAGTTCGAACGAGTCGCGCCAGCCGAGCACCAGTTCGTAACCCTTCGTGCGGAGGTTGTTCGAGTTGACCTGCGGTTCGTCGGCTCCGTAGATCGACGGCAGCGACTTGCCCTTGCCCAGAATGCCTTTCGTATCGCGGATGTAGAAATCGGCCGTCAGCGACAGGCGGTTGCGGAACATGTTGAGATCGAGTCCGAGATTTTTCGACACGACCTTCTCCCAGGTCTGGTTGCCCGACACGGGATCGCTCACCGTGGCATGCTGTCCGAGCGTCGTTCCGTCGAACGAGTAGTCGCTCATCGAACCTTTGGTCGTGACGGTCTGGATGAAATCGTAGTAGCCGATCTGCTGGTTGCCCAGCGAACCGTAGGAAAGACGGATTTTCAGATTGTCCACCGCCTTGCGCAACGGCTCGAAGAAAGGCTCCTCGCTGATGCGGTAGGCCGCAGAGAACGAGGGGAAGAAGCCGTAACGCTTGCCGCGCGGGAAGCGCGAGGTGCCGTCGTAACGGCCGTTGACTTCGAAGAGGTACTTGCCCCTGTAATCGTAGGCCGCCCGGTAGAAGAGGCCCATGATGGCGTATTCGTTGCGGCCGCCGTTGAGCGTGAAGTTGGTGGTGCCCTTGGCCAAGTTGAAATCCGAGAGTTCCTCCGACAGCAGGCCGTCGTTGGCCGCCGTGAGGTCGCGGTAATACTTGGCCTCGTAGTTATAACCGGCGATCAGCGTCAGGTTGTGTTTCTCGGCGAAGGTCCGGTTGTAGGTTCCGTAAACGTCGGCCACATAATAGTTCTGGTCCCAGACGACCTCCTTGTATTTGTTGGGGAAGCTGCCTTCGGGTTCGGTCATCACCTCGCCCGGATACTGCGAATACTGGACATTGACGCTGCGGTAGTCGTTGTGCAGATAACCCTGCGTGTAGCTGAAATCGGCCTTGACGTTGAAATCCCGGTGCAGTTTGAACGTGGCTTCGAACGTCGTGGTGATCTCCTGGGTCTTCTTGTTGCCGAAGCTCTTGCCCTTCTGCATCATGGCGTTGTAACCGTCCATCACGTAGTGGGTCGAAGACTGCGTCATCGAAGTATGCGACACGGCCGTTCCGTCGGGATTCACCGGCACGAACGACGCCAGCGCATGCAGCGTGGGCTTGCGGAAATTGTTGTACTCATCCTCGTATCCGTAATACCTGTAATTCGACTGGAAGAATTTGGTGTTGCTGGCGATGGTCAGCCACGACTTGATCTCGGCCTGCAATTTCACGCGGAAATTATAGGACTTGAACATGTCGGGTTCGAGCCGGTTGACGCCCTTCTGCTGGTAGTAGCGTCCGCTGACCATGTAGGACAGCGACTTGGAACCGCCCTTGATGTTGATGTTGTGGTCCCACGTCGGGCGGCTGTCGTCGTAGAGATAGTTATACCAGTCGAAGTTGGCCAGATAGACATACTGCTGGCGGCCGTTGCGGTTGTCGGTGACGACCCACGGACGCGCCGGGTTTTCGGTCTTGTCGTTGCGCCGCTCCCAGAGCGCCTTGTAATCGGCCTCGGTGTAGGAGGTGTAGGGCGTGTTCTGGGTCGCCATCATGAAGAAGTCGGCGATCTTGGCCGAATAGTAGCCGCGGGTTTCGTAATCGGTCGAGGTCGTAGGGCTGGACACGGAGAAATAACCGTTGTACGACACCTCGGCCTTTTCGTTATACTGCCCGCTCTTGGTCGTGATCAGAATGACGCCGAACGCGCCGCGGGCACCGTAGATCGCGGCCGAGGAGGCGTCTTTCAGCACCGTGATCGACTCGATGTCGTTCGAATTGATACGGTCGGGATAGGTCTCCACGCCGTCGATCAGAATCAGCGGGCTGCCTCCGTTGGGCGAGGTCGTGCCGCGGATGTTGTACGACGCGCCGGCTCCGGGCTGCCCCGAGGAGAGGGTCACATTGAGGTTGGGGATCACGCCCTGCAAGGCGCGCCCCACGTTCGACACGGGACGGTCTTTCAGCTCTTTCTGCGACACCGTGGCGACGGCTCCGGTCAGGTTGGCTTTCTTCTGCACGCCGTAACCGACCACCACCACTTCGTCGATGCTCTGCTGGGCGGAAGTCAGGACCACATCGAAAAAGGTCCGGGCGCCGACCGCCGCCTTATAGGTGTCGAACCCGATGAACGACACTTCGAGCGCGGCCTTGTCCGAAAGGCTGAACGAGTCGAAAGCGAAGGCGCCGTTCGACCCCGAGGAGGTGCCCCGGACCGCATCGCCGTCTTTGAGCAGGACGGTGGCCCCGACGACGGGATTACCGGAAGCGTCAGCGACCTTGCCCGAAATTTTGCGGGGGGGGGAAACTTGCGCACCGCGTCGCGGCGTCAGAATCACCTTGTTCCGCTCGACGTTCACGAAAACGTCGGGAATACATTTCAACACGATCCGTTCGATGGGCCAGGACTCCGCATCGACGGAAACGACGCGCGTCAGGTCGATGTCGGCGTTGTTATACGCAAAGGAGTACTGCCCCTGCGCCTCGATCTGCCGCAGCAGTTCAGCGACAGTGACGTTTTTCAGATGGATCGTCACGGGCGGATTGGCGGCGGAAACGCCCCCGACGGACACAAACAGAAAAATGAATAAGGACATGATTTTTACAGACAGCCGCCGCTTGTACGGGGCGCTGCCATCGGATTGTCCAAAAAATTTCATAATTTTGCAACGATTTAAGATTCATCATTCGTAGTATGACTACGATAAGGTCTAATTTTAAGTCGTGGGGCGGGTGGTAGGAACATCCGTCCCAATTTTTTCAAGGTCGTCAGATCGTCATAGGCAAATGGTTTTCAGGGTTCGAGTTCAGGATTGCATCATTCCGGGGCGAGAAAAACCGTTTCGCCGCGGATGTCGTAACGTATCGGAGCGATCCGCGAGATCAGGCGCATCGCCTCCTCCAACGATTCGTATTCGATATGAAAAGAGAGTTTCGCCGAAAGGTCGATGTCCCCTTCGGAATGGAAATGCACGCCGTACCAGCGTTCCAGATTGACCAGGATGGCCGAGAGCGATTTGTTGGTGAAGACCAGCCGGCGGGCCGTCCAACTGCAATAATCGCCGGCGGAGACCTCGGAAACCGCAATCCGGCCGGTCTGCGTATCGAACAAGACCCGTTCGTCGGGCCGCAGCAGAACCGGACTCTTCCGGTCCGGGGTCAGGACACGGACGCTGCCCGACCGAAGGACCGTTTCGGCATAGCGGGTTCCGGTCCGGTGCCGGGCGTCGAACTCCGTGCCGAGCACCTCGACCTGCATGACCTCCATATCGACGACGAACGGATGAGAGGCATCGTGCCGGACCTGGAAAAAGGCTTCGCCGTCGAGCCGGACGCGACGGGCTTCGGCATCGAATGTTTCGGGATAGCTCAGGCGGCTGTCGCCGTTGAGCCAGACCCGCGTTCCGTCGGGAAGCGTGAACTCGCCCTTGCTGCCTTGGGCCGTGACCAGGCACACCGAAGGGGTGCGTTCGTACCGAGAACGCAGGAACAGGTATTCCCCGCAGACGACGAGCGCCAGCAGGGCCGCTGCGGCCGCAAACCGCCGCAGGGATATGAACCGGCCTCTCTTTCCGGCCTGGTCCAGCAGGTCGATCCGTCGGTGTATGTCAGTGAGTTTATGGCGGTAATCGCTTTCCGCAGGCCGGGCGAGCAACTCCGTCCATGCCTGAAAAAGCGCCGCATCCTTCGTTTCACGGTCTGCCGGGGCAGTCATCCACCGCCGGAAACGGCGCTGGATCTCCTCCGGCATATCGCCGTGCAGGAAATCGCGGACAAGTCTGTTGATTTTGTCGGTCTTCATCGTTTGGGGTGCTGTTCATAATATAGAACGGCGAAAGACCGGAGAACCCCCAGCGGCAAAGAACGATTTTCAGAAAAAGATCGTGATCGAGGCGAGCAGGCGCCGCAGTTGGCCGAGTGCGGCGGTCATGTGGTTTTCCACGGTCTTGACGCTGATCCGGAGCTGTTCGGCGATCTCCCGGTTCGAAAGGCCCTCGTAACGGCTCATCCGGAAGATACGCCGCCGCTGATCGGGCATCTTGTCCACGGCGATGGAGATCAGCAGCGCCAGATCGTTCGTCTCCACCTGACTGTCGAGCGTATCGTCGTGGAAATAGCGGACGGAGGACAACTGGGCCGATTCGTATTTCTCATGCACCAGCGAACGGCTGTAAATGTCGAAAATGGCGTTTTTCGTCATCGTAAAGAGATAATTGGAAAAACGGGTCATCTGTGCGATCTCCTCTTTGCGTTCCCAGACTTTCAGCATGATGGACTGCATGACATCCTCCGCCTCCGTCCGGCTCTTCAACATCCAGAACGCCATCTCCTCGACTTTCGGAGCATAGTGCAGATAGAGCGCATCGAACGCCTCCCGGTCCCCGTGCGCCAGCCGATCCAATATTTCCCGCTCCTGCTCCACTCAGAAAATGTTTTTACAAAAATACGAAATTATTTGACTTATATGCAAGCGGGAAGGATAAACTGAGAGGAGGGAAGCCGCCGAATAAATCCGGAACTCCCCTCCTCTTCGTTCATACGCCTGCGGCGTTGATGGATCGCGGCTCCCGCTACGACCCGAAGTTGTCGTAAAGAATGTTCTCAGGCGGCACACCGAGGTTGTCGAGCATCTTCACCACCGAAGAGATCATCATCGGGGGTCCGCACATGAGGTAGATGCAATCCTCGGGGGCCTGGTGGTTCTTCAGGTAGTTTTCATACAGCACGTTGTGCACGAAGCCCGGCGTGTAAGCCACCCCGGCGGCATCCGCCTCGGGATCGGGACGGTCCAGCGCCAGGTTGAACTTGAAGTTGGGGAAGTCCTTTTCGATCTGATGGAACTCGTCGAGGTAGGGAACCTCCTTCAGGGCACGCGCGCCGTACCAGAACGATACCGGTTTGGCGGTCTTTTCGGTCTTGAACAGGTGCATCAGGTGGCTGCGCATCGGGGCCATGCCCGCGCCGCCGCCGATGAAGATCAGCTCCTGGGTGTCGGGCAGGTTGTCCGGCAGGAAGAACTCGCCGTAGGGGCCCGAGATCGTCA
>OGQU01002698.1_pt1 | contig 10866 bp, 7 predicted proteins | sample 1553341 | NCBI WGS metagenome assembly OGQU01 (sample SAMEA2579920, study PRJEB22360) | human gut metagenome | biome: human gut; feature: human-associated habitat; material: faeces | place: Denmark | collected 2008/2010 | reverse complement strand
CAAAAAAATAAAAAATACTATTGTGAAAAAAAATATATCGTGCTACACTAGGTGGCAGATAAGACAAAGGCATAGACGGAAAGAGTAGTGTGGTGGATGCATCCAGAGAGAGTTGCATATGTGAATCGGACTCAGATATGAATCAGACGTGAGCCAGAACATATGGTGGGAGCAGCTTATGATATATCACATGAAGACCACTCCCGAGCCGTGCGCGATATAAGCGTCACCGCGTAGCTGCGTTAAAGGCATAATTGAGTTAAAAGTTAAGGTGGAAACGTGCATACGCACCCTTAGATAGATTATATCTAAGGGTGCTTTTTTAGTTGTTACATGCAATTTATTTTCACTTTATAAGAAGTAAGAAGGAGAACTGACACGGTTAATTTCAAAGAAGACGAACAGCTTAAGACACTGAATCATTCCTGTGCACATCTTATGGCACAGGCTATCAAGCATTTGTACCCACAGGCAAAGTTCTGGGTAGGACCGGTAGTTGCAGAAGGATTCTACTACGATGTAGATCTTGGCGATGACGTTATCAGAGGCGAGGAAGATCTCGCAGCCATCGAGAAAGAGATGAAGAAGATTGCCAAGAGTGGCAAGAAGATCATCCGCAAGGAGATATCCAAGGAAGAAGCTCTTGAGATGTTCAAGGATGACGAGTACAAGCTCGATCTTATAAATGGACTTGAGGATGGAACGATCACATGCTATGAGCAGGGTGATTTCACAGACCTCTGCCGTGGACCTCACGTAGACAATGTAAAGCTTTGCCGTAACTTTAAGCTCATCAGACATTCAGGAGCTTACTGGAAGGGCGACAGCAAGAACAAGGTTCTTCAGAGAATATATGGTGTGTGCTTCCCTACAAAGGAGGAGCTTGAGGAGCATCTTCAGTTACTTGAAGAGGCTAAGGAGAGAGACCACAGAAAGATCGGCAAGGACATGCAGCTCTTCATGGTTGATGACCTCGTAGGACGTGGACTTCCAATGTTCCTTCCAAAGGGATATACAGTATGGCAGGAGCTTGAGAACTATATCAAGCGCAAGGAGAGAAAGCTTGGCTACCTCCACGTTATGACACCTTGTGTAGGTACAGTAAACCTCTACAAGACATCAGGTCACTGGGATCACTACAAGGACAACATGTTCCCGGCAATGGAGATGGAGGGAGAGTCATTTGTACTTCGTCCAATGAACTGCCCACACCACATGATGATATATGCAAACAAGATGCACTCATATAAGGATCTTCCTATCAGGATCGCTGAGATCGCACACGACTTCAGATTTGAGGCAAGTGGTACACTCAAGGGTATTGAGAGAGGAAGACACTTCTGTCAGAACGATTCACATATATTTGTGACACCAGACCAGATCGAGGAAGAGTTTGCAGGAGTTGTTAAGCTCATATTTGACACATACAAGGATTTCGGAATCACAGATTACAGATGCGTACTGTCACTCCGTGACCCAGAGGACAAGGTAAAGTATCACGATGACGATGAGATGTGGAACAAAGCAGAGAATGCACTTAGAAAAGTTCTTGATGATATAGGAATCGATTACACAGAGGAGATTGGTGAGGCTGCATTCTACGGACCAAAGCTTGATGTAAATGTTAAGCCGGCCGTAGGAAATGAGTATACACTCTCGACATGTCAGCTCGACTTCTGTCTGCCAGCTAAGTTCGATCTGAAGTATATCGACAAGGACGGCGAGAAGAAGACACCTGTAGTTCTCCACAGAGCTATCCTTGGATCTCTCGACAGATTCATGGCTTACATCCTTGAGGAGACAAAGGGCAATCTGCCAACATGGCTTGCACCTGTACAGGTAAGAGTTATGCCTGTAAAGACAGACAACGAGGATCTTATGGCTTATGCTCACAAGGTTGTTGATGCCCTTGATGCCATCGACGTTCGTGTAGAGCTTGATGACAGAGCAGAGAAGCTTGGTTATCGTATGCGTGAGGGTCAGGTTCAGAAGGTTCCATACCTTCTCGTAATTGGATTCAACGAGGCTGAGAACGGAACAGTATCATACAGACTCCACGGTGAGGCTGACACAACAGTTCTTCCACTTGACGAGTTCGTACAGAAGATCGACACAGAGATCAAGACAATGGCTCACAAGTAAGAGTGAAAATTTTACACCACAGGTTCACTTACCCTGTCCGAAAGGACAGGGTATTATTTTTTTGTAAATAAATGCGAGTGTGAGGGGGGCACAGGATATGAGACAGGGATATAAGTTTATACGTGAGAGTGGCTGCAAGCATGACGATGATTATCTCAGTCATCTTTTCAACGATATTTTCTGCTGGACGAATGGCACATATAAGCTCTGTTATACACGCCCGGATATGGAGGCCGTGAACGGAGATAATATACTCGACATTGAGAATGGGGAGAATAAAATACTGTCATTTGACTATCATATGCAGCTCCTTGTATGCAAGAGAAATGACCGGGAAAATACAGAAAATGATAAGAAGGCAGATAACGAAGAAAGCGATAGAGATGAGTGGGAGACTTTGATAAATGCATCGGCATACGACTTTCCGAATGTCAGGCAGCTTAAGGCGGATATACGGACTATACTTGATTCAGACATGGAAGATGCCCAGATCGTTAGGAATAATAGCGGTGATCCGTATGAAAAAGTGCTGTGTCTTGGGACGGAGGGGACATATGTGGAGGATGGATATGTTCTCAGAAGGATAAAGAGATACCCGGAGTGTGACACGCCGGATCGGTATGAGCTGGAGGTAGGAACAAATTGTGGTGTGGATTCTGGGATTGCTCAATTTTACCGTTTGACCGGCCTGAACAGGGAGGATATCCGCAGTCTGTATACATGCGTTACGAGATTCATAGAAAACGCTGAGGACTTGTATAATCACCGGCTGAAATTTCACCAGGATAGAGAAAAGCATAACAAGAGAATTGATGGCGAAGTTCTGATGTGTATGGAGAACAGCTTTGAGCTTGTCACCGAAGGCGAAGAGCTGGCCAGTATCAAATATTGGAATTTTAGAGGCGAAAAGCTGACAAAGGAATATAATGCGAGGGTCTGGTCTATAGATGGTGATGCTGGCAGTATTGATCTGGGAAGTGGTGAAATGCTGTATATGGATCAGATATATTCCATAGATAAAAAAAGCCCCACCGAGGAAATGTTGTGTATGGGTGTGGAGGAGATAGCCGAGGATTTCTGTGACAGCATACTTGTGAAGACGGTGACGATGCTGGATGATTTCGGAACCATGGAGGTATATGATCTCTGTGAAAAATATGGTGAATACATAGATAACAGGTATTATATGTACCGTGAGGAACACGGATTTGAGATGCCGGAAGATGTGTTCCCTGGGGATGGTGTAAAGCCGTATGTTGAGAAGGTCATACGGCTGTTGAAGTCAAAAGTATAAAAAATATAACAAAAGCATGTATATATGATTTAAATGCAATAGTTATCTGCCGCCTCAGGTCTTTCTGCCACAAGGTCAGCGATGGTGGTGGTGTCTACCACGTCCCGGATCGCTTTGTCCAGTCTGCGCCAGAGACCCATGGTGGAGCATCTTGCCTCGCGTTCGCACTGGAATTCATCTGCATCAAGGCACGCAACAGGAGATATGCCGCCCTCAGTGAGCCTTAAAACCATTCCAACTGTTATGTCTTCAGGGGCTTTTCGGAGAAGATAACCTCCCTGTGGACCTCTGGTGCTCTTCACCAGCCCGCCGGAGTTCAGCACAGAAGTGATCTGCTCAAGGTATTTCTCGGATATTTCCTCCTGTGCGGCAACATCCTTGATGCTCACTGGCTTGCCGTCTGTCCTCGATGCTATATTTATAAGAAAACGCAGAGCGTAACGCCCTTTTGTGGATACTTTCATAATATAAACCTCCCAAATGCCTGTATTTACTGATGATTTCACATCATTTACACGTCTATTATAACATCTGAAAAAAAACAATCAAGATAATTCATAAAAAACCTATTGACAAAGTGGGAATTAGGCTGTAATATACAGCTATGCTTAATTCATAGTTTCCGAGTAGGAATTCTGTGAAAAGTAAAAATAATCACAGAAATGATACGATCAAGTCAAAGTTCAAAGACGAAAATCGAGAAAGAGGTGTTGATATGCTGGGAAGGACATTTAAACCGCAGTACCTTAATGAAGACAGACGAATGTGTTGCATAGAAGTCATGTGTTGCTGCTGTTAAAGCGAACACAGAACAAATAATCATGACACAGATATAAATAACAGATCATACATAATAGACAGAGAATAATAAAGAAGAGTATAATGCCACATGAGCTCATATACATGACAAGATGAATGGGCAGGTGCGCATGACAGATAAAATATTTGAATTTAAGGAGAATAAGATCATGGCAAAGAAGACAAGAGCAGAGAGAAATTTAAAGTTTGAGACATTACAGTTACACGTAGGACAGGAGACAGCAGACCCGGTTACGGATGCAAGAGCGGTACCAATCTACCAGACATCATCATTCGTATTCCACAACTCACAGCATGCAGCTGACAGATTCGCACTCAAGGATGCCGGCAACATCTACGGAAGACTTACAAATCCAACAGAGGATGTATTTGAGAGAAGAATCGCGGCCCTCGAGGGTGGCGTTGCAGCACTGGCAGTTGGCTCAGGCGCAGCAGCAGTTACATATACAATTCAGAACCTTGCACTTGCAGGAGACCACATCGTAGCAGCAAAGAATATCTACGGCGGAACATACAATCTCCTTGCACATACACTCAAGGATTACAATGTAGATACAACATTCGTTGATCCACTTGATCCACAGGCATTTGAGGATGCTATCCAGGAGAACACAAAGGCCCTCTACATTGAGGTCCTTGGAAATCCTAACTCAGAGGTTTCAGATATCGAGACAATAGCAAAGATCGCTCACGCACACAAGATTCCGCTTGTTATCGACAGCACATTTGCAACACCATACCTTGTAAGACCTATCGAGTACGGTGCGGACATCGTAGTTCACTCAGCGACAAAGTTCATTGGTGGACACGGAACAACTATCGGTGGTGTCATCATCGACAGCGGTAACTTCGACTGGAAGGCATCAGGCAAGTTCCCACAGCTCACTGAGCCAAATGAGAGCTACCACGGTGTAAGCTTTGTAGACGCAGCAGGTCCTGCAGCATTTGTCACAAGGATCAGAGCTATCCTCCTCCGTGACACAGGTGCTACGATCTCACCAATACACTCATGGATATTCCTTCAGGGACTTGAGACACTGTCACTCCGTGTTGAGAGACATGTATCAAATGCACTCAAGGTAGTTGAGTACCTGAACAATCATCCACTTGTTGAGAAGGTAAACCATCCTTCGGTTTCAACAGATCCTGAGCAGCAGAGACTGTACAAGAAGTACTTCCCTAACGGTGGTGGTTCAATCTTCACATTTGAGATCAAGGGTGACGCAGAGACAGCCAAGAAGTTCATTGACAATCTGGAGATATTCTCACTTCTTGCAAATGTCGCTGATGTAAAGTCACTGGCTATCCACCCGGCATCAACAACTCACTCAGAACTGAACGAGGCGGAGCTTATCGATCAGGGAATCAAGCAGAACACGATCAGACTTTCAATCGGTACTGAGAACATAGACGATATCATCGAGGATCTTGACGAGGCATTCAAGGCAATCCAGGAGTAATCGATATAAATAATGAATATAAGAGAAGACTACAAATAGTGGACATAATAAATATCAGGAAAGGCAATGGTAAAATAATATGAGTAATATATATAAGAGCGCAGCAGAACTTATAGGTAAGACTCCACTTCTGGAGCTTTCAAACATAGAGAAGAAGAACGATCTCAAGGCAAATATCCTTGCGAAGCTGGAGTACTTTAACCCAGCAGGAAGTGTTAAGGACAGGATCGCATTCCAGATGATCGAGGATGCGGAGAAGGATGGAACACTCAAGCCGGGTGCAACTATCATCGAGCCTACATCAGGTAACACAGGTATCGGTCTTGCATCCATAGCAACAGCCAAGGGTTACAAGGCGATCATCGTTATGCCTGAGACCATGAGCGTTGAGAGACGTAACATCATCAAGGCATACGGTGCTGAGATAGTTCTCACAGACGGAACAAAGGGAATGAAGGGAGCCATCGCAAAGGCTGATGAGCTTTCAAAGGAGATCCCTGGCAGCTTTGTAGCTGGACAGTTCGTAAATCCATCCAATCCAAAGGCACACAGACTCACAACTGGTCCTGAAATCTGGGAGGATACAGACGGCAAGGTAGATGTATTTGTAGCCGGTATCGGAACAGGTGGAACTATCACAGGCGTTGGCGAGTATCTGAAGGAGAAGAATCCAGATGTAAAGGTCATCGCCGTTGAGCCTGCCACATCACCAGTCCTCTCAAAGGGTGTTTCAGGAGCACACAAGATACAGGGAATCGGTGCAGGATTTGTTCCTGACACACTTAACACAAAGGTATATGACGAGATCATCGCCGTTGAGAATGATGACGCATTTGTAGCAGCAAAGGAGATCGCATCAGCAGAGGGAATCCTCGTAGGAATCTCATCAGGTGCAGCTTACTTTGCAGCAAAGCAGATCGCAGAGCGCCCTGAGTATGCAGGCAAGAATATCGTAGTACTTCTTCCAGACAGTGGAGACAGATATTACTCAACTCCGTTATTCGGCTAAATGGATATATAGTAATTGCTGTGATAGAGAATTTATATGAAAAAGCCACCGCATCGTGTTTTGATGTGGTGGCTTTTTTTGAAAGTACCCTTAATTAGCTGCATAAATAGTATACAATTGGATAACCTTAAAACTGATAGAACTTTGAGGGGAAATGCCCTTAATTGGGTTGACTTTCCCTTAAAATGTGCTAATATTTAAGGAAAAAGGAGCAAATTAAGGGAATGAGAACTTTTAATTACAGTAAAATAAAAGAAGAAAAATGGGATTCTGAAGTGCTTGGACTCATAGCTGCAATATATAGATATGCAGGTAAACAGGAACTGTATTTAAGACAGCGTCCGGATGAACTGGATAAGCTTGTTGAGATAGCAAAGATCCAGAGCACGGAGGCGTCCAATGCCATAGAGGGTATAGTCACAACAAATACAAGAATAAAGCAGTTGGTTGAGGAGAAGACCACACCGAAGAACAGAGCCGAGGAAGAGATAGCAGGTTACAGGGATGTGCTGGGGGTTATACATGAAAGCTTTGATGCAATACCTATAACTCAGAATTATATACTTCAGCTGCATAAGATGTTGTACAGTCATATGAATAACCCATTTGCAGGAAGAACAAAGACGGTGCAGAATTATATCAGCGCAACTTATCCTGATGGGCAAACGGAAGTCCTGTTCACGCCGATGGCTCCATTTGAGACACCGGAAGCGCTGGACAGGATATGTGGGGAATACAACAGGGTGATCGGTAATTTCGAGGTGGAGCCGCTGATCGTCATTCCTGTTTTCATACATGATTTTCTGTGCATACACCCGTTTAATGATGGCAATGGCAGAATGAGCAGACTGCTCACAACGCTTCTGCTATATAGAAGTGGATTCTATGTTGGAAAGTATATTTCTCTTGAGGCAAAGATAGCGGGGAATAAGGAGTTATATTATGAGTCGCTTGGGAAAGCCCAGGCAGGCTGGCACGAGGGCACAGAGGACGTGATCCCGTTTATAAAATATCTCCTTGGGACAATACTGGCTGCTTATAAGGATTTTGAGGAGCGCTTTGAAATCGTAGAGGAAAAGTTGCCGGCGATTGAGATGGTGCGAAAAGCAATACTGCTGAAAATAGGAAAGTTTACAAAGCAGGATATAATGGAACTTTGTCCGTCTCTCAGCATCAGTTCGGTAGAGGGAGCACTCAGAAAACTCGTAAAAGAGGGCGATATAGGCAGAGGCGGTACAGGCAAGTCTACCTATTATGTCAGAATGAAATAACAAATGCTTGTTTTTTTCACTTTAGCTTGTTAATCTATTGTACGAAACAAGAGATCAGCAGCTAATTGCCGGTGCATTTGAGATGGTGGGCAGATTGGGATAAGACTGATCTGAATGAATTGATATTAGGGGAAAAGGGATATAAGACTATGAAAAAACTATCAGATAGACAGAAAACACTTATAAAATGGTTGTGTGTGCTGGTGCTGGTCGGACTTATCATATATGTGTTCCGTGACATGGCAGGCCCTATAATGTCGCAGCTTGTAAAGACAAGTCCTGTGGTCGTGGCAGCTATTCTCGGAGCGACGCTTTTATACGGAGTGATAGAGAGCTGCATAACGTTTATCCTCATGCGACAGGTGGAGAACAATATGACATTTTTCGATGCAAATATTATGACGTATTTTGTGTCATTTTACAGGGTGTCAACGCTTGGGAGCGGTACCATAGTGGCATCCACATTGTTCATGAAACACTGCAGAATACAGCCGTCGAAAGCGCTTGGTCTGTACTCTATTGATTATGCGATACACAAGATGACCATATGTGTTATGGCGGTGGCATTGTTTCTTGCGAACAGAGAATATATGCTTGGAGTATTTGGCAAATACAGTTCATATGTTGTCCTCGGCGTTATAGCGACCATACTCATAACGATGGCGATAGTGCTTTTTGCGTGCTGGCCGCCGTTTCACAGATTCCTCAGATGGCTTCTTGAAAAAGCTGATGCTTTGTTTAAAGGACGATTTGCAAAGCAGATTGACAGTTTAAGTGGGCAGACAGCTATGATGGAGGATGCCACCAGGGTTGTACTTAAGAAACCGTGGCTTATAGTGGTAGTCATGCTGCTTGATATATGCAAGTTCGCGTGCTGGTTTGCCATACCTTATATAGTGTGTCACAACTTGTGTGATATGAATATTGTCACGTCAATAGGTATAACAGCCATGAGTGTCATGCTGGCGGCAGTCATTCCTATGCCGGGAGGAATCGGATCAAGTGAGCTTGTTATGACAGCGATCTATTCGGGACTTGTTGGTTCTGCTGCAGCCGGAGCCATGGCACTTCTCTATAGATTTGCCACATTCATGTTCCCTTTTATCATAGGTGCATTTACAGCCATATTCTTCAAGAGGTTCAAGAGATATAAGGCGGCGCAGAATGAAAAACAGGGAATCCCAGATGGCGATAGCATGGCGGATACAGACTCATAGCTGAACCGATAAATGAGTTTATAAAGAACCGATATATATCAATGGTCAGCAAGATGCATGGCAGGTGATATATATCGGCTGGTGAAGGGAAAAAGATACATATGAAGAACATAGTCGCGGGCATACTGGCCCACGTTGATTCGGGTAAGACCACCCTGTCGGAGGCGATGCTCTATCAGGCAGGACAGATAAGAAAGCTTGGGCGGGTGGATCATCAGGATACATATCTAGATACGGACAGTCAGGAAAAGGACAGGGGGATCACGATATTTTCCAAGCAGGCAGAGCTTGCATATGCTGATATGCATATAGCTTTGCTTGACACTCCGGGACATGTGGATTTCGGAACAGAGATGGAAAGAACATTGCAGGTCCTTGATTATGTGGTTCTGGTCATCAATGGCATGGACGGAGTGCAGAGCCACACTGAGACCCTGTGGAAGCTGCTTGAGAGATATGGGATTCCTGTATTTATATTTGTCAATAAGATGGACATGACTGGCTATGATAGAGATTACCTCATGGACAATATCAGACACAGACTGAGTGATGGCTGTGTCGATTTTTTATGTGAAGATTCAGGAGAGCAGATCGCCATGTGCGATGAGGCCATGCTTGAACATTTTCTTGAGACTGGGGCAAATGATGAACAGGACGTGGTAAATGCCATTGCGGGCAGAAAGCTGTTCCCATGTTACTTTGGCTCTGCACTCAAGAATGAGGGCGTGTCAGAGCTTCTTGACGGCATGAACAGATATGTAGTGGAACCTGTGCGCGGGGAAGAATTTGGCGCCAGAGTGTTCAAGATAGGACGTGACGATAAGGGCGAGAGACTCACCTACATGAAGGTCACTGGAGGAGTGTTGAAGCTCAAGGATGTGCTGACGCTCAGAAACAGTCAGGGGGAGGAGAGCCATGAGAAGGTCAACCAGATAAGGGTGTACTCCGGTGCAAAGTACGACATGGTAACCCAGGTTCCCGCCGGATGTGTCTGTGCTGTTCCGGGACTGGTGAATACCTACGGCAGACAGGGAATCGGTGCCTGTCCGGATGGAGAGCTCCCAAGTCTGGAGCCGGTTCTCAGCTATAAGGTCATGTACCCGACTGATGTGGATGCGGTCACGATGGTGTCAAAGCTCAGACTGCTTGAGGAAGAGGATCCCCAGCTCCAGGTGCAGTGGAATGAGACCGCAGGAGAGATATACATCAAGGTCATGGGGCAGGTACAGCTTGAGGTAGTGGCTCAGATGGTAAGAGACAGGTTTGGAATTGCCATCACATACGGACAGGGCAGGATATCATACAAGGAGACGATCGCGGCTCCAGTCATGGGTGTAGGACATTTTGAACCGCTCAGGCACTACGCAGAGGTACATTTGTTGCTTGAACCTATGGAAAATGGCAGTGGAATGTGCTTTGACAGCATTTGCAGCGAGGATGTACTGGATAAGAACTGGCAGAGACTGATACTCACCCATCTTCAGGAGCGTGAGTTCAGGGGAGTGCTTACGGGATCGCCAATCACGGATATGAAGATAAGCATCACTGCGGGGCGCGCACATCAGAAGCACACTGAGGGTGGAGATTTCAGACAGGCGACATACAGGGCGGTGAGACAGGGCCTTATGATGGCGGAAAGTGTCTTGCTGGAACC
>OGQU01002696.1_pt1 | contig 10867 bp, 2 predicted proteins | sample 1553341 | NCBI WGS metagenome assembly OGQU01 (sample SAMEA2579920, study PRJEB22360) | human gut metagenome | biome: human gut; feature: human-associated habitat; material: faeces | place: Denmark | collected 2008/2010 | reverse complement strand
AGGTAAAAGACCTTGGGGATCAGCTGGACAGTGAGAAAGCAGAACTGGAAGAGATGAACCAGGAGTATCAGAATCGTCAGGCGAGTATGCAGACCCAGCTGGAAGAAAAGAAAGCAACTTCCAGTGATTATGATGCACAGATCGCACAGGCGCAGAACCAGGCTGCACAGTACACGGAACTGATTCGTCAGCAGAATGCTGAGATCCGGAAAATTGAAGAAGAAGAGAAAAAAGCAGCGGAAGAGGCAGCAAGAAAAGCGGCCGAGGAAGCAGCTAAGAAGGCAGCAGCAGAAGAAGCTGCAAAGAAAGCACAGGAAGAAGCAAACAAAAAAGCAGCAGATGAGGCAGCAAAGAAAGCAGCAGAAGCAAGCAAGAAATCTTCCTCCGCTTCCGGCAGTAATACAGGTTCCGGTTCTTCAACGAGCAATAAATCTAATAGCAATACAAGCAGTAACAATGCAAGCAGCAACAATACAGGCAGCAGCTCAAGTGCAACAACATCCAAGAACAACGGAAGCTCTTCTTCCAGTTCATCAGGAAGCTCAGGCAGCAGCGTATCATATAACCCGACAGGACAGTCCGTTGTTAATTACGCATGCCAGTTTGTTGGCAATCCTTATGTATGGGGTGGTACAAGCCTGACAAACGGTGCTGACTGTTCCGGATTTATCATGAGTATATATGCAAAGTTTGGTGTATCCCTTCCGCATTCCTCCGGAGCAATGGCAGGCTGTGGTCGTGGAGTTTCCTACTCTGAGGCAATGCCTGGAGATATTATCTGCTACGCAGGTCATGTAGCAATCTACATGGGCGGTGGACAGATTGTACATGCAAGTAACGCAAAAGACGGTATTAAGATCAGCGGAAACGCTGCGTACAGGCCGATCGTTGCAGTTCGTCGTGTGCTGTAATCAGAACAATAGTAACAATTATGAGAGTCATATCTGAAAAAGATATGGCTCTTTTTTTGTTCAATAATCTATTCCGCTTTAACGTGGCATTTTATTGTAGTTCCGAATTTGACAAAATAAATGATGGAATCAACACAAAAGAACGAGCCGATAAAAAAACGAATCGTTATAATTAGAAGAAAAGAGACTGAGACAGTCTGTATGCAGACGGAACAGGCTACATTGCCGGAAGGAGGTAGATAATGAAGAATCGAAAAAAACAGCTTATGAAGATCGGAGCTGTCATAGCGGTGATTGCAGTTGCAGGAATTGCCGGCGGAGTCGGCATATACAAGTGTGCCAATCGATTCGATCTGACTGTAGCCGGTGATCCGATCAGTAAGGAAGAGTATGTGAACTGCATGAATTCCGTGGAATATGATACAAAGATGCAGATCCAACAGGATTATGATGCCGTATACGGAACGGATTTCTGGGAAAAGCAATACGACGGACAATACGGCTATGAGATCCTCACCCGGAATACAGTAGAACAGTTAAAATACATCCATGCAGTATATGATCTTGCCGAAGAAAACGGAGATGTAGCAGACAGCAGCTACGAGGCTCTGGAAAAACGCTGGAAGGATGGTAATGCGGAGCGGAGCGAGAAAGTAAAAAAAGGCGAAGTGATCTACGGACTGAAAGAGTATACGTTTCAGCTGTATCTGGACTATGAGCTCAGTACTCTGAAGGAAAAATACTGTAACGATACCTCCAGAGAGGGTATGAAACTGACGGAAGACGAGGTTCTTCAGCACTATCAGAGTCGCGACTGGATATTTGGAGACAGCGAAGAAAATGCTGACCTGGAGACAGCAAGAATAGCAGTCGAAAGAGAACTGCGTGAACAGAAATACGACGATATGATCACGCAGCATGAAACCGATTCTCAGGTGGAAGGAAACATGAAAGATGTGAACCGGTTCACCTTGAAGAATATACAATAACGGAAGGAGAAAAGGTATGAAGAAAAGATGGATGAGCGGTACGTTAGCACTTCTGCTTGCAGGAACAACAGTCGCATCAATGATGCCGGCAGTATCTGTTAAGGCTGAGGGAAATACCGCAACCGGAACAACATATTATGTTGATTCCAATGGGGGAAATGATAGCAATGAAGGAACATCAGAAGGCAAGGCGTTCCAGACACTTGAAAAAGTAAATACACTTGATCTTGAGCCGGGAGATACCGTTCTTTTGAAAAGAGGATCTGTATTTGAGGATCAGGCTCTTAAGTTTACAAAAGAAGATAGCGGTACTGCAGAAGCACCGGTAAGAATATCTGCTTATGGCGAGGGAAACAGACCACAGATCAATACAAACGGTCATGGTCAGTGGGAGTTGAATTATGGTACTCCGCTGGATAACCAGAACCATAAGTGGAAAGGTACTGTATCTTCCAGTATTTTAATTGAAGATGCTGAATACCTTGAAATCGAAGGTCTTGAGCTGACAAACAACAGAAACAGTGCAACCGATACCGAAAAAGATAAAGCGTATAATGATGCATACGCAATGGATCGAACCGGTGTTGCCGGAGTTGCAAAAGACAATGGAACTGTAGATCATATCGTATTAAATGATCTTTATATTCATAACGTAACAGGTAACGTTTATAACAAACACATGACAAATGGTGGTATCTATTTCATCGTTGCAAAACCAACGAATGAAGGCGAAACCGGAATCGCAAGATACAATGATATCCAGATTAGAAACTGTTCTCTGGATACTGTAAACCGTTGGGGAATTGCAGTTGGATATACCTATCAGTGGAGACAGTTCACGACAGGTGCATTATCAGATGCAACAATGGCAAAATATGCTTCATCTAATGTTGTGATCGAGAATAACTATCTGAATCATGTAGGTGGAGATGCCATCACAACCATGTATCTGGACAGACCACTGGTTCAGTACAATGTATCAGAGAACGCAGCTGAACAGATTAATACAACAGACTACTCAGAGAATCAGCCAAGTCTGGATGCAAATGGTAATGTAAACGGTACGCAGGGCGTTGGAGCAGGACGTGTGGCAGCAGGTATCTGGCCATGGAAATGTAAAAATGCGATTTTCCAGTATAACGAATGTTTTACAACCTTGAATGCGTCAAGAGGTAACGGCGACGGACAGCCTTGGGATGCTGACTATGGTGATGGAACAAACTATCAGTACAACTACAGTCATGGCAATACAGCAAGTACCATCATGTTCTGTGGTCCGGAGTCCATCAACAATACATTCCGTTATAATATCAGCCAGTATGAAGATATGGGTCCTCTGGATCCGGCAGGTAATACAGGGAACTGTCAGGTTTACAACAACACATTCTATATCAAAGAAGGTCTTGATACAATCTGGAGTACAGTTCACCGGAATAATGGTCCGGTAGATATGGAAAATAATATTTTCTATTTTGCAAATAAAACACCAGTTAAAGTAAGAGATTGGAATCCTGAAAATGCAGGGAATAAGACTTACAGCAATAATTTATATTACAATATAACGAACCTTCCGAACGATGCAGCTGCTGTAAAAGTAGACGCAAACACAAACACAAAAGTACTTGTTAATCCAGGTTCCGGTCCGAGTGCAGTAGCAGAAGACAATAGTGCAAGAAGACATGAAGATCCAACCGCTACAACAGTATTTGATGGATACAAACTTGCAGAAAACTCTCCTGCAATCAATGCCGGTAAAGTCGTAGTTGACAGAAACGGTTATACCATCGATCACGATTTCTTCGGTCACAAGATTACAGCAGTACCGGAGATCGGAGCAGCAGAAAGTGATGCAGTAGTAGCACTTGTACTGAGATCCAATGTGTATACTGTTTCCGAAAGAAATGTAAGTGATCTTCCGAAAAATACAACAGTAGAGGATTTCCTTAATAATGTCATCGTCGATACAGGCGTTACAGTTACTATTAAAGAAGGCGAGACAGAACTTACAGGAACAGACATCGTAAAAGGTGGAGCAACGATTACACTTTCTTATGAAGAAATGGAAAGTGTAACTTATACAGTTGTTGCAAGTTCGGATAAAGAATTAAAAGATTGTTACTATGAAGTAAAAGGAACAACCATGAGCGTTCCTTATACAGACAACAATCCGGCTACCGTAAAAGAAGTGAAAGCAAATATCACAGTAGCAGACACAGCAACGGTTTCTGTATTAAACGGCGAAAACGAACTGGCAGATATAGATAACGTAACAGCAGGAATGATTCTTCGTATCACTGCTGAAAACGGAGATACAAACGATTATATAATCGCTCAGAAAAATACATATAACTGGACTTTAGATTATGTAAATGGACAGCAGGGAAATGTCTGGTTCGGCCAGATAAAGGACGGATCCGGTGACTGGGCGAATATGACAGCAGTCGATAAAGATAGATGGCCAAACTGGGCTACTCATACATATTATGGTCCTGGTATTGATGCACCACAGGGAACAATTACAACAACAAATCCATCTGTTCACGGTTTACTTTCTGCACCGCCAAGCACAGATATCTCTACTGCAATGGCATATCGAGTACCGAAGAGCGGAACCGTTACGTTCAATGTAAAAGATGACGAGCCATATCTTCGTCAGTCTGGAAATGCAAACGGAACTGTTACCTTAGGTCTCTTTGTAAACGACACAGAGAAGGAGAGGGTAACGCTTGTAAATAGTCAAGAGAAAGTGGGAGAGTGGGAAAAACCGGTAGAGCTTGAAGTGGCTCAGGGTGACATCATCCGTGTAGTAGCAAAATGTAACAAAAATCCAAGCAAACCATCTGCTCATATTACACCGATTATTACATATGTAGATAAAGCTGCAGCTGATAAAAAAGCACCGACAGTTCCGGCTGATGTAAAAGCAACAGAAGTAACACAAACAACAGCAAAAGTTACCTGGAGTGAAGCAACAGACAACGTAGGTGTCGTTGGATATAACGTATACGTAAATGAAACAAAAGTAAATGACGCACTTGTAACAGGTACGGAATACAGTTTAACAGACCTTACCGCAGCTACAGAGTACAGTGTAACTGTAACAGCAGTGGATGCAGCAGAAAATGAATCTGCAAAATCCGAAGCAGTGGTATTTACAACAGCAGCCAAAAAAGATACCGAAGCACCAACTGCACCAACAGAAGTAAAAGCAACCGAAGTAACCGAAACAACAGCTAAGCTTACATGGAACGAAGCAACCGACAATGTAGGTGTAGCAGGATACAACGTATATGTAAATGAAGCAAAAGTAAATGAGGAACTTGTAGCAGGTACTGAATTTGTACTGACAGGGCTTACAGAAGCAACTGAATATACAGTAAGAGTAAGTGCAGTCGATGCAGCAGGCAATGAATCTGCAAGATCTGACGCAGCGACATTTACAACATCAGAAAGTGAAAAACCGGCTCCGGAAACACCAGCTGCTCCTATCAATGTAAAAGTATCTGAAATTGACCATACCACAGCAATCGTTTCTTGGGATGTAGCTCTCACAAGAGCAGCAGTAAAAGGATATAACGTATATCTGGACGGTGAAAGAGAAAATGATTCACCTGTAGAAGAAACAGAATATAAACTGACTGGTCTTAAAGTAGGTACAAAATACAAAGTTGCCGTAACAGCAGTAAATGAAGAAGGCATTGAGTCTGACTTAACAGAAGAAGCAGAAGAGACATTTGTAACAAAGGCAGATAAAGGAGAACTGAGTACAGCAGCAGGCGATGCGGAAAAAGCTCTGAAAGATAAAGACAAATATACAGAAGAATCTCTGAAAAATCTGCAGAAAGTTTTCGAACAGTATCAGGGTGTTCTGAATGATGAGGACGTAACTCAGGAACAGGTAGAGGAAGCAAAAGCAGCTATTGAAAAGGCCATCAAAGAACTGAAAGAAAATCCGGAAGCTCCGACTCCTACACCGAACCCGACAACTACACCGAACCCGAGTGCTACACCGGCTCCGACAACCACACCAAATCCAACGACTGCACCGCAGCCAACAACAAAACCAGCAACAGGTTCCGGAAGCACTAACACAGGCAACACAAATGCAGGTGGAACAACCACAGGCAGCACATCTACAGCCAGAGCTGCAAAAACAGGTGATACAGCCAATGCAGCAGCCTGGTTATTTACCCTGGCAGCATCTGCGGTTGCAGGAACTGTTGTTGTAAAACGTAAAAGAGAGGATTAAGAATGTCCCACTCTTGAAGGATAAAAATAAGTAATTAAAACAGACAGGAATCAGAAAACTCTGATTCCTGTCTGTAACATCCAACAAAAAGGAGAAAAAAATGAGGAAAAAGACCCTTTCAGCATTTCTGGGATTGGTTCTTGGCGCTTCTACCATATTAGGCTCTATCGGTGCAAATCCTGTACCGGTATCCGCAGGAACGGATGGAATAACCGACAGCGAATGCACAACCACCGGAACTGCAGAACCGGCATCAGACGAAGTTGTACCGGACGCGAACCAGTACAAATATCAGAAAGATGAACTGGCAGCATTCTGCCATTTCGGACCGAATACATTTAATGAAATTGAGTGGGGAGAACATTACGGAAACAAAGCACCGAACGAAATCTTTACATTGAAAGATAACTTTGATGCAGACACACTGGTAAGCACATTAAAGAATGCAGGATTTAAGAAAATTATTGTAACAGCAAAACATCACGATGGTTTCTGTATCTGGCCGAGTGCATATACAGACTATGATGCAGAGGCAGCAGGGTATAAAGGAGATATTCTTGAGGAGATATCTACTGCGTGTACAAACTATAATATGGACATGGGACTTTACCTGTCTCCATGGGATATTCATGAGCCATCTTACGGATATTATGATGCCAATGGAAAACCGACAAGCAAGGAAAATGACGTATTAGATTATAATGAATATTATAACAATCAGTTAGAAGAAATTCTTGGAAATCCAAAGTACGGCAATAACGGACATTTTGTTGAAGTATGGATGGATGGAGCCAAAGGAAGCGGTGCCAATGCACAGGACTATGAGTTTACAAAATGGTTTGATACAATCCAGAAACGCCAGGGAAAAAAGGCAGGCAAGGATGCTGACTGTATGTTGTTCGGAGCTCAGGCATATACAACCGTTCGCTGGATCGGAAATGAAGACGGTGTGGCTTTTGAGGATACCTGGGCAAAGTCAAATGTCAATTATGACAATAATACTATTGATAGCAATGGAAGTACACCTTATTCCAAAGGATATGAAAATGGTAATAAATGGACAGTTCCGGAGTGTGACGGACGTATCACATCCGGATGGTTCTGGGGAACCCAAAAATGTACTCCAAAGACAGTTGCACAGCTTGCAAACATGTATTTTGATTCTGTAGGACACAATGCAACTATGCTTCTGAATGTACCGCCAAACAACAAAGGTACAGTAGATCAGCCGATCCTGAACAGAATAAGAGAATTCGGTCAGAATGTGGAAGAGTCTTTCAGAACCAATCTGGCAAAAGCAGAAGGAACCACAATTGTAGCATCTAATGTTCGTGGAAACGATGCTGCATTCAAACCGGGAAATGTAGTAGATGGAAATGATGCCACATATTGGACAACAAATGATGGTACAACAAGCGGAAGTCTGACCATTAAATGGAATACAGCGAAGAAGTTTGATGTGGTTTCTATCGAAGAAGCAATTCAGAAGGGACAGCACATCAACAGTTATAAAGTTGAGTACAAAGCATCTGACGATGCACAGTGGCAGACACTGAAAAGTGGAGTAACTGTTGGTGCAAAGAGACTGGTTAGAACTGCACCGGTAGCAGCAACTCAGGTTAAGATCACAGTAGGAACAACCGATGGAAAAGTTCCGATGTTAAGTGAAGTTGGTGTATACAAAGCAAGTGAAGGATTCCAGCTGGCAGGAGCAGCGCCGGAAGGTATGGTAACAACCAGCGTTAATGATAATAGTTTTACATTCAGTACAGGTTGGAATCCACAGACAGGAAGCCAGTATATCAACGGACAGAATACCTGGTCCGATAGAGCTGGCGCAAACTTTACTTATAAGTTCCACGGAACAAAAGTATACCTGATGGGAACAACAGACCCGGGTCATGGTGCCGCTGATGTTTATATTGATGATCAGTTGGTAGAAACGATCAATACACATGCGGAAAGCAGATCTACAGGAGCAAAGATCTTTGTATCCGATGATCTGGAAGATGACAATCACACATTAAAGCTTGTAGCAAAAACAAATGCAGCAATCGGTGTGGAAGCAGCTTACGTGATCAACAACGGTGGCGTTGGAATGATTGAACTTGAGAACTCTGCATACACAATGAATGAAGAGTCTTCACTGGATGTAAAAATCAAACGTGTAGGTGGAACAAAAGGAACAATCACAGCTAAGATTCAGCCTAACCCGGGAAGTGCAATTCAGGATGATTTTAATACAGAATTAGCTCCGGTAGTTACTCTGAATGATGGAGAAGCTGAAGTAACTGTTAAAGCAGCAGAGACAAGACGTAATACGAACATGACCGGCGATCGTGTATTTTCTATCGAACTGACAGAGAAAACACCGGACAATGCAATCATTGGTTTCAACAGTTCTGCAAGAATCACAATCAAAGATGCAGATGGTATTACAAAAGAAAAACTGAACACTTTAATTACTCAGTCTCCTGACAAAGCACAGGAAAATCTGTACATGGAAAAAGGCTGGAGTGCATATGCAGAAGCACTGGAAGCAGCAAGAGCAGTTGTCAAAAACGAAGAAGCAACAGAAGCAACTATCAGAAATGCATACATAGCATTGGAAAATGCAAAGAAAGCACTTGTAGCACGTGAAAAGTATACAGAAACTGACAGATTCAAATTCCCATGGAAACCGGGAACAAGCGCTAAGCTGGAAGCAGAATTTGCGACAGAGTTAAATAATAGCAATGATGAAGATTCGGATAAGGATTGGCCGATGAGGATTGCGGATAACAACGATGCAAGCAATGGAAAATTTGTCACAGATATGGCATTCAGGGATGTTCTGAAATATGCTTATCATGCAGACAAAGCAGGCACCTATCATGTGGTTATGAGATATCGCAGTGGATCCGCTGAAAATGCCAAAAATGGTATTAAGATAACAGAAGAAACTGGAAAGATCGCAGAAAAAACAGTTGTAGTTAACCCGTCCAAAGAGAATGGAAACGTTGTTTTCGGAACTGTAGAGTTTGATATTGAAGTAGTAACACCCGGAGATGGAATGATTTCTATTACAGCCCCGGATACCAATAAGGGTCCTGGAATTGACTACTTCATCATCAGCCCGCGGAATGTTACGCTGGGATCTTTTGACATCACAGCTACAGCAGGTGAAGGCGGAACCATCACAGCAGATGGCCTTGCAGAAGGCAAAGTAACTGTTACAGAAGATGAAAGTGTAACATTTACGATTGCACCAAAAGCCGGATATGAGATTGCAGACGTAAAAGTGGATGGAACATCGGTAGGAAAGAAAACTACTTATACATTCGATCGCGTAGATAGCACTCATACAATCGAAGCAACATTTGCATTTACGAACTATACAGCAGAAAATCCATTTGGATTCCCGGGAGAAAAGGGAGAGACCAAGACCCTGGAAGCAGAGCATGCTACAGAACTGATCAATAGCAACGATTCAGATTCGGATCCGGATTGGCCGCTTACTATTACTTCTGAAGACTGGGCAAGTAATGGGAAATTCCTGAACTGTATGGCATACAAAGATTATGCAAAATATGCTTACACAGCAGTAGTTCCCGGAACCTACACAGTAACAGGTACTTACCGTGCCGGAGCGTTAAACAAACTTGCGATTTCTGAAGCGGACAATAAGATTGAAGCAGCTCAGGTTGATTGCCCGTCAACTAAAGAAGGCAACGCACTTACTGTGAAGACATTCACGCTGGATATCAAAGTGACAACAGAAGGAGCAGGAACCCTGATCCTTACAGCACCGGATACAAACAAAGCTCCACAGCTGGACAAACTGGATATCGTGCTGAAGAGAACTGCAGACGAAGCAGATCTTACAGAACTGAAGGAGGTACTTAAAACTGCAAGAGAAAAACTTGCAGAGGAAAATGCATATACACCAGTATCCAGGGGAGAACTTGAAACTGCAGTAAATGCAGCTCAGGAAGTTTATGATAAAGCAGGCGTTACCCAGGATGAAGTAAATACTGCAAAAGCAAATGTAGAAGCTAAGATTGCTGCACTGGTAAAGAAAGCAGATAAATCTGCACTGATCAATGCAATTAAACTTGCAAATGTCAAAACAACGCAAGAGGACAAATACACAGCTGAATCCAGAGAAGTTCTTAAACAGGTGATAGATGCAGCAGCTGAGGTAGTGAATGACGAAAATGCGACACAGGAAATGGTAGATGTTCAGACAGCCGCTGTAAAAGATGCCGAAGCTAAATTAGTAGCAATCAAAGTACCGGTTAACAAATCAGGACTGGAAACTCTTGTTTATCAGGCAAAAGAGACTGTGAAAGAGACAGAAACCTATACCGTAGAATCTCTGCAGGCTCTTCAGGCAGCCATTGAAGCAGCTCAGGCAGTACTGGATGATCCAGCAGCAACACAGGAAGAAGTAAATGCTCAGACTGATGCATTAAATGCTGCAATTGCTGCATTAGTTGAAAAACCAGTAGTCGACAAAACAGAACTGCAGACAGCAGTTGCTGATGCAAATAAATTTGCAGCAAGCGATGAAAACAAAGAGAAATATACAGAAGATTCCTGGAAAACTCTTGAGGAAGCCATTACGGTAGCACAGGCCGTTCTGAATAAACCGGAAGCAACACAGGAAGAAGTAAACGATGCTTTAAAAGCTTTAACAGATGCAAAAGAAAATCTGAAAACAAAAGAACCTTCTGTTG
>OGQU01002694.1_pt1 | contig 10873 bp, 8 predicted proteins | sample 1553341 | NCBI WGS metagenome assembly OGQU01 (sample SAMEA2579920, study PRJEB22360) | human gut metagenome | biome: human gut; feature: human-associated habitat; material: faeces | place: Denmark | collected 2008/2010 | reverse complement strand
AAGGAGAATTTTGTTATAGATAAAATCCATATTGATCACTCCGTCTACAGGAGAATTTTCTTCGCCGACGGGACACTTGATGGCTGCGATTTTAGCGGCACACTGGGTGACATAAAAAACACCGATCTCTTTTTCAGGTATGCCTTTGTCGATGTATTTTTTCCTGACATAAATGGCTGCAATATCCATGGCTTGTTTTAAGCGGACGATATGTCCGATCAGGGAAGGAAAACGTACCTGGATCAAGCGTACGACAGCCGGGCAGAAACTGGAGATAAAAGGACGCTGCCGGGGATGCTGCTGAAGATAATGCTTTGTCTCTTCCATCAGCAGACCGGTCGATTTATCCACTTCCATGACATAATGGAATCCCAGGTTGTGCAACTCTGAAAATATCTGTTCTTCGCTGATATCTTCCGGGAATTGTCCGATAAAGACCGAAGGTAACAAGATGATCCGGTAAGAGAATTTGAAAATCTGATTGAAATCGTCCTGTTCCACATAAATGGCTTGACGGGGACAGGTCTTCAGGCACATGCCGCAATCGGTACAAGCGGCTTCGTTGATGGTCGCTTTACCGTATTTTATGCGGATCGCTGCCGTAGGACATACATTCATGCAGTGCGTACATCCTGTGCAAACCTCACTGTTGATCTTCAATGCATGATAAAATGTCTCGTTCCCCATTTTCGTAATTTTAAGACTTATCTCAGATACGTGGTCATCGTCACTTTGGTGCCGACATTTACGGTAGATTCGATATTCAACCGGTCACAATTTTTTTTCATATTGGGTAATCCCATCCCGGCACCGAATCCCATTTCCCGGACTTCGGGCGAAGCGGTCGAGAAGCCTTCCTGCATAGCCTTCGCTATATCGGGGATACCCGGCCCTTTATCGGTGATGGTGACGACGATAGATTTCCCGTCCAGCACGACGTTCATCACTCCCTCATAAGCATGAGCGACGACATTGACTTCCGCTTCATAAAGCGCAACGACGATACGTTTTATTAAAAGGGCATCGACGTTGAGCTGTTTCAATATTTTCTTTATCTCACTGGAAGCGGCCCCTGCCCGTGAAAAATTTCCTCCTTCCAGATTAAAATTGAATTCCATATGTTTTCTTAATACACCGGAAGAAGCCCGGCTTTATACAATTCTCCGCATACCCTGAACATACTTTGACGGCAACGCAATAGCAGGATTTCGTTTTCCTCGGCCAGCTGTTGCATTTCTGCCGTGATCTGCTTGTCACGAACAAAAAGAATAAACGGAATATCCGCCATTTCTGCCGTACGAATGACTTGTGGATTGGCCATTCCCGTTATCAACAGCAATCCTTCCGTATTCAGACGCAAGACATCGCTCATTAAATCTGCTGCAAAAGCATGTTGTATGGGATCGTGAAGCTTACGGGCCCCACAAATACACGTGGCGTCGAGTAATTTTATAATGTCGTCCGGTGTCATACCTTGGTTAATTTATATGCATCTAAATTAGTGAAATCATCTTCAAAAACAATACCTCCTCTGCGGGAAGCGATAATTTAAAATTGATATAAATAAGTATATTAGTCCGATGAAGACATTGGTTTTAATTGTTGTCAAGGTTTCAGAAGTCAGGGATAACCGTTTCATTGAAAAACCGGTGTTTTCATCTTCGGGGCTCGTGTTTGAGGATCCAGTCGTTTCTGTCGGTCAGTGAAAGAAAGCCTTATCGGACCGTTTCAGGCGATCGGGTTTGACGACACAAAAACCGAAATCGGAATGGAAAGAAAAAATTAAACCGAGAATTAAATGGGGCTATGAAGTCCTTGAAGTTTATTTTTTTGTATCTTTATAAAAATATTGTCGTGTAGGTATGATGAGGAATTTCCGGGATCTCAGTCGTCCCATAAATTATAAGTGTTTATTTTATCCTTAGTATCGATGGGGATAGCCGGCCTGATCGGACGAGGGACGGTCGGGGAATAAGGGTACTTTAGATAAATCCAGATGATGAAATACGAAATTGTAGCTTTTTATAAACAGGAGATAGAAGAAATCCGTGAATGTGCCGAAAACATCGGACGGTTATATGGATGGCGGTATAGATGTGAAAAAATACCCGGTAGCGGAAAACTGCTTTCAGCCTGCATGGGAGAGGATAGTGTTCTTTGTTTGTTGAAGCGGAAATCATATTCTTTTTATCGGTTGATGAAGTACGTGTATGCTTTGAATAAACCGGTACTTGTTTTACAGGATCATTTTTCTGCCGATACTTTTCAGCAGCTGAAAATTCCGGTAGGTTATTTGAAGGAAAATAAAGAAAAAGGGATTTGGGCTAATTTCCTGCAGCGGCATCATCCCGGGTGTCGGATCGAAATCATCGTTCCCCGGGAAAAAGATGAGCATATTGCGGCCATGGTCCGCAATAATTTAGCATTTATGGAGCGTATCTTAAAGCATTCCGAAGCCCGCTACGAGGTGGTGAATGAAGAGAAAAGTTTTGAAAAAAGCCTGATAAAGGTTTTGCAGGATCTTTCTCCGGGGATAACCCTGATGATGCGTCCGTTCCGCTTATTTTCCTTTTACTATCCCTATACTGTCCGGCTTTACCGTAAACACGCCCGGTCCGAAGTATTGATTATCCCCCGGGACGACTCTTTGTATATACCTTGCCATTAAAGATGATAGATGACACCTGTCATCTATCTTAAATACTCAGTCCGATAGAGAAAATCAGGTCGGCGAACATCTTTTTATGTTGTGTTTCGTAGCCGGTGCGGATACCGAGACGGATCGGATAGGTTAACCGGAAGAAGTGGGTGTCCGTGGTCAATTCTATTCCATAGGAGGAGTAAGTAGCTTTGCCGAATTTGTTGCGGCTGCTACCCCAATCGTAGAATACGGCGGCGTTTATAGTTTTGAGATAGAGCAATGAAATCAGGGGCAGATCCGGGAAAGCGATCGGCATATGGTAACCGGTACGCAAGCTGGCTATTTCGTAGCCAGGTAGGGTGATCCCTCTGGGGTAAAGAATTTTATTGCTATAATTCCGCTCTTTGTGCGACATATGCTGGAAGCCTCCGTACAGCGACAGGGAATGATTGGTGGTGAAGCCCGGAAAATACAGGCGTCCGTCTCCCCACCATTGATAGCCCAGGTCTATATGTTCCAGAGGGCTGTGAGTGTAACCTGCACTGAAAGTTTGGCCCCAGCGGGGATTGATCTCCTGGGTAGTCATACGGGTTTGATTGGTAAAATAAAGTCCGTATTCCAGCAATTGATAAAACCGGGAAGGCTCGTTCACCTGGTAAAAGTTCGGATCGACTTGTGTAATCCATATGGTGTTCGCTTCTGCTATTTTACAGGTGTAGAGTTTATTTAATTTTTCATGGTGTAATCCGACAAACCGGTAACGGACATAAGGTTGTAAGGTCCGGTTATATTGGCGGGCAGACAGGGTAAAAGGAAACCGGACCGTAACCTCAGCGGAAGAACGCCAGGCTTTATATTGTGCATAAAAAGTTTCTTTTTGCCGGGTAGGCAGGAAAAAACCTTCGTTGAAAGATTCGTAATCGTATCTCCCGCTATACAGGTCGAAATCGAATACCGGCCACCAGCCTTTGTAGCTGGCATTCAGCATCCAGGCCCCGTGGTCATAACCCGATTTTAAGATATAACCGGCAGTAAAGGATAAGGTGCTCAACTTATTCTGAGAGTAAACTACCGCACCGAAGTCGACGTCCATATCGTTCAGATCGGCTTCTACCGGTCCCCAGCTGTGGATATTGACAAGGTGGGTGAATTTATTGTATTTCCGGGAAGGATAGATAGAATCGTATTGGAAAGCAGAATGCCATTTTTCTTCCTGTTTCATCGAGTCGGCTAACCGGAATTGCTGATAGACCGTCGGCTGTTCCTGTAATCCGGCCAGGTCGATATGCCCGGGTTTATAGCCGTCTGCTGTGTAGAAAGAAAAATACAACTGTTTTTTATCCGCACTGAGGGTGGGGAACTGTAGCCCGTACTTACTGTTCAGCACATTCACCGGACCTTGTGCGGTCCAACGGTAGAAAGCATTGTTACCGTTGTAAGAAGCTCTGTAGATCAATAGACTGTCTCCGGCAACCGGGTGGTCCAGTTCGTAATAGATCGCAGGACAGACGGTATGTCGCCGGTGAGTGACCGGATCGATCGATACCAGACTCAAGCCTCGGGGGGATTGGACGACTGTGGTGATTTTACCCTCGTGGTAAGACGGATGGATGAATAGTTCGTTCGCTTCTGCCGGAATACGCCCGGTTTCCCGGCTCAAAGTCGAGTCGAGCAAGACCAGATAAGATCGGTTGCAATGGTCCACTTCTACACAGCCCCACTCCTGGCCCATCGCGAAAGGAGAAAAACGGTTGTTCCGGCTTTTATAGCGTTTGTATTTACCGGTATTCAGGTCGTAACTGCTTAAACGCATACGTCCGCCCTGATCCCAACGGATGTGATTGTAATATTCGCTCCAGACTATTTGGTCGTTGTTGAAGGCAAATTTATAGTCGTCCAGAATCCCTGTACGCCGGAGGAGTTTTTCGTTCTGATTGTGCAAGAGAACGAAAGCTCCCGTTTGTTGCAGCCCTTTTTTATAAGCAATCACTTTGCCGAAAGAAATCGGGGTGGGATTGTAGTAATTCGTGTAATACTTGTTGTGGGTGGGAAGTGTATCGAATGGAGACGATACGAGAGAGGCCTCCCGCATCCAGCGCTGTTGCAATTCGGAAAAATTATCCCGGTAAAGGGTACGCTTGGCATCCCGGTAGGTATTGGCCTGGCGGACACTGTCGGGATCGATAAACAGAGAACGGAATGTACTGTCCCGCCAGAGACTGTCCCGCTTGCCCTGCATGGAAAGCTTCAGGCTGGTGGCGAAGGGAGTAATGCCGTAAGGGCGTCTTCCGGTGCGTTCCAGCGCTTTTGCCCAGATATCCGAACCGTAATTGACCCGGGAGTTGGCGGTCATGAAGTACCCCATGGTGTAACGATTGGGCACGAAATCTTTGTTTGAACCCAGTACGGCTTTCGAATAATTGTAAATCCCTTTTTCCAGGATTTGGGCTTTCATTTCGTTCAGAAATTCCGGGGAACGTCCTCGGCCGAGATGGCCGACAGCAGTTTCAAAACATACGGCATCTCCTTCCATAAACCACATCGGTACATATACACCGACTACTGCAATAGGAAAAATCTCCCCGAAGAGATAATACAGGTCTTTGGTAAGTCCCTGGTTTACCTTGTCGAGCTGCACGACATGCCGGAATTCGTGTACACACAAATGTTCCAGCCAATCATCCGTGGGATCTTGGGAAGGCATGGTGTAAAGTTCACTCTTCCGGGGTGCCAGGGCTACATTCCCATTGGAAACACCTCCGTCGGCATGCATGATGATGGATATCTTTTTGGGGTGTAATTGCAGTGTGTTGGCATGGTGGTATAAAAGACTGAAAATAGAAGCTGCTTTTTGGGCGTTTTCTTCGAAAAAATCCGGGTATATAATTTGAAAATCGTCGGTTTTGATTTGCTTCCAGCGCAGGGAAGGCCTATCCTGACCGAAATTGACGAATTGTGCCGAAACGATTGAAAACGGGCACCAGAGAAGTAGAATAAAAAACAGAACTTTCTTCATATATCACCTATTTTTTTAGAGCATCTAAATTAAATTATAAATTTTAGAAATAAGCCTGATTGCCTTTTTTATTTTAACACCGGCTTGCGTTTGCAAATTTTGCGTTTTTACATTTAAGTTTGAAAGAGGTACGCCAAAATTTTCCTTACCTTTGTAAAGGATAAAACAAGAGATATGCAAACAGAGAAAGATCGGATTTTGGAGTTGCGGAAAGCGCTTGAATATCATAATTATAAATATTATATCGAAAATGCACCGGAGATTTCAGACCGGGAGTTCGACGGGTTGATGCACGATTTGGAAAAACTGGAAGAAAAGTATCCGGAGATGTACGATCCCAATTCCCCGACCCAACGGGTAGGGAGGGATATCAATCAGGAATTTACTCAGGTCGCTCATAAATATCCGATGCTTTCTTTGGGAAATACATATAGCGAAGAAGAATTGCGGGATTTCGATCAGCGGGTGCGGAAAGTGGTCGGTGACCGGGTGCAGTATGTTTGTGAGTTGAAATACGACGGGACTTCGATTAGTCTGACTTATGTGAACGGTGAGCTCACTCAGGCGGTTACCCGGGGAGACGGCGTGAAGGGAGACGATGTCACGGCTAATGTCAGGACGATTCGCACTGTACCCTTGAAGTTGAGAGGGGATTATCCGCCCGAATTCGAGATCCGGGGGGAGATTCTGATGCCTTTTTCGGTATTCAATCGCTTGAACCAGGAAAAAGCAGAGGCCGGAGAACCTTTGTTCGCCAATCCCCGGAATGCTGCTGCAGGAACCTTGAAATTACAGAATTCTTCGCTGGTAGCGAAACGGCATTTGGATTGTTTTCTTTACTATATTCCCGGCGAAGTGACTCCGGCGGAAACCCATTACGGAAACTTGATGAAAGCTAAAGAATGGGGCTTCCATATGCCCCCTTATATTCACTTGGCCGATTCGTTTGAAGAAGTTTGGGCCTTTATCACAAAATGGGATAAAGAAAGGACGGGTTTGCCGGTTCCGATCGATGGGATTGTGATCAAAGTCAATGATATCGGGATGCAGCATTTGCTGGGATATACGGCAAAATCTCCCCGTTGGGCCATTGCTTATAAGTTTAAGGCCGAACAGGTGGAGACGCCCCTGATCGATGTGGTTTATCAGGTAGGGCGGACAGGTGCCGTCACGCCGGTAGCCAATCTGGAACCGGTGCATATTGCCGGCACTACGGTGAAAAGGGCTTCCCTGCATAATGCAGATATCATCTCTTCTCTGGATTTACACGAACATGATACGGTGTATGTGGAGAAAGGGGGAGAAATTATTCCGAAGATTGTGGGGGTAGACCGGGCTAAACGCAGGGAAGGAGCCGCAGCTGTCGAATTCATTACGTATTGTCCCGAATGCGGAACAAAATTGATACGGATAGAAGGTGAAGCCAATCATTATTGCCCGAATGAAGACCATTGTCCACCTCAGATAGCCGGAAAAATCGAACATTTCGTTAGCCGTAAGGCGATGAATATAGAGGGGATGGGAGAAGAAACGATCGAGTTATTACTGGGTAAAAGGCTGATCCGGGATGTGGCCGATATTTATGGATTACCGGCAAAGCGAGAGGAATTGATCGGACTCGAAAAAATTGTTTACCCCGAGAGTTTCGAAATGACCAGTATCCCTTTAGCAAAAGTGATTTATGGATTTGAAATCGGAATAAAGAATATTTCTTCCCGAAATGCAGAGACGTTGGCTGGTCATTTCGGTAGCCTGGAAGCTTATGCCGCTGCTTCGAAACAAGAGCTTTCAGCGGTGATAGGCGATGAAACGACGGTAAACCGGATATTGGATTACTTTCGTACTCCTTTTAATCAGACCGTAGAACGCTTGAAAGAAGCAGGTGCCGTTGAAAATATTCCTTTGGATTATGTCGTCTATGCATTGAATATTCCGGGGATAAATTGGCATAAAGCTGACTTATTGGCAGCCCGCTTCGATTATATTTATGAATTATCTGTGGCTTCTGCTGCTGAAATCCGGGCTGTTGAGGGGATCGATGCAGATGAAGCCGATAGCATTGTCCGTTTTTTCCGTTCTAATGAAAAATTGGTACGGAAATTGAATACTTTATCCGTTTATCGGATGCAGGAGAAATCGGTAGATAATTTAATCGCCGGTATCGAAAAATCGAAAACGGCCGGTTTTCCCGCTTTATTGAATGCTTTGGGAATCCGGTATATCGGAGAGACTGCCTCCCGTAATCTGGCTAAAAGTTTCCGGGAACTGACCAGGCTGATGGAAGCCGATTTTGAGCAATTGACCGAAGTAGAAGATATCGGTGAACAGATGGCTAATAGTATTTTGCGCTATTTTGGTAAAGAAGAAAACAGACAATTGGTGAAACGTCTGATCGATTATGGCGTAGAAGCAGAAATAGGAGAAACGGAAACAGGAAACGATAGCCTGACAGGGCAAACATTTGTGATTACCGGTACACTGACCCGGCCCCGCGAATACTTCAAAGAGTTGATTTTGAATGCAGGGGGAAAGGTCAGCGATTCTGTTTCAGCCAAGACCGCCTATTTGTTGGCTGGCGAAAATGCCGGTAGTAAATTGAAAAAGGCAGAAAAATTGGGTACCCGGATTATTTCTGAAGAAGAATTTTACGAATTACTGAAATAATGGGGAATACCCTGCTGCATCAACGAAGTAATAAACGAGGATATGACAAAAAATGATAACAAAAAATTGAAAGAAATAATAGACTTAGCTTGTGAAGAGGCAAAGCGTTTGGGGAATACGAAGGTTTCACCCGAACATTTGTTTCTGGGGATGTTGCGGATGGATCAGGCCAGGGCTATCGATGTTCTGATCGCTTTGGGAGTGGATTTTTATGAGGTGAAAGCAAAAATCGAACAGAAACTGAATAAGCAAAGGGATAAGAGTGAAGAGATGCCCGATGAGCTGGATCTTACCCTGGCTGCCAACAGTATTGTTAAACGGGTCATCGAGGAGGCCTGGAAGCTGGGGGATGAGGAAGTAGAGTCGGAACATCTGATGTTGGCCATGTTGAGAAATCAGGCAGGGTTTGTCACAAAATTGTTTAATTCTATGGGAGTAGATTACGAGAAGTTTAAAGAACAACTGCTGAAGGAGAAAACCCGTATGCAATCCGATTATGGAGAAGAATCCGATGAAGACGAGGATGCAGGTGATGAAGAATCGATGTACAATCCCTATCGTCAGAACGGGCCTGCTAAATCGGATACACCGGTATTGGATAATTTCGGTATAGATATCACGAAAGCTGCCGAAGAAGGTACCCTCGATCCGATCGTAGGGAGAGACCGGGAAATCGAACGATTGGCCCAAATTCTGAGCCGGAGGAAGAAAAATAATCCGGTGTTGATCGGAGAACCGGGAGTCGGGAAATCTGCTATAGCGGAAGGATTGGCTATCCGGATTATGCAGAAGAAAGTGTCGAGGGTTTTGTTTGATAAGCGGGTAGTTGCTTTGGATATCGCTTCTATTGTAGCCGGTACAAAATACAGGGGGCAATTCGAGGAACGTATGAAAGCCATTCTCAACGAGCTGGCTAAAAATAAAAATATCATTCTGTTTATCGACGAGATACATACTATTGTAGGGGCAGGTGGGTCCGGAGGAAGTCTGGATGCGGCCAATATGTTGAAGCCAGCTTTATCGAGAGGTGAGATTCAGTGTATCGGGGCAACGACTTTGGATGAATACCGTCAAAACATAGAGAAAGATGGGGCTTTGGAGCGTCGTTTCCAAAAAGTATTGGTAGAGGCTACTACCCTGGAAGAAACGATCGAAATTCTGAATAACATCAAGTCCCGTTATGAGGATCATCACAATGTGAGGTATACTCCTGCAGCCATAAAGGCTTGTGTGAAGTTGACTACGCGTTATATTTCCGACCGCTCTCTGCCGGATAAAGCGATCGATGCTTTGGACGAGGCCGGTTCCAGGGTACATATTACCAATATCAACGTACCTCCTGTGATTGAAGAGCTGGAAAAGGCAATAGAGGAGATTAAGGAAAAGAAAAAGGAAGCGGTAAAACAACAGAATTTTGAGGTGGCGGCTGCTTTCCGGGACAAGGAGCGGCAGATGTCTGTTTCTTTGGAACAAGAGAAGGAGCGTTGGCAAAAAGAGCTGAGTGAAAACCGGATCACGGTGGATGAGGAGCAGGTAGCTGAGGTAGTGGCTACCCGTAAAGCGAATTGCGAAGACGGAAGGAATGAAGTTGTTGCAGATGCACGACGAGTTGGCCGGCAGTGTGATCGGACAAAATGAAGCAATTGAAAAGATCGTGAAAGCCATTCACCGGAACCGGGCCGGCTTGAAAGACCCTAACCGTCCGATCGGTTCATTTATTTTCCTGGGTCCTACGGGTGTCGGAAAAACACAATTGGCCAAAGTGCTGGCAAAATACCTGTTCGATACGGACGACGCTTTGATCCGGATTGATATGAGTGAGTATATGGAGAAATTTGCTGTATCGCGTTTGGTCGGAGCCCCTCCCGGATATGTCGGATATGAAGAAGGAGGACAATTGACGGAAAAAGTGAGGAGGAAACCTTATTCGGTGATTTTATTGGATGAGATCGAAAAAGCACATCCCGATGTGTTCAATATATTGTTACAGTTACTCGATGACGGACAGTTGACGGACAGTTTGGGGAGAAGAGTGGACTTTAAAAATACGATCGTAATTATGACCTCCAATATCGGAAGCCGGCAATTGAAAGATTTCGGTCGGGGAATCGGTTTTGGACGGGAGGACCGGAGTACCGACAGCGACTATGCGAAAGGCGTGGTACAGAAGGCCTTGAAAACTGCTTTCGCTCCGGAATTCCTGAATCGTATCGACGACGTAATTATTTTCAATGCTTTGACCAAAGAGAATATACACCAAATTATTGATATTGAGCTGAAAGGCTTGATGAAACGAGTGAAAGATTTGGGCTATTCCGTAAAAGTTTCCGATGCAGCCAAGGAATTTCTGACGGAAAAAGGATATGATCCTCAATATGGAGCACGCCCCTTAAAGCGAGCCATACAAAAATACCTGGAAGATGAATTGGCAGAGGTGATTATCAAAGGAAATGTACCGGAGGGCGAAGTGCTTGAAGTCGATTGCGATAAAGAGCACGATAAAGTAGTTGTACGCTAAAAATTAGTTTCTTATACTGTTTATAAAAAACGAC
>OGQU01002674.1_pt1 | contig 10934 bp, 8 predicted proteins | sample 1553341 | NCBI WGS metagenome assembly OGQU01 (sample SAMEA2579920, study PRJEB22360) | human gut metagenome | biome: human gut; feature: human-associated habitat; material: faeces | place: Denmark | collected 2008/2010 | reverse complement strand
GCTCATGCGCGGGCTCGGGCTGCGCGTGTGCTACGCGCGCAGGGGGCGCTACAGCTCCTACGCCGGCGAGATCGACGCGCCCGCGCCCAACCTGCTGCTGAGGGCGGACGGCACCCACGACTTCTCCGCCGGGCGCCCCAACGAGGCGTGGGTCAGCGACGTGACCGAGTTCCGCCTGCCCGACGACGGCCGCAAGGTGTACCTGTCGCCCGTCGTCGACCTGTTCGACGGCAAGCCCGTCGGCTGGGCCGTCGGCACCAGCCCCGACGCGCGCCTCACCGAGTCGTCCCTCGAGATGGCGTGCGCGACGCTCGGGGAGGGGGAGGCGCCCGTCGCGCACACCGACCGCGGCTGCCACTACCGCTGGCCCGGGTGGAAGGCCATATGCGGGCGCCACGGGCTGGCCAGGTCGATGTCGCGCAAGGGCACCAGCCCCGACAACGCCGCCTGCGAGGGGTTCTTCGGCAACCTGAAGAACGAGTTCTTCCACGGGCGGGACTGGTCGGGATGGACGGCGGAGGCCTTCATGGAGCTGCTGGACGGGTGGATGGCCGCCTACTCGACCGTCCGTCTAAAGGCCTTCCGGGAGGGCGGCAGGACCGTCTACGATACGATAGACAACCGCAGGAGGCGGTTGGGGCTGGCGGCGTAGGCCGCTGTCCAAGTAACTGTCCGCACCCCCCTGCTTCCGCTTGCGGTAGAAGACGCATCGAAGAGTCTGAGAGAAATGCCTGGTCAGAGCACTCCAGATGAAGCCGGTTTTGCTGGATGGCCGGCAACGTCGCCCTTTACGCGCTCATAACTCGAGATTTCATGCAGAATAGGGCAACTTCGTCGACCGAAGTCCAGTGTGGAATGCGGTCGGTGCCCCTGCTGCGAAAGCCTATGAGACCATCAACGTCGCTGTTCGACAACGCTGAGTGTTAGCGGGGGAAGCCCTATTCGCACGACGCCTTGCACCCGAGCTCGCTGAGGGCTTGCAGGGTTGGCTTTACGTTCTCGGCGTGCCAGTTCTTGTAGCCGCCGGCGTACTGTGTGGCGTATATGCCGGACAGGCGCAGATCGCTCAGCTCCTTTTGCTGAGTGGTGAGGCGCACGCCGCCGGTACTCGTTTCGATATCGATGACCACGTTGAGCAAGTCGTCAATGAGCTTCACGGACTCGATGTCCGCATAGGGGATCACGAGCGAGACATCCCGTTCCAGCGTTCCCCAAAAGGACTCGAAAGGAAGTAGGATAAGCTCGTTCTCGCACATCTGGAGAACCGCCATATCCCATGTCTCGAAAAAGCGGACGATCTTCTCGCTCAGGTCTCCCGCCGCGCCCTTGACGATGATGCACCGGTCTTCCAAGGGCGTGAAGCCGGCGTCCATCGCATATTCCCAAACCTTCTCTTCGCGGGCCATAACTGTTTCGCTCCTTTCACTTGGATTTGCGTCGATGGGCATTATTTTCCCGATTCATCTCCCTGTCCGCAAATGGATCGTGCTAGCAAACTACCTGTTCAAAGGGCCTGTAAAAGACTTTTGACAGCTGTGTCTGCATCGTTTTGCAAGGCTGGTGGGGTATCATTCCGATGCGCACGCGCGACGTGGCGCGCCAACGGGCAATCGAAAGGAAGGAACCGATGGAACTGGCTCGGCAGTTGAGGGCCAAGCGGGAGGAGCGCGGGCTTTCCCAGGACGAGGTTTCGAAGGCGATATTCGTGTCGCGCCAGACCATTTCGAATTGGGAGAACGACAAGACCTACCCGGACGTGCAGAGCCTGCTGCTTCTCAGCCAGCTGTTCGAGGTTTCCATCGATGCGCTCGTGAGGGGAGACGTGGTCGCCATGCAACGCGCCATTGCGGAGGACTCGCGTAAGATGCGGCTGTTGTCAATCGGGATGCTGGTCTTTTCGGGGCTGGCCTTCCTCTTTCTACTCGGCTTCTCGATTGCGTGGCCGGAGCCGTCGGGGTTCGCGCGCATGAGCAAAGGGAACCTTGCGGGTGCGGCCACGTTCATCGTGCTCTATGCCATCGGGTTTGCCATGGCCATCGGGGTGGATCGCCTGAAGAAGAAGCACGACGTCGTCACCTACCGGGAGATCGACCGGTTTCTCAAAGGCGAAGTGGCGCCCGAGCCCGATACGGAAGGCCTCGCCCGCAAGCACCCGGCGCTCGGCGTTCTAGTGAAGCTTTTCGCCGGCGCCTCAATCGGCCTGCTGCTCGCGGGGTTGTTGCTCGCGCTGGAGGGATAGTTGCGAGCGTTTGGGATGACCTTGCTGTCCGCAGCTACATTGCACAAGCATGGGGTGGGAGAAAGCGGCTTCACTGCCCTTCCGCTGGCGCAAGTTCAACCTCATTGAGGGGAATGTGCTTGTAGAGCGTCCCCTCGTCGGCTTTCACGTCGCAACTCGGACAGACGCCGAACCTGACTCCGCCACCTCTCGCATCAACGACAAAAACACTGCCCAAGATCTGCGATCCTTCGAATTCAAATCGCACTCTATCGCCTACTGCCGGCGTGGTTCTCTTTGATTCCATGGCGGCCCTCCTGTTTGGTGACTTCGGTGCCGCTTACGATAACCCGCAATCAGGGTGCATGCGGCTCTCCTTTTCCCACCATTTTATAAAGAATCTTTTGAGATATGTTCATAGATAGAAAATTACGAACCTTTTCATTGAACCAATCTCGGAGAACAGGATGGGGCTGGGACGACTTTTTCGTCACCGGAACAAATCATTGAGAACGGTGGGAGCTTGGAGGCGTAGCTCGATGGAATGCCTTATGTCTCGCCCGCCTCTGAGAGTCGACTGAGAACGTAGCTGACGTAGTCCTTGGATGAGGCCGTCTTGTCTCCTCGTATTTGCCCATGTCAAAACGTTACCATATTTGGAAAGGTTTTGACGCTACCTCATTGAGGGCGAGACCGCGGGCCGCAACCTTGCCACTATTGCCCCAACCGATACCGGCGAGGCTATCGACGTGTCACAAAGTGGTTGTCGTGACGGCGCGGCTGTATCGTTCTTTGCGTCAACCCCGCTTATGCGTCATCCCGTTAGTGGAAGCCTGCGGTAGAATGGAACGGTTGAACGATGAGCATCCAGGAGCGTGAATTGCCCAAGACACTGAACTCCCTCATGAAGCATCTCCGCGACGGCGGCATCGCCATTGACGGTTCAGCGCAGAAGCGGCGTTTAAAGAACATCGGCTATTACCACGGATACAAGGGTTACCGCTTCGCCGGGAATGCCTCGAACAGGCTTCCCCTCACCGACTTCTCTCAGGTCGCGGCTCTCTACGACTTCGATACACAGCTCAAGGCGCTGTTTTATCCTCGCATCATGTCCATAGAGACGGCACTGAAGAACTACACGCTAGAAGCTGTTCTGAGGGATGCTAACTCGGCGGTCTTCGAGGATATTTGGCGCAGGAGCCTCACTGACTATCGCAGCTACACTGGTAGGACATACCGCAAGGCGTGGGAGACGCGTCAGAGGCTGCGCAGCGAAATCGATGGCATCATCTACGGCCATAGGGGGCGCGACGTCATCGGCCACTTCCGCGACGCTGACAAGGACATCCCCATCTGGGCCATCTTTGAGGTCATGACGCTCGGTAACTTCGGCTCGTTCTATGATTGTCTCGACAGACGTGTGAAGACGGTCATCGTGCGCGACCTCGGCATGCCGACCAACCTTGATTCTGAACTGCGCCTCAAGGAGATAGTGTTCGCGCTCAAGGATTTCCGTAACGCTATAGCCCACAACGGTGTGGTCCTCGACGTGCGCTTCCAGTCTGGCGCCATCAACACAGGTGTCTCCCAGTTGCTCAAGCAGGAGACCGGTGTGGGCAAGATAGACTTTACCGATATTACCGACTACGTGATCTTGCTGGTCTACCTGATGCGACGCATGGGCTTCACGAAGACGGAGTGCAAGCAGCTAATCGCGGGCTACGAGGCGATAATCGAGCACTTTCGAGCCGAGCTGCCCATCAATGTCTACTCGCGGATTATTAAGACTACCGCACGGGGCAAGTTAACCGCCCTTCGACAGTTTGTGAGCAACGGATAGACGTGGGCCTAAAAGCTTAACGCGCGTGGTAGAATGCAGTCAATAGCGGTGAAAGGCTTCGGCTGACACCTGGGAGGGCCCGATGCGTCGGGCCCTTCTTATATCATGGTTGCTCTTCTACCATTCCTCATTCCTCGGCCCCCATTATGTGAAGTCCAAATGTGTCGTATATGGGCACCTCGTCATGAGCAAGCCAGCTTATGCCAAAGGCAAACGCCTCGATGTCATCCTTGCCCATGATGCGGTCAATGATAATGTTGCGAACGTATTCCGCGATTTCGTCGCGCAACGTCTTATTCTTTGGGATTGGTAGCACGATTTCTGGAAATCGGTTTCCAAGAGTGTCGATAACATCGCGCGTAAACTGCTTGCTCCGGATTTGACGTTTAACGATATACGAGTTCAAAAGCGCGAGGAGAAGAAACGAGCTTACACGCTTCTGGTCGAGCGCGCGGATCTTGATTAGTCCGCCGCAGTAAAGCATCTTGCTTTTTTCTGGAGTGATTATGCATGTATTCCCAATTAAATAGGTGCCGTCTCGCACTAGCAAAATGTCTTCCGCTTGGACGTCTTCCTTTGTTGCATACGCATTATAGATTTGCTCAGAAACGCCCTGCTTGGGGTCGTGCTTGATCTCCCAATTAGCGAAGTCCGAGGTGCGTACGAAGGGAATTGTCCCGGTTCCGTATGCCATCTTTCCGGGTTCGTCGCCACTTGCTAGGGATAGGACGCCGTCTTCGACAAGTTCGGCGATAGTAACAAGGTCACATGTCTCAGCAAGCGTGTCTAGATCTTCGTTAATCATCGGATCGTAATATTTCGGAATGAAAATGTTGTCTACAATTGCGTCTGAGCGCATTGCATATTTTGAGCCCTGTCCAAACTCAAGGGTGCTTGTATCACTAACCAGCTGATTCATTTGCGCATCAAACGGCAAGTTGTCGAACTCCCTGAAAGCGCGCATGCTGCCCTCTTGCAGCGCCTTCTCGATAAGCACAGGGAACTGCTTAACGATGGTTCGCGCATGCATTCGTTTCTTTAGAGCGTCTCCGACAATTACCTCGATTCTCTTGCGAGTGTCTACATCGATGGGAATGGGTAGCATAATCTCGCGATAGCGGGTTCCGATTGTGTCGATGATGTCAGCGGTGAATTGAAACGCTCGGATCTGTTGCTGAACAAGTGGAGTATTCAAGGCGATGAAGAACATCTCTGTTGTGACAACGGAAGGATCTTCGACCCTGAACTTCACAATATGCGACTGGAACAACATGGGCGTATCGAGTGGAGTCACAATACAGCTTGTCCCGATGAGGTAAGTGCCATCCTTGACCAATAGTATGTCACCGGGCTGCACGTCTTCCTTTGCAGCGTATTGCTGATATATAGTTTCGGAGACCCCTTGCTTGGGGATGGTCTTGATCTCCCAGTTGCTGATATCTGAAGTTCGGACAAACGGAATGTCTCCCGTTCCGTAAGCCATTTTGCCGGGCTCGTCACCGGAACATACGCTAATAACGCCGTCATCTATCAATTGTCCCAGATTGAGCAGTCGAAGGTTATCGCCCAACTGACTCATAGAGCTCTCGATTTTGTTGTTGTAATACTTGGGTATCAGGATGTTGTCCTTGATATCGGCCGAAGAAATGACAGTTGCTTTCATGCTTTACTCGCTCATGAGGCGCTTGTACTCAGCGGCAACCGTGGGGATGTCGTCCATCAGTACTTGCTCACCGCGCTCGTCAATCTTAATCGTCGGATTGCCCCGGCTATCGTGACCGCACCATTTCGTCTCGCACATGAAAATGGGATAAGGGTCGATGCTCTCGAAGACTTCGCCTTTCTCAAACTTAATAAATATAACGACGCAGCATTTAGCATGCGTTTCTGGCTGGAACGTATCCTCCGGCAATGTCACCACAGCCTTGATGCGACCCTGCCTCCTTATGTAATCGACAACATAACGGTATTTCGGCATCCCGAATATCGTTTCTGGCAGCACAATTCCCATGCGACCACCTGGCCGGAGAAGCGATATGCATCTCTCAATGAATAGAATCTGAGGCGGCTGCTTGTCGAGAACGACACCTTTCTCAAATGTTCCATCCTTAGCCTGCTTCCAACGATGTCCAAGATCGTAACGCTTAAGAATAGCTTCCGAGTCGATTGCAAGCTTCTTTCCGAAAGGCGGATTGGTGATAATGACATCAAAGGCATCTTCGGTGATGTCATTGCGCGTCTTGCTGCTCCATTCGGATGAGTGCTCAAGCGAGTTCTCACAATGTATTCCGCCACGACCATCGCCTAATATTGCAAGATATGCTTTTGCGACTTTACTAAGGAAACTGTCTTTGTCTATTCCAAAGAAGTTCTTGATAGCGACCTTCTGTTTCTCTGAATCTATCTCTGATTGGGGCCACCCATATTTCGCGCCTCGTGCCTCAATCTCGCTCCACACGTATCGCAGCCCTTCCACGAGAAAACCTCCGCTACCACAGGCGGGATCTAGAATCTTGTCGTCGGGTTCCGGATCAACCATGTCGATAACCATTTGAACAACGTTACGTGGGGTGAAGAACTGTCCTTGTCCGCCCTTCAAAGATGGTCCGATAAAGACTTCGAAAGCAGCTCCGACTGCATCTCGCGTACTTTCCATCAGGCTATAGAGCTGCAGTTCACCCACAACATACAGTAACGACCTATCGTCGATATCAATCGAATCGCTCTTCGTTATAACGTCGCTGTATTGCTTTCGCACGACAGTGAAGAGATCCTTGATTCGCTTTGCGACATTGGATGCGCTCTCGTCTACGCCGGCACGAAACCTAACCGTATCGTCGGGTTTAGTGAACCTCTCATCATAAATCTTGCAGAAGATGAGGTTGATCATCTGAGAGGCAAGAACCTCGTCCCGAGTTATGCCTACAGCGTTGGCTGCAAGGTAGTTGCGTATCGCCTTGAACGTTGACTTCAGACTCTCTGCAGGCCGCAGGTCCTTCCTCTTGAACTTGCCAATATCTTCAAGCCTTTCTCCGTAGCGAGGAATATTTGGTATCTCATAGAATTCGACTTTGCCATCATGCTCACGTTTGGCAAGGAACAATCTCTCGTTGCCATTGAACCATACGCCCATACTCGCTTTGGATAGGCGCATATAGTCTTGAAGCTGCGTCATGCCGTCTTTGCGCGTCTTTTTCTTGCATTCAACAACGATGCTGAGTGTTTCGTCGCTATGTGAAGCATCTGAAAAGACGGCTATGTCAACAGGGTATTCTTTCTTCGTGTCGGAAGGACGCGCTTTTACCCTCCATTGGGGGCGCGTCTGAATGACATCTTTTGGATACCCGTAATCGTCAACAAGGATTCTTGCGAATGGCTGCACCGCCTGTACTTCTTCAGGTGTTGCCCTAAGCTTCTGTCCTGATATGAAATCGATGACGTAGTCATCATTCTTCTCTGCCATTCGCTACTCCAAGCAATAGATACCGTAACTTATCAATAATCTCATTTCTTGGATGTTCTGTGAAGTTATCGGATCGCGACTTTACAAAGTGTCCATTTCGAGCCGCTGATACTTGATTGCAAAGACAAGCTGGACACTGCAAGAGCAATCTGGACAATCGCTGATTCTTAGACGAATCGCAGGAAGATCAATTGGCCAAGTGTCCAGATAAGCTGCAATGATCCAAAATACATCTGTACAACCATCGCGAGTGGTTAACCGAGATCATTCTTTTGAAAAGCTCTCGAATGCTGCCCACTTCTATCTAATTCTCTTGATGCTGCAGAATTAAAAAGCGTGCTCGACCCGAGAATAGAAAGACCCGTCGAAGCTTCGGCGGGTCTGAATTCCATGATTTCCAGTTGAGAGCTTTTCCCGAAGGCCTACAGCTTTTCCCCAACGGAATGGGTGTAAATTACACAGAATTGCAAAGCATAAGACTAGATAAAAAATAGCCTCTGACCTTGCAATTTACTCCCACTCCACCGTGCCCACGGGCTTGGGGGTGAGGTCGTAGCAGACGCGGCAGATGCCGGGGACTTCGTGGGTGATGCGATCGGTCATGCGCTTGAGGAGCGCCCAGTCCAGCTCGGGCACCTCGGCGGTCATGACGTCCACGGTGTTGATGGCGCGGATGATGGCCGGCCACTCGTAGGCGCGCACGCCGTCGCGCACGCCGGTGGCGCGTATGTCGGGCACCACGGCGAAGTACTGCCAGGCGCCCACGTTCGCCGCTTCCATCTCCTCGCGCACGATGGCGTCGGCCTCACGCAGCGTCTCCAGGCGATCGCGGGTGATGGCGCCCAGGCAGCGCACGCCCAGGCCCGGGCCGGGGAAGGGCTGGCGCTCCACCATGTTCTCGGGCAGCCCTAGCTCACGGCCGACGACGCGCACCTCGTCCTTGTACAGCAGCTTCACGGGCTCCACCAGGTCGAACTGCAAGTCCTCAGGCAGGCCGCCGACGTTGTGGTGGGCCTTCACGCCGTCCTTCGACTCCAGAATGTCGGGGTAGATGGTGCCCTGGGCGAGGAAGTCCACCTCGTCGCCCACCTTGCGGGCCTCCTCCTCGAACACGCGGATGAACTCGCCGCCGATGATCTTGCGCTTGGTCTCGGGCTCATCGACGTCGGCCAGAAGATCCAGGAAGCGGTCGGTGGCGTCTACGTACACCAAATTCGCGTCCATCTGGTTCTGGAACACGTCGATGACCTGCTCGGACTCGCCCTTGCGCATAAGCCCGTGGTTCACGTGCACGCACACGAGGTTCTTCCCGATGGCCTTAATGAGCAGCGCCGCCACCACCGAGGAATCCACGCCGCCGGACAGCGCCAGCAGCACCTTCTTGTCGCCCACCTGCTCGCGAATGGCGGCAACCTGTTCGTCGATGAACGCCTGTGCCAGCTCGGGGGTGGTGATGCGCTCCATGTCGTCGGGGCGAACGTTCTCGTCCATTGAGACCTCCTCGGTTTCAGTGCGGCTTTTCCGATGGCGAGATTATAGCGTACAGGGGCAGGGGGCGACGGAGCCTGCCCTCCGGTTTGGCGGCGAACTGCGGTCAAGTGTGCAGGATTTTGCGATAGGGAGAGTGCTTCGGAATCGTTGTGTGCAAGATTTTGCGATAGGGAGAGTATGAACGCCCTTTTTGCGCCCGTTGAGTTCTCCCTATCGCAAAATCCTGTGCGAATTCCCTGCGTGCTCTGCCGAACGGGGCAGTACGCGGATGAACGGGGCGATGGGCCTGCGATGCCTGGGATGCTTTTCCGCAGCGCGAGACGTGACGGGGGCGTGACGGGGATGAAACGGGTGCGGGACGTTGGCACCACGGAAATCGCGGCGTCGGCATAATAGAAGCCGTCAATGGGAAATTGCGTGAGGAGAAGAGGCGCACGTGGAAGTTTTGGAACTGGCGCTCATTGTGCTGGCTTGTGTCATCGGCTCGGCGGTGCTGTGCCAAGTTGTGCCGCGGCTGTCGTTGCCGCTCGTGCAGATCGCCGTCGGCGCGGTAGTGGCCCTGGCCGTTCCAGCTGTCCGCGACGTGAGCATCTCCTCCGAGCTGTTCCTCGTGCTGTTCATGGCGCTCGGGCTCCTCATCCGCCCGCTCATGGCGAACGTGAACCGCATGGTGGCCCGCCAGGTGCGCGACGGCGGCCTGTTCAACGGCGAGGACGTCGACATCCCCGTGCGCCCCTACCGCATCTCCCAGATCATGCGGGCGCTCTCCGACAAGGACACCTACGCCACGGCCCTGCAGCAGCGCTATGCGACGTTCAACCGCTGGTACCCGCGGCTCATGAAGGGCGCGCTCGTTTTGGGCGTGGCGGTGCCGGTGGTCCTTGCGGTCATCTTCGCCCTGACGCCGACCGAGAAGGTGTGGCTGCTCACGGGCTGGCTCATTTGGATCATCGTCATTTTCGTGGCGCTCGTGGTCATCGAGAGCCTGCGCTTCAGCTTCGAGCGGCAGCTGAAGCTAGAGAGCCTCTCCGACGCGAGCCTGATCGACCTGTACGGCGCCACGGCGGACGTGGAGCGGGCCGCCTGCATGGATGCGCGCGATGCGGGCTTCGGCGGTCGGGAGCACGAGAGTGACCGCGATGGCGCGCGCGATGGTGCGGAAGGGGAGGAGGCTCGTCATGAATAACGTCTGGCGCCTGTTCCGCTTCGATTTGGGCCGCTTGAAGGCCAACGTCATGTCCATCATCATCACGCTGGGCCTCGTTCTCGTGCCCTCGCTGTTCGCCTGGTACAACATCATCGCCTGCTGGAACGTCTTCGACAACACGGGCAACCTCACGGTGGCCGTGGCCAACACCGACGAGGGCTACCAGAGCGACCTCATCCCGCTGCGCATCAACATCGGCGACCAGGTGGTCTCCGCCCTGCGGGCCAACGACCAGATCGATTGGCACATCACCGACGAGGAGGACGCCATCGACGGCGCGAAGTCGGGGCGCTACTACGCCGCCGTGGTGATCCCGAAGAGCTTCAGCCGCGACATGCTCACCTTCTACACGGGCGACGCGGGCCACGCCGATATCGTCTACTACGCCAACGAGAAGAAGAGCGCCATCGCGCCGAAGATCACCGATCAGGGAGCCGACACGGTGTCCTATCAGGTGAATGCCGTGTTCGCCCAGACGCTCTCCGAGGTGTCGCTCTCGCTGGCCGAATCGCTTTCCAGCTTCGCCGACGAGGACGACTGGGACGGCCGCATCGCGGTGGTGGCCGATCATGTGCGCGAGATGGCCGATGCCTTCGACGACGCGTCCGGGGTGCTTTCGCTCTACGGCTCGCTCGCTCGCTCCTGCGAGGATCTCTCGCGCCATTCGGCCGACCTGGCCACCCAGGCCTCCACGGCTCTGGACGAGACGCTGTCC
>OGQU01002668.1_pt1 | contig 10944 bp, 9 predicted proteins | sample 1553341 | NCBI WGS metagenome assembly OGQU01 (sample SAMEA2579920, study PRJEB22360) | human gut metagenome | biome: human gut; feature: human-associated habitat; material: faeces | place: Denmark | collected 2008/2010 | reverse complement strand
GAACAGGCGGCTGCCGCCGCCGTAACGCTACCCTTTTCACTCTTGAAATTGGGGCGTAGGGTCAGCGGCGACCCGCCGCAAAGAGAAAGGAATAGAAATGCTGCTGGAATTATTATTGGAACGGCTGAAAGCCGCACTTCGAGTAAAGGGCAACTGGGCGGTTTATGCCGCGTATGATCCCGCACCCTTTGCCAAACGAGAGGAATCCTTCCTCACCGTGGGAATCACTGCACTGGAAACGGAGCAGGTGTTTTCCGACGAAACTTACTGGTATTTTCCATTTTCCGCTGCTGCTCAAGTGCGGATGCTGACGGCTCCGGAAACGGATGCACAAGTGCTGTATGACCGCTATTGGCAGACAGTGGTTTCCGGTATGCTGTCCGCCGGCTGCACAGTGCAGAAGATTCGCACCGGAGCACCCACGGAGTGGAAACAGTTCCGGAAAATTGCACTGGAGGGCAGCTTTACCCTCTCCGGTGTCTTTCAAATTGCCAAAGAGGAGGTGCTTGCACCATGAGTGGAACATTTCAGGTGGTTTCCCCGCGGGAGTTTCCCGTTCGTCTGGGCGATCTTACCTTTTACGCTGCCGGCTGGAAGCTTTCCGGTACCAGACAGTACGCCCAGCAGGGCGGCGTACAGGGAGCAGGCTATGTGACCAATACCAGCTGCCGTGCCAGACAGTTGGTGCTGGACGGCAAATTCTGCTTCGCAGACAGCCCCGCAGAGGTGGTTCTGGCGTTGGATACCGCCATACGGGAACGGACACTGTTCGCCTTTGATCTGCGGGATCTGCGGTTTTTCGGCACCAGCTTGGCAGCGTATACGATTTCGGAAACGGCGGCACAGGGCGTGCTGCCCTGTCAGCTGACGCTGATCGCTCCCAACGCCCTGAGCCGTGTGACGGCAGAAACGGAAGGAGGCAGCACATGATACAGGTGGTGTTAATTACCAGAACCGGAAAGGCGTATCTTGCAAACGGCATTGCCGCCTTTACGCTGGACAAGGAAGCCTACACGCCCTACAGCCAGCTGACGGCGACGGTGTACGGGAATTTCAGCATACAGCAGTTCGCCGGCATCTATCGGGTACAGCTGCTGCTGGACGGCACGGAACTGCACTTCGGGACAGTAGAAAGGTTCCGGCTGGTGCAGGAAAACGGCACCTCCTATGTGCGGTTTTCCTCCCGCGGGCTGACGGCACTGCTGCTGCAAAATCAGCTGGAGCCGGGGCTGCACACTGCCATGTCGCTGGACAAGCTGATGCAGGATTTCGTGACATTTCCCAAGGAGATCACGTGGGAATCTGACACGGATACCAGCAACTATCTCTTTGTCAAAGAGGGCACCAGCATGTGGGACGGCGTGGCAAACCTGACCTACAAGCTTTGCGGGCGGTATCCCTTTGTGTACCATGCCAACGAAATTCGCATGCACCTGCCGGAAACATACCGGAATTTTTATGTGGGTGCAGACACACTGCTGGGCATGGGCATGACGGCAGACCAGTCCCGCATTTACAGCCGGTTTTCCATGGCAGATGCCGACGGCACTTATGGAAAATTTCAGGAGAACGACCCCAACGCCGCAGCACTGGAACTGGTGCGGACAAAACAGCTGCCGCTGGATCGGCAGTATCTCTACGACCCGCAGCAGGCTCTGGTGTTTCGGCGGAAATTTGCCGGACGGGGATTGGTTTCCTACTATTTCGACCGCATCGGAGCAGTGGCAGCAGATCTGGGCGACCGGATCACCTGCTCCGGCATTATTGAAAACGCTCCCATTACCCATATCCGCATGACCGGCAATCAGAACGGTGTGCGGACGAGGCTGGAAGCGTATCAGGACGAGTTTTATCCGGCATAAACGGGAATTTCCGGCAGAAACTGCCGGTTTCCATATAATAAAAACACGTGCCGCAGCAAGCGGCAGAAAGGGAAGGAATTTTATGTATCAGGATCTGAAACTGGAAAAGGGCATGTATCACATCACTGGCAAGAGCTTTTCGGAGGTACTGGAGGGCATGGACCCGTCTGGTGCGTATGCCGAAACACCCCTTGCCGGACTGGACGCGTATGAGCGTCAGCTGAAGCGTTTTGACATTCACGTCAGCGGTTCTCACTGTGACCGCGTGGAGAAGTTCTTCTCCACCACAGACAGTGCGGTGCTGTTTCCGGAGTTTATCCGCCGTGCCATTCGCAGCGGCATGGAACAGTCTGTGTTGTCTGATCTGGTGGCAGTGCACACCATTTCTCCCGCCGGAGAATATCAGCCGGCAGTGCTGACGGACACTACCGCCTATACCACCAAGACCACACAGGGCAATGCCCTGCCCACTGCCTCCTATCTGGAAGCAGCAAACACCGTGCGACTGGACAAGTACGGCCGTTCCATTCACGCTTCCTATGAGGCAGTCCGCCGCCAGCGTCTGGACGCATTCAGTGCGATCCTCCGTGCCGTGGGCGTGCGTCTGTCCAACGGGCTGCTGGGACAGAGCATTTTGTGCATGAAGGAAACCAATGGTTCCCTGATCGACGTTGTCACAGACGGCAAGCTGACTTATGCTGATCTGGCGAAGCTGTACGGCGAATTCCGCAACTTCGACATGACCAAGGTGCTGGCGGCTCCGGCGGTGGCTGCGGAAATCATGGCAATGGAGCAGATGCAGGATATGGCTTCTGCACAGCCCAACACCATTTTGCTGCCCTTTGGTGCCCAGCTGCAAAAGTGTGCCGGCATGTCCGCAGATTACATCGTGGGACTGGACAACCGCTTTGCTCTGGAGATGATCACCACAGACGATGTGCTGCTGGAAACAGACAAGCTGATTGACAGCCAGCTGGACGTGATCACGGTTTCGATTCGTGCGGCGTTCCGCGTGATGCTGAGTGAAGCAGTACATGTGCTGAGCCTGTAAGTTTGTGGAAGCATTGTGCAAAAAGTCCGCTTGACGGCTTTGCACACAAGCTGACAGTACGTTTTCCACACAGCAGTGTGGAAAATAGGCTGCCGCATAAAAAATAGTTTTCCACAGGCAGTGTGGAAAATCAAGGAAACCGCTGTACGGGTGGGAGAAGTTTTTTCGCGGGAGGGTTTTCCACAGTGTGGAAAACAGTGCAGCAGAACAGGAGGAATAGATCTATGGATAATCAGGAACAGAATCCGTCCGGCACGGAACTGGAAGCCAAGCTGGAACAGCTGAACCGCTTTACGCGGCGTACCCTCACACAGGAGGAGGTATTCCTCTTTGATGTGCGGCTCTGTGACAATGAAATTGATCGGGACGGGGAACGCTTTTCGCTGGAGGCTCTGGAGCAGCTGAAAGCTTTGTTTGTGGGGAAAACCGGCATTTTTGACCACGATCCCAAGGGTGAAAATCAGACTGCACGAATCTATGCTGCGGAACTGGTACAGGAGCCGGAGCGTGTGACCTCTGCCGGCGAAGTGTACACATTTCTGAAAGGGCATGCCTACATGGTACGCACCGATGCCAATCGGGATCTGATTCGGGAAATTGACGGCGGCATCAAGAAGGAAGTGAGCATTTCCTGTGCTGCCGTATCGCAGACCTGCTCGGTCTGCGGCAGTGACCGCCGAAAGAATCCTTGTGCACACCGCGTGGGGCAGCTGTACGGGGAGAAACGCTGTCATGTGGTGCTGTCTGATGTGACAGATGCCTATGAGTGGAGTTTTGTGGCAGTGCCGGCACAGCGGGAGGCAGGGGTGACCAAGCAGTTCGGCATGGAAACCGACGGCGAACGCCGCTGCAAACAGCTGGAACAGCAGCTGCAAAACCGGAACGCTCTGCTGAACCGCGTGGAGAACAGCCTGCGGCAGGAAATTGTGCGGCTGCGGTTTCTGGTGGAGGGCAGTGCGGCACAAGATGCGGTTTCTGCTGCGGTGGAACGCATGTCGCTGGAGGAACTGCTGGGGTTTCAGGAAACGCTCCGCACCAAGCAAAAGCATCTCTGTCAGGCACAGCTGCGGACACCGGAGCCGCAGGAACAGAACGGGGCGTTTCGAATGGGATAAGACGGTGAAACTGAAAAAACTCCGGTCTGCCCCTTGACAAACCGGAAAAAAATGCGTATAATAAAAATAGAAAGAGCATACCGGTAGACGGTTGCTCCCATGTTTTAAGAGATTAAAGATGTAACCGCTTAAGTTGGTAGCTTGGGGCGGTTACTTCTTTTTATGATCGTTATGGAAAATTGCGTATAGCAAAGATGCAAAAGCAATCAAAAGTGTCAAGAGAGCTAAGAGCTCTGACCAAGTCACATAATGTTCCATAGTATCACCTCCCAACGTACAAAATTGTACATGGGAGCAGGAAACGAAACCGTCCACCGTTTTCGGTATGCCCTAGGGCTTTATTATAGCATAGTCTGTCGAATTTTGTCAAGAAAAATCAAACACACCAACAAAAAAGCGGTATACCTTTCCGGTACACCGCTTTTCTTATTGATTACAGGCACACGCCTGTGCATATTTTAGGAATGTGTCGAATAGTTCGGAGCTTCCTTGGTGATCTGAATATCATGCGGGTGGCTCTCCAGCAGACCGGCGTTGGTGATCTGTACGAACTTTGCCTTTTCGTGGAGCAGCTCAATGGTCTTGCAGCCGCAGTAACCCATACCGGAGCGAATACCGCCTACCAGCTGGAACACGGAATCGGCAACGCTGCCCTTGTACGGCACACGACCTTCTACGCCCTCCGGCACCAGCTTCTTGGCACCCTCCTGGAAGTATCTGTCCTTGGAACCGTTTGCCATAGCAGCCAGACTGCCCATGCCGCGGTATACCTTGAAGGAACGTCCCTGATAGATCTCGGTTTCTCCCGGAGATTCCTCACAGCCAGCCAGCAGTGAGCCCAGCATAACGACATTTGCACCGGCAGCCAGAGCCTTTACAATGTCGCCGGAGTACTTGATACCGCCGTCTGCGATGACCGGAATGTTGTGCTTCTTTGCCACCTGAGCCACGTCATAGACTGCGGTGATCTGCGGCACGCCGATGCCGGCAACGATACGGGTGGTACAAATGGAGCCAGGTCCGATGCCGACCTTGACAGCGTCTGCACCGGCTTCGATCAGAGCCTCTGCTGCTTCTGCGGTAGCGATGTTTCCGGCGATGACCGGTACATGCGGAAATGCTTCCTTGACCTTCTTCAGGGTAGTCATGATGTTCTTGCTGTGACCGTGTGCAGAGTCCAGAACCAGCACGTCTACCTGTGCATCTACCAGAGCGTGAGCACGTTCCAGAACATTTGCGGTGATGCCGATCGCAGCACCGCAGAGCAGGCGGCCCTTTTCGTCGCGGGCAGAGTTCGGGAACTGTACTGCCTTTTCAATATCCTTAATGGTGATCAGACCCTTGAGGTAGCCTTCTTCGTCCACCAGCGGCAGCTTTTCGATCTTGTGCTTGCGGAGAATCGCCTGTGCTTCTTCCATAGTCGTGCCTACCGGAGCCGTGATCAGGTGATCCTTGGTCATTACTTCCGAGATCGGGCCGTTATAGTCGGACAGGAACCGCATGTCACGGTTGGTGATGATGCCCACCAGCTTGCCCACATTATCTACGATCGGCACGCCGGAGATCTTGTACTTGCCCATCAGAGCGTTGGCATCAGATACCAGATGATTTTCCGTCAGGGAGAACGGGTTGACGATAACGCCGTTTTCCGAACGCTTTACCTTATCCACCTCGTCTGCCTGCTGTTCGATGCTCATGTTCTTGTGAATGATACCGATGCCGCCTTCACGGGCAATGGCAATTGCCATTCTGGCTTCGGTGACGGTGTCCATTGCCGCAGTCATGATCGGGTTGTTGAGCCAGACATTGCCGGCAAGTCTTGTCCGCAGTTCGATCATGTTCGGTGTTACGTCCGATTCTGCCGGAATCAACAGCACGTCGTCGAATGTCAGTCCCTGTTTTCCAAACTTTTCACACAGTTCCATTGAATGACCTCCTCAATCTTCCGAAGATCAGTTCTGCAAAGGTCTGCCGCTAAAAATACAGAGTGGTGCGTGCCTTCCGCAAAGCTGTCTTTTCGTTTTGTGGTTCTGACGCGTGGCATCAGAATTCCAGAGAACCTGTCCGCAGGATAGACAGACAGGTTCGTCAATAGGTTATTGTATTTATGATACTCTTTTTTTGTCGCTTTGTCAAGGCTTTGGGGGAATCTTCGGGGAATTTAACATGTTTGCTAAAATTCTGCCTTATTTTCTCCAGCAGCTGTCAGAGCAGCACGCAGCAGTGTTCCCGACAGACGGACAGGACGGAAACAGACGGCAATACCGCACAAAGAGCGTCTGGCGACTTTGCACGCCATCTGCCCTGCGGGCATCTCCCCACCCCGTGGGGAATCACCTACGGCGGAACTTGGTGAAACAATCGAACCTAGGCATCTCCCCACCCCGTGGGGAATCACCCCTTTCAGGGGAGGCTATCATGAAAATTGATTTCCGTGAATCCGCCCTGTTCCCCGTCGAAATCGCCAAAAATTTTTCTACATTCTGCTTTTCTTTAAGAATTCTTTAAGCAAACGCCTTTATACTGGATAACAACAGGAAGACAGGCTGCGAAAACCTGTCAACAGCTTCTCGCATTCCAATTCCCGCCTTGCGGCAGACGCCGCTGTTCCGAGGGCAGGGGAAAATAAGGAAACACTGAATAAAGCTTGTGCGTAAGATGCGTAGTCAGATTTTTCGGCAGATTGCACAGAAATTCCGCAGGCAGACTTGGTGTCTGGCAAGGGATTTCTGGGCAATATGACGGAAAATCTGCAAGCAGATTGCGTGCAAAGCCGTCAGGCGGGCTTTATGCAGTGTTTCCATAGCTCCGCAACAGACTGCATCAAAGGAGAAGTGAATGATATGAAAAAACAACCCCACCGCTATATGCGGAAAACAGCAGCAGGCATGGTTGCTTTGTCCATGCTCTGTGCCGCAGCGATTCCCTGCGTACTGGCTATGCCGGCAGGAGCCGCAAGTGCCTCCGGTGATCTGAACGGGGACGGCTCTGTCACTGCCGCAGACGCTGCCATTTTGCAGACTGCTCTGCTGGGCAGTTCCAAGCTGACTGCCCGGCAGTATGCCAACGCCGATGTTACCGGTGACGGTGCTGTCAACGGTCTGGACTTGTCCCGCCTGCGGCAGATGATCGCCACTGTACCGGTCAGCGATGCCATTGCCATTCACCTGAGCGACAGCGGCATTACCGTAGAGGGCGACACCAAGGGTGTCACTGCTGTTTCCGGAAAAACCGTGACCATTTCCGCCTCCGGCAACTACACCGTAGACGGTACCATTACAGACGGACAGATTCTGGTCAATGTGGCAGATCCCACTGCGGATTCTGATGCGGTTTCCCTGTACTTGCAGGGCGTGACCATGACATCTTCCACCGGTGCTCCCTGCATTCTGGGACAGAGTGCAGGGAAGCTGAAGCTGACCTGCTCCGGCATCAACACCCTGACTGACACGGCGGCAGCTGTCAACGCCGACACCAGCGGTGTCATCTACGGCGACTGTGACATTACTGTCACCAAGAACAGCACCGGCACCCTGAACATCACCAGCAGCATGAACACGGCGATCCGTTCCAAGGACGACATCAAGCTAAACGGCGGCGACATCAGCATCAACACAGATGTCGATGCCACTTCTGATGCCGATGCCATTCGGGCAAATAATACACTGGAAATAGACGGTGCTTCGGTGACCGTGACTTCTTCCGCAGACGGTCTGAAATCCTCCAAGGAGGACGTTTCCATTCTCTCCGGCAAAGTCAGCATCAAGGCAGGCAATGATGCCGTGCAGGCTGCCACAGCCCTGAACATCTCCGGCGGTACGGTGACCGCCAGCGGTGACCGCGGCTTTACGCTGGACGAAAACGGCGTGCTTGCCATTACCGGCGGCGATGTGCTGGCAACGGCGACGGACTACGCATTCGGCATGGATTCTGCCGGTACAGCTGTGACTGTGGACACTTCCGGCTGCACGCAGGGCGTGGTACAGCTGGACTATGCGGCAGAGTGGAAAAAGAGCAATGCTGTGACTCTGAAAAAGGGCAGCAGCACTGTCTTTGAAATGACACCGAACAAGAAATACACCTATGTGCTGGCAAGCAGCGGCAGCCTTTCCGGTTCGGACAGCTGCACTCTATACACCGGCGGCACCCAGATGACACACGACGGTTCCGATAACGGCACCTTTGCCATGACCGGCACCCTCACCAAGTTCACCGGCGTACAGAAACTCGCCGGCGGCAGCGTGACACCGACGGACGACACTGTGGCAACGGCTCTGGTCTACAGCGGCAGCAGCGTCACAGCGACCAACGCTTCCGGCAGTGTCGTTTCCAACCCCTCGAACCTGACGATCTCCGGAGCCAATGTAACAGTTACCGCTTCCGGCGAACTCTCTGTCAGCGGTGAAAGCACCAGCGGACAGCTTGCCGTCAACGTGGATAAGACCGCGGAACCGGAGGGCAAAGTGGTGCTGAATCTGGAGGGACTGACCTTGTCCAACGACAGCGTTGCCCCGATCTATGTGGAGGCGATCGGTGACGAAGTGCAGATCTCTGCCAAGAACGGCACGACCAATACCATTTCTGACGGCACGTCCCACACGGACACCTATTTGGACAGCGACGGCAACACCAATCCTGTCAACGGGGCGATCTTCTCCCGCGATGACCTGAAGCTGAAGGGCAAGGGCACGCTGATCGTCAACGGCAACACCGAGGACGGCATCGTCTGCAAGAACGACCTGAAGATCTGGAACGGCAGCATTACCGTCAACGCCGCAGATGACGGCATTCGCGGCAACGACTCCGTCCGCATCGGCGACCCTGATGCCACTGATTACAGCACTCTGTCTGTGACAGTGAACACCAACAACGGCAGCAACGGCGGCGACGGCATCAAGAGCAACTCCACCGAAACGGATAAGGGCTATATCACCATCAACGGCGGTACAGTCAACATCAATTCTTATGCAGACGGCATTCAGGCAGAGCAGACCTTCACCATGAACGGCGGCGACCTGAATATTACCACATATCAGGGCTCTGACTTTTCAGGCAATGCTTCCGGCGGCTGGGGCGGCGGCATGGGCGGTGACGGCAACTCCAGCAAGACTGACATCAGTGCCAAGGGCATCAAAGCAGTCGGGCTGTATGATGAGGCCGGCACTACATGGCAAAGCGGCGGCAACCTGATCGTCAACGGCGGTACGATCGCCATTGACTCCTCCGACGACAGCCTGCACTGCGGCGGCGACATGCAGCTGCTGGGCGGCAGCATGACCCTTGCCACCGCAGACGACGGTGCACACAGTGACCACGCTCTGATTATCGGCAGCACCGGCGGCGATGATGACACTCCCTATGTGAACATCACCAAGTCCTATGAGGGCATCGAGGGTGTGGATATTACCCAGAACAGCGGTACTGTTATGGTAACCTCCAGCGACGACGGCTACAATGCCGCAGGCGGTTCCGACAGCAGCGGCAACAATAACAACGGCGGCTGGGGACAAGGCGGCTGGGGCGGCCCCGGCGGCGGAAACTCCAGTAACGGCAGTCAGACCATGACCTTTAACGGCGGTTATACCTATGTCAATGCAGCCGGCGACGGGCTGGACTCCAACGGCAACATTTCCTTCAACGGCGGCTATGTCTTTGTTTCCCAGACCGGCGGCGGAAACGGCCCGCTGGACTGCGGCGACAGCAATAACTCGATCACCTATTCCGGCGGCACCGTCATTGCAGCCGGCAGCAGTGATATGTTCGAAACACCCAGCAGCTATTCTTTCCTGTCCCAGACTTCTGTTTCTGCCGGACAGACCATGACCTTTACAGATGCCAGCGGCAACGTGCTTGCCACATTTACCCTGCCCAATGGCTCTGCGGAAATGGTAATGTGCAGCAAGGAATCCAGTGTGACCTGCTATACCGGCGGCACGCTCTCCGGCACGACATATTTCGCAAGTCAGGACGACACAGACCGCTGCGGCTACGGCGGAACCATTAGCGGTGGTACGACCGTTTCTGCAAGTTCCGGCGGCAACGGCGGCTGGGGCGGCGGCGGAAACAACCGCCCGTTCTAAGGCAATACCGCAAAACAGTTTCCGGAGCGTGTTCGCATAAACGCTCTGTATTTCCTCTCTTGAAATAGTACCTGTAGAAGCAGGAATGCCCATTCCCCCTCAGGGCAGCATTCACTGCTGCCGCAGTAAAAAAGCGGAGATCCGGTTTTCATCGGATCTCCGCTTTTTGTGTTTATTGGGTGTGCCTTACGTAACATGGTCAGAACTCTCTGCGTTTCTGACGTTCCTGGTTACATTCACAACGCTGTTGTATCATATTTTCCATGACGATCACAAAAAGAAATAACCGCCCCAGCGTCCAACTAGGCGGTTATTTCATAACAATCTTAGTGGGAGCAGACCGTTTCCGATGTGCTCTTTCTATTTTTATTATACGTATTTTTCTCCGGTTTGTCAAGGGGCAGACCGGCGTTTTTTCGGTTTTGCTGTCTTGACAATATTCGGCAGGGTGTGCTATAATCATAAGCAGAGTGCATTGGAACGGGTACATATTCTGTATTCGGCGGTCGAATCCTGCTCCCGGAAGGGAGTGATTGCGATGACTTGGATGGAGGTTCTCACTTTGTGCAATGTCGTTTGCGACATCATTTTGATCTTGCAAAACAGCAATAAACGGAAATAACCGCCCCAAGCGACCAACTTAGACGGTTATTTCGATAACATTTCTAATTGTGGGAGCAGACCGTTTCCGATGTGCTCTTTCTATTTTTATTATACGCATTTTTCTCCGGTTTGTCAAGGGGGCAGACCGGCGTTTTTTTAGGCAATATTCGGCAGGGTGTGCTATAATAAAGCCCTAGGGCATACCGAAAACGGTGGACGGTTTCGTTTCCTGC
>OGQU01002665.1_pt1 | contig 10953 bp, 7 predicted proteins | sample 1553341 | NCBI WGS metagenome assembly OGQU01 (sample SAMEA2579920, study PRJEB22360) | human gut metagenome | biome: human gut; feature: human-associated habitat; material: faeces | place: Denmark | collected 2008/2010 | reverse complement strand
TGACGCTGTAAGGTGAAATCGTCTGTAGGGGCCGGGCATGCCCGGCCCGCGGCCTACTCATAAGCAGGTGTCCCCCACAAAGTTGCGGGCCGCATATATGCGGCCCCTACAAGCAGTCAAAAATCCAACACCTTCGTCAACTTGCACAAGGTTTTGCCGTTTCGCAATTTTTGCAAGGTTTCGGAATCATTCTTGCAGTTTTTTGCAGCGCAAAATTCCATACCGCGGAACAGATTTCCATATACAGAATTGTGCCGCGCATGGCCGTTCCGCACTGCGGAATCGGGAATCTGCTATAGCCGCACCGCTATTTAGGCAACTGCCGCAATGGTCAAACCTGCTCCGGCATGATACACTGAGGATGACAAAATTCGTTTGCTCCGCGGTACCTCTACCCTCTGCCGGGAGCACCCACCCACAAGCTGCAGGCCCCGCCTGCAAGGAGGAAAACCATGGCAAAAAACGCAATCGTTGGTCAGTCCGGCGGCCCCACCTCGGTCATCAACGCAAGCCTGGCTGGCGTGTATGAGAGCTGCAAGCGCCGCGGCGCAGGCAAGGTCTACGGCATGCTGCACGGCGTAGCCGGTCTGCTGGAGCGCCGCACCTGCGTACTGGACGACAAGCTGAAAACCGCGCTGGACATTGAGCTTTTGAAGCGCACCCCGTCTAGCTATCTGGGTTCCTGCCGCTATAAGCTGCCCGACTGGCACACCGCCGAGGGCGAGAGAGTCTACATCCGGCTGTTCGAGATTTTGAAGGAGCTGGACATTGGCTACTTCTTCTACATCGGCGGCAATGACTCGATGGACACCATCGGCAAGCTGGCCGACTACGGCGCACACATCGGCAGCGACATCCGCTTTATGGGCGTGCCCAAGACCATCGACAATGACCTGATGGTCACCGACCACACCCCCGGCTACGGCAGTGCGGCCAAGTACATCGGCGTTGTGATGAAGGAGATCATCCGCGATGCAACGGTCTACGGCACGAAGTACGTGACCATCGTCGAGATCATGGGCCGCAATGCGGGCTGGCTGACCGCCGCCGCGGCGCTGGCGAAAGCCGAGGACTGCGAGGGCGTGGACATGATCTGCCTGCCCGAGGTTCCGTTCAATGTGGATCACTTCGTCGAGAAGGTCGAGCGGATGCAGAAGGAGAAGCCGTCCATTGTCATCGCCGTGTCCGAGGGCGTCAAGCTCGAGGATGGCCGCTATGTCTGCGAGCTAGCCGACGATGTCCACGCGGTGGATGCGTTCGGCCACAAGGCTCTGACCGGCACGGCGCGCTTTCTGGCAAACACCGTTGCACGCCGTCTGGACACCAAGACCCGCTGCATCGAGCTTTCGACGCTGCAGCGCTGCGCGGGCCATCTGACGAGCCGCACCGACATCACCGAAGCGTATCAGGTCGGCGGTGCCGCTGCCAAGGCCGCGTTTGAGGGCCACACCGGCGAGATGGTCGCACTGGACCGCATCTCCAATGCGCCGTACCAGTGCGGGACGAGCTTGCACCCGATCAGCGAGGTCGCAAACCTCGAGAAGAAGGTCCCGCTGGAGTGGGTCAACGCCGACCACACCGCGATGACCGACGAGTTCCTGGCCTACGCCCTGCCCCTCGTCCAGGCCGAGCTGACCCCCATCTACGTCGAGGGTCTGCCGCACCATATTTATCTGCCCGAGGCGTAAGTACGGGAGATTTGTTCCTTCTTTACAAAGAAGGAACCGAAGAAATTCTAAATAATCAAAAACCACTGCTAAGGAATGTGTTATGCCTTCCCATGGCAGTGGTTCTTTGTTTTGCTGTTTTATAATTCTTTCGGTTCCTTTCTTATAAGAAAGGAACTCCCCCGTTCCCCGTTAATAGAACCCAAAGCTCGGCAGGGCATTCAGGGCGTCAGCCCACCAGGCGGGAATGGGCAGGCCGGAGAGCGCCGGATAATAGAGCACAAACAGGACGAGCGCCACCACGCAGAGGCCTGCGGCGATCTTTTTCGCCCAGTCTACGTGCTTCATCCGCGCCAACACCAGTGCCAGCGCCGCCAGACAGAACATCGAGCTGGGGAAATAATGGTACAGGAAGGTGCAGCGCGTCACCAGCATCCACGGGATGAGCTGCGTGCCGTACAAAATCAGCACGCCCGCGCCCTGGCGGCTGCCGCGCCCGCTGACCTGATGCCACAAAAGCCCGACCAGCGCCGCCAGCCCGACCAGCCAGATGACCGGCCCGGCCATGCCCGCAATGCTGGCCTTCATGCCGTAGGGCAGGTAACCGTTGCGGTAGTACCACACCGGGCGCAGGCCCAGCAGCCAAGTGTACCAGCGGCTCTCAAACGGGTGGGTCGCCTTCAGCGTCGCGTGGTAGCTGAACATCGACACCTGGCACTGCCACCAATCGCTGAGGCTGAACGTCGGATCGCGCCACCAGTACGGCAAATAGGACCCAATGTAGAGGCAGAGCGGCAGCAGCACATAAAACAGCACGCCGCCCACCGCCGCGGTGCGGAACTCCGCCCGGAAGCCGGGCCTTTTCTGCTGCCAGCGCGCATAAAGCACACCCAGATACAGCACGGCCAGCCCGGCCCCGGCGTAGATGCCGGTCCACTTGGCTGCGCAGCCCAGCCCGAACGCAACGCCGCCCAGCGCCATCGGCAGCAGAGCGCGGTTCACGCCGTCGGTCAGCACCCGCTGGCAGTACCACACCATACAGTAGGCTCCCAATAGGATGAAAAACGTACCGTAAACGTCAATCGTTGCCAGACGGCTTTGGGAAAAGCGCATAAAATCCAGCGCCAGCAGCACGCCTGCGGTGGCTGCCGCCCACGGTTTGCGGGTCAGGCGGCGCACAAAGCACCACGCCAGCGGCACCAGCAACACGCCAAACAGCGTACCCGCGAACCGCCAGCCGAACGCCGTCATACCGAACAGCGCAATGCCGACCATGATCAGGTCCTTGCCCAGCGGCGGATGGGTCGTCTCATAGACGGGCATTTTGTGCAGCTGTTCATAGCCGGTGCGGCCATGGTAGATCTCGTCAAAATACATGCTGTTCAGCTGGCTGATCGTGTCGGGCACGGCGGTCTGCTCGTCAAACAGCGCGCCGCCGCCCGTGACCGGCACCAGCCGGCCGTTGGCATCGCGGAACGCCAGTTCAAACAGCTGGGCGTTCTCGACCATGACCGTCAGTTGAGTGCCCACCGCCAGCTGCACGTTGTTCGCTGTCCAGCTGAAGCAGGTGCCGTAGTTCAGCTCCTTTTCAAAGACCGTGCTGCCGTTGGCGTCGGTCACCGTCATGCTGCCGCCGAACGAGATACCCGGGTAGACCCACAGCGACACCGCGCTGCCGTCCAGCGTCACACTCTCGGAGAGCGCCGTGCCTGTCGCGTCCAGCGGGTCCTGCGGCGCGGTGCGGCTGCCGAGATAGCTAAAGCTCAGCACCGCCGTGGCCGCCGTCAGCGCCAACAGTGCGCCCACCTCACGGCGGGTCCATTTCGGCTGCGGTGCGGGCACGGGCGGGGCAGTTTCCGGCTTTGTCTCGGGCAGGGCCAGCGTGTGGCCATGGCGGGTAATGTCCCACACTGCAAAGATCAGCAGCACAAAGCAGACCGTCTCCCCAAGGCCGGTCAAGACGGCCACTGTCGAGCTGGTCGCGCTCGTCAGCCATTCATCGCTGGTGCCGGTCTGCGAGTAGACCGTGGCCAGATTGATGAACCCGGTCAGCGACAGGCCCACGCCCGCCGCATACAGGCGGATGTCGTTCCAGAGCGCGGCGGCCAGCAGTGTCAGCAGCACGCCGGGCACCATGTAGCGCTCATGCATACAGTGTGCAAGCGTAAAAATGCCGATGCCGTAGTAAGCCGCCAACAGCAGCGGTGAGAACCACCCGCCCCGCACGCTGCGCGCCGCAAAATACGCCAGCCCCGCCGTGACCAGCAGAATGTTGAGGCACCCAAGCTGCTGCCAGCTGATGCCAAACAATGCCGGGTCAGCCTGCCCCTTCCAGTTGCCGCCCAGCGCCGCCAGCCAGTTAAAGGCGTTGATCGTCGCGTAGGGGTAGCCGGACATTGTGCCGGTGTATTTGTCGATCAACTTTGGGATCAACTGCACAACGCCAAAAAAAGGCAGACCTGTCAGCAGCGGCGGCAGCAGTGCCAGCGCCGCGCCGCCAAAGCAGCGGCCAAAGGCGCGCAGGCGGTCCTTTTCCAGCGCAATTGCCGCCAGATAGCACACCGCCAGCACCGGGCCGAACAGCAGCGCCTGCGGCTTGATGGCCAGCGCCACGCCGTACAGCACGGCGGCAGGCAGGTAGTGCCGCTGCTCCAGCAGCACAAAGCAGAGCACAAGCGGCAGCGCAAACGCGCCGTCGATCTGCTTCCAGACACCGGTGTCGAACAGCATCAGCGGGTTAAACGCCGTAAACGCCGTCAGCACCAGCACGGTATGCTCCTTCACGCCCCGGCTGCTGCGCTTTGCCGTTCTGTAGACGAGCCACGCCAGCCCGCAGTCGCAGAGCGACGGCACGAGCGCCAGCAGAAAATACGTCCACTTGGACTCGTAGGCGATGTGCAGCGCCGCGCGGACGGCCCCCACCAGCCCCAGCACCCAGAGGTAGCCGGGCGGGTAGTCGGCAAAGTAGCCCTCGCTGTAAAAAGCGGCGGGACCCTCGGCGGCCAGCTTGTCGCCCCAGGCCACAAAGCAGCTCATATCGTAGGGGTAGCCGTCCGTCACAAGGGCCAGCACCAGGCGCAGCAGCAGGGCACCGCCCAACAGCACCCAGAGGCTCTTATTTGATTTTGTTCGTTGCTTCGTCATGTTACACACAAAATCAGGGGCAAGCCCGCGCACCCGCGCCCTGCGGCGCAGATGCGCAGGCCGCCCCTGCATCTGTTTTTTGAAAAATTCTTACAGCTTCGCGAGCTTCGGCCCCTGCGCCGTGTCGGTGACACTCCAGCCCATCTCGGTCAGCTGGGCACGGATGGCGTCCGCGCGGCCCCAGTCCTTGGCCTTCTTGGCGGCAGCGCGCTCCTCGACCAGTGCGGTGACCTCGGCGGGGATGCTGTCGGTCTTTTTGCGGTTGTACAGCAGGCCCAGCACGCCGGTCAGCTCATCAAACGTCTTGGCGGCAGTCTCCAGCGTCGCTTTGTCGGAGGCATCAGACAGCGTGTTGATGTCCTTGACCAGATCGAAAATCGCAGCCAGAGCGTCCGGCGTATTCAGGTCGTCGTCCATGGCGGCCTTGAACTTTTTGCGCGCATCCTCGCACTTTTCCACCAGCGCCGTGTCGGTGCCGTGGGCATGCTCTATGGCAAAATCGAGGTTGTCGCGGCAGGTGTACATCCGCTCGAGGCTGTTCTTGCAGCTCTCGATCAGCTCAACGGTGTAATTCAGCGGCATGCGGTAGCCAGCCGTCAGCATAAAGTAGCGGATCGGCTCGTAGCCATACTTGTCGGCGATCTCGCGCACCGTGAAGAAGTTGTTTGCGCTCTTGGACATCTTCTCGTTGTTGATGTTCAGGAAGCCGTTGTGCATCCAGTAGCGGCTGAAGGTGCAGCCATTGGCGCACTCACTCTGGGCGATCTCGTTCTCGTGGTGGGGGAAGATCAGGTCCTGACCGCCGGCGTGCAGGTCGATGGTCTTGCCCAGGTGCTTGCGGGCCATGGCGCTGCACTCAATGTGCCAGCCGGGGCGGCCGTGGCCCCAGGGGCTCTCCCAGTAGGGCTCGCCGGGCTTGGCGGCCTTCCAGACTGCGAAATCGGCGGGGTCCTCCTTCAGGTCGTCGTCCATACGGCTGCGCAGCTCACGGTTGCCGCTCTCGAGGTCGTCGAGGTTCAGGTGGCTCAGCTTGCCGTAGCCGGGGTCGGACTTGACGCGGAAGTAGACATCCCCGTTGCGGGCCACATAGGCGTGGCCGGAGTCCACGAGGTCCTTGACGATGTGGATGATCTCGCCGATATGCTCGGTAGCGCGGGGGCGCACGGTGGGGGCCTTGACGTTCAGACCGTCGGAATCCCTGATGTACTCGGCCTCAAACTTGCGGGCGACCTCCTGCATCGAGGTGCCCTCCTCCTGGCCCTTTTTGATGAGCTTGTCATCAATATCGGTGATGTTGGAGACATAGTAGACCTTGTTGCCGCAGTATTCCAGATAGCGGCGCAGCGTATCAAAGACGATCATCGGGCGCGCGTTGCCGATGTGGATATAGTTGTAAACCGTCGGGCCACAGACATAGATGCGGTACTCGCCCTCCTTCTGGGGGACAAATTCCTCTTTCTGGCGGGTCATGGTGTTGAAGATCTGCATAGCTTGCACGTTCCTTCCTCTATATAGGGATGCTTTTATTATAGCCAACGCAAGGCGCGGTTGCAAGGGGGATTCAGCCGTTATTTGCGAATTGCACGGCCAGCTCGTCCCAGACAGCACTGAAATTGTAGGGGAACCGCTCGTTCTCCTCGGCCAGATAGGCGCGGTAGGTGTCGAGCTCTGCCGCCGTCGGTTCCTTAACGCGGCGGTAGGCCGTGATCGTGTAGCCGTTGCCCATGTCGAAGGTAGCTGCCAACTCAAACGGCGCGTACTTTTCCTGGTTTTCCAGGAAGGCCGCGTTCATCTTCTCTGTGTGGTTGTTGGGGTCAAACGGCGTACAGGTCAGCACGACCTGCGCCGTGAGCAGTTCCTTCGGGAAGGCATCGTTGCCGGGATTGCAGGCACCGTAGGGCAGAATTTCGCGGATGGACTCATCCGGCAGCGCCGAGATGCGGAACACATCCGGGCTGTAGACCACGCCGTGACAGATCATGTAGGCGGAGTTTTCGCCGGTGCAGTTCTCCCGCAGCCAGGCGTTTACCTCGGCGACCTGCTGTAAATCATTGCGGGGGCTGTCCACGTAAAAGTACAGTCCGCTGTAAAATCCGCTGGGGAAAACCACCGGCAGCAGCTGGCTGCACGCGCCGAAGTTCAACGCACACAGCATGCCCGCCGACACGGCCAGAATGCGGCGCGGCCACGCCCACGGCAGATCGCTGACGAGCAGCGCACAGAGGAAGCAGCCCAGCAGGTAGAACGGCGCAACGGCCAGCGACTGGTGGTCGTCCATGTTCTGCACACGTGTGACGAGCAGCACGGTCAGCACCGCGCCGACGGCGGCAAGAACGGCGAGCGCACGGGTCTTGGCATTATACAGCCCGTATAATATGCCGATCAGCATAATCGCAAACACGAGCCAGCCCAAATAGACACGCTGGTTGGCCAGTTCTGCCAGAAAGCCGCCGGTCTGGTAGGTCGCGTAGCGGTCACTGTAGTCGGCCTTGGCGATGCGCCAGAACATCGGCAGCAGCGGTACGCCGACGCAGACCAGCGAGGCCGCGGCAAACCTGCCGAAGCGCAGGGCGGTCTGTACCTGCCGGGCGCGTGCAGCGCGGGCCAACACCCAAACGCCATACAGCAAAAAGAACGCCACAACGGTAAACATGTAGCTGCGGCGGGTCAGCATGAGCATACCCGTAAAGGCCGCCAGCGACACAAGCCGCGCGGGGGCCGGCTGGCTGAAATCGTACTCGACGCCGAGCGCCAGCAGCATAAACGCGAACGCGACACCGAGCAGGTCCGGCATACCGCGGTAAAGCGCAATGTGCAAAAGCGGCAGCAACAGGACGAATGCCATAGAGAGCGCCGTGAACAGCACCGGGGCCTTTGGCTGCAATTTTCGGCGCAGCACCGTCAGAAGAAGCCATGCACTGTAGTAGACGAGCGACGGGATCAGCAGCGCGCAGAGCAGCGCAAACGTGTTGGCCGTGCGCGGCGTGAACATGAAGAACGGCTCCGCCAGCAGATTGATGACCAGCGGCGCGTAGTCGTTGAACCACGTCTTGTAGATGGTCGAGCCGACACCGGTAAAGACGCCGTCCGCAAAGTTGGATTCCAGCCGCACCTGCAGATTGTAGTAGGTCGCGTTGTCCCACAGATAGAGACTCTGGCGGCCCACCATGGCGTGCAGATAGAATGCGGCGCTGGCCGCTATGCAGACTGCTAAAATAACGGCATCCGCTTTTGTGCATTTTGCGCCAATCGCCCGCGCCGCGCGGCGGTACAGGCAGAATGTGCCCAGCACCGCCGTGCAGGAGAGCAGCAGCAGCCATACATCCACCGGATTTCGCCCGCTGCCGAGCATATCGACAACTTGCAGCGGCACGGCAAAATGCGCCGCCGTGCTGAACACGAACTTGACGGCAAAAATGCACAGCAGCAACAGGACGGCCCGCTCCAGGCGGGCCATCCTGCGGTAGATGCATTTTAGAAATGTACGGAGATTGAGCTTTGACAAGTTGGGGTCTCCTTATTGGGTCCGTTGCCTTGTAGGGGCCGGACATGTCCGGCCCGGCACCTGATGTAAAATGGCATGTATGGCAAGGCCGCGGGCCGGGCATGCCCGGCCCCTACGGGGGCTGTTTCCGGCCACTTGACGCGATGTGGTATACTGGATATATCACTGTCAAGAGGTACACTATGCCAAAACAAACGCTCCAACAAAAAATCCGCCGCGCACTGGGCCGGTTCACCGCCAAACGGATCGCTATGATCCTGCTGGGCACGGCCATCCTGTCGTTCGGCATCCATAATATCCACCGGCGCACCGCCATCACCGAGGGCGGCGTCATCGGCCTGGTGCTGCTCATCAACCATTGGCTCGGCGTGCCCGCGTCGGTGGCGTCGCCCCTGCTCGACGCGGCCAGCTACGCGCTGGCGTTCAAATTTCTCGGGTGGGACTTTTTGCTCTCGGCAGGGGTGGCCAGCGTGAGCCTGGCCGGGTTCTATAGGATCTGGGAATGCCTGCCCCCGATGCTGCCCGACCTGACGCCCTGGCCGCTGGCGGCGGCGCTGCTGGGCGGCGTGTTCGTCGGCGTCGGCGTGGGGCTCATCGTGCGGCAGGGCGGGTCCAGGGGGCCTATTATACGCCCTCGCCCTTGTCATCCATAAGCTGACCGGGTGGCGGCTCTCCCGCGCCTACCTGTTCACCGATCTGACCGTCCTGTTCGCGTCGCTGTCCTACATCCCGTTCCGGCGCATCGCGTTTTCCCTCGTTACGGTCACGGTGTCGTCGCTGCTCATCGACTTTGTCAAGGAGTGGCAGCCGAAAACAAATGTGTAAAAACGCGCGGAACGCTTGTACATAGCGGAAAATTGCGGTATAATAGGCTGTGTATTTTTGCAATGACACCCACGGAGGTCTGCGATATGAAACTTACCCGCAAGCTCGCGGCACTGGCAATGGCCGTGCTGCTGGCAGTCAGCCTGACGGCCTGCTCCCCGAAGCAGGTCGCCCAGGATATGGTCGTGCATCTGGTCCACAAGCTGGGCCTGGTCGAGGAATCCGACGAGGATGACACCGACACCACTACAAAAGCGCCCGCCGGCGGCAGCGTGGAGTTCCCTGCCGAGATGGACACCACCGCGGCCCGCGTTGTGACCTACCCGGTAGAGGACACGCTGTATGTTTCTTTTAACGGCATTGCCAACCGCTCCACCGAGTATTTCGTGGCGGGCGGCGACAGCATGACCGTGACCGGCTACGCCACCACCGAGGCCAGCAACGAGAAATATATGTACTTCAAGATCGCGTTCTGGGAGCTGTCTGACGACAAGACGATGACCAGCTACGTGCCGGACTCGACGATCTACTACTGCGCCGACGGTGCCGATTACCAGTACAACGTGACCGGCCTGACTGCGGGCAAGCAGTACAAAATCACGATCAGCTATGACAACGGCAACAAGTATTATGTCACCGGCGGCCTGAAGGTCGAGGGTCTGGGCAGCACCGAGCTGAACACCTACGGCGACGATACGACGACCGGCTGATAACGGCAGCAATGCCGCCCGTGCCGCTTGCGGCAGGGCGGCTTTTTGGTTTGTATTGCAGGGACCGCACAACAGAGAGAGGAATTGGAACATGGATAAAAAACAGCTGCGCAACACGCTGATGCTTATGGCCTGCGCATTCATCTGGGGCACGGCCTTTGTCGCGCAGAGCGTCGGCAGCGATTACATGGGCCCGTACACGTTTCTGGCCAGCCGCAGCTGGCTGGCCTGTGCGTTTCTGCTGGGCCTGATGGCTGTGCTGCGCAAGATGGGCAAAACGAACCCCGCCGCGGAGCCGGGCTTCTGGCAGAACAAAAAAGTGCTGCTGCGCGGCGGTATTTTCTGCGGTGTGGCGCTGTTTGCGGCGTCCGCCGCGCAGCAGATGGGCATTGGCACGACCAGCACGGCCAAGGCGGGCTTTATGACGGCGCTCTACGTTGTGCTGGTGCCGGTGGCGGGGGTTTTCCTGGGCAGCCGCCCCGGCGTCAAGCTGTGGTGCTGTGTCGCGGCCAGTGTCGTGGGGCTGTATCTGCTCTGTCTGGCCGGGCGCGACACGCTGAGCCTGACCGGCGGCGAGTGGCAGCTTTTGGTCTGCGCGATCCTGTTCACGGCGCAGATCATGCTGGTCAACCATTTCAGCCCGCAGCTCGACGGCATCCAGCTGAGCTTTGTGCAGTTCTTTGTGGTCTCGGTTTTGTCCACGATCTTCGCATTTGTCTTTGAGGCCCCGTCACCCGACCAGTTCCGCGCCGCGGCGGTCTCGATTGCCTATTGCGGCATCATGTCCAGCGGCGTGGCCTACACGCTGCAGATCGTCGGCCAGAAGGAGCTGGACCCGACGATTGCCAGTCTGGCGATGTGTCTCGAGAGTGTGTTCAGCGCCCTGGCCGGTTGGCTGATCCTGGGCGAGACGCTCTCTGCCACCGAGCTGTGCGGCTGCGCGCTGATGTTCGGCGCGATTGTGGCGAGTCAGCTGCCGGAGAGAAAGAGAGGCTGAACCGGGAACGGCAGCCTCCCGGGAACTCGCTTTCTTTTGGCAGCAAAAGAAAGCTTGGCAAAGAAAACTGCCGCTGTTTCGACGCAGCGGACCCGCGACTTAGGG
>OGQU01002653.1_pt1 | contig 11009 bp, 7 predicted proteins | sample 1553341 | NCBI WGS metagenome assembly OGQU01 (sample SAMEA2579920, study PRJEB22360) | human gut metagenome | biome: human gut; feature: human-associated habitat; material: faeces | place: Denmark | collected 2008/2010 | reverse complement strand
TTACCGTAAACCATGAGATTGATTTTGAGAAAGTAAAAAAAGAAATTAATCAGGCTTTTGAACAGGTTTTTTCGGAAAAATCATCTTTTGAAAATAGTATCTGAGAGATACTTGAGTTACGGAATTAAGATAAGAAAGGTATAAAAATGAATATTCTGCTGGCCGGAGGTTCCTGCAGTCTGATAAACAGTATGATCCTGAAATTAAGAAAAGAGGGACACAGAATTTTTCTGCTGACGGGAGATAAATATAGACATAATAAATATGAAAGAGTATTTGAAAAATACGAGTTTTCTTATGATTGCGAGAATCTGAATGATATTCTGGAAAGTGTAAATGCAGATGTAACAATTCTTATGGGTGCGTTTGATACAAATTACTGTTGGGATGGGGAGGAAAGAGAGATAGTTCTTTTTATTTCTCATCTTGTCAATATTCTGGTTGCTTATTCAGTAAAAAACAAAAAAAGATTGATTTTTCTTTCTTCAGATGAAATTTATAATGGAAACTACACGGAAGATATAAAGGAAGAAGAACCCTTTTCCGGAGTGGGAATCAGAGCGGATGCACTGTCACAGGCAGAAGAGATCTGCGATAATTTCAGAATCAACAGAAGTCTGGATATTATAACTTTGCGTCTGGATCATCTCTACAATATTCCGAAAGAGAGAAAAGACGTAAATAATATTTGTGCAGATATGTGTCTGAACTGCATGCGCGACGGACATATTAAAGCAAGAACAGAACATACATTTTCGCTTCTCTGTGAAAATGATGCAGTAGAGTATATTTACCAGTTTATAAAAACCAGCAACCACAAATATAGTCTTTATAATTTATCTTCTAATGATGTAGTAAGTGAAGTGAAACTTGCAGCTATGATTCAGAAAGCTATGGAAATCGAATCGAATATTGTCGCTTTTTCCGACAGTAATGGAAGATGTGTTTTGTCGGGCAATCGTTTTGAAAGAGAATTTGGAGTTCATGCATTTGGTAATCTTGAGAAGAATATAAAAGACATGGTTTCTTATATGAAGAAACATGAATCAGTTTTCCTGAAGGGGGATGACTTAAAGCTTTCATGGTGGAAAATGCTTTATGAAAAATGGAAATGGCTGATCAGGACACTTTTTCCGTTTTTCGAGAATCTGGTATGTTTTGTTCCGTTTTTCATGATGAATAACAGGACTGTGGGCAGTGAATATTTTGCAAATCTGGATCCGTTTCTTTTGTATGTGCTACTATTTGCAATTGTATATGGGCAGCAGCAGGCGACGTTTTCTGCAATATTGGCAGTTGCAGGTTATATGTTCCGGCAGATGTATACCAGAAGTAGTTTTGAGGTACTGATAGATTATAACACTTATGTCTGGATCGCACAGCTTTTTATCCTGGGGCTTGTAGTAGGATATATGAGAGACCAGATACGTATCATGCGCCTGGAGAGTCAGGAACTGGAAGAACATTTGCACAGACAGATTGTGGATATCCGGGATATCAGTGAAAGTAATGTCCGTGTAAAAGAGGTCATGGAGCAGCAACTGATCGACCATAAGGACAGTATCGGTAAAATTTACAGCATTACAGCAGGACTGGAACAGCGTATGCCGGATGAGGTTATTTTCTATGCAGTGGAAATGCTGGGAAAACTTATGAAGACAAAGGATGTAGCCCTCTATAATGTGGTCAGTAAAGATTATGCCCGTATCTTTTCTGCAAGTTCCCAAAAGGCGAGAAGTCTTGGAAATTCAATCCGTTACAGGGAGATGACGGACATTTATGATGCATTAAAAGAGCAGAAGGTATATATTAATAAGAAAATGGATGAGCAGTATCCACTTATGGCAAGAGGAATCTACGAAGGTGAAGAGGTACAGATGATCGTTATGATGTGGGGACTAAGCTGGGAAAAAATGACCCTTGGACAAGCCAATTTTCTTACAGTCGTCAGCTATCTGATTCAGAATGCAGTCCTCAGGGCACAGAGATATATGCAGGCACTGGAAGAGAAGCGTTATAGCCAGAATTCCAGAATCCTGGAACCGGAAGCATTTGAGTCCCTGGTTCAGGCATATATGAAGGCAAAACTGAAAAATCTTGTAGAATGTGTATTAATTAAAGTAGATGTTCAGAACTCGGAATATCAAAAAACGGATGAGCAGATGTCCGGATATATGAGGGACAGTGATTACATGGGAATGCTGCCTGATGGAAATCTGTATGTCCTGCTTACCAACACAAACAGAGAGGGTGCTGTTATTGTACAGGACAGATTTGAGAAGAATGGCTATAAAACAGAATACGTGGAGATGATGTCAGTATGTCACAGAGAATGAAGCTGTTTATTTTCCTGCTGATCATAAATCTGATCGTGGTTGTGTTCTATCTGATCTGGAATTATATCCGCAGAAAAGAAAAAATCGGAAGTGTATGGATGAAGGCAGTTATGATGCTTTTATGTCCGGTGACAGGTCCTGCATTTGTATTCCTGTCATTTCTGCTTTTTAAGTTATTTTCTTCCCAGGGTATGGATTTGTCGGACGTTGTATTTAGCAAAGACAGGAAAGAGAATTTCCGCCGTCCTGATGAGGAAATGGAGAGAAATATGGTCTCTTTGGAAGAAGCCCTGGAAGTTACAGATAAGAAGAGCCTTCGTACTTTGATGCTGAATGTGATCAGAGGAGATTACTGCAATTCTCTTGCGGCGATTAATCTGGCATTAAACAGCGAGGATTCAGAGACTGCCCATTATGCAGCATCTGTTCTTCAGGATGTATTGAATGATTTTCGAAGTAAAGTACAGACAGATTATCTTTTATGCCAGGAAGAAAATGAACAGCAGGTGGAAAATTGTATAAAACTTGTTGAATATATGAATCCGATTCTGGAACAGCAGGTACTTACAAATCTGGAACAGCGTTCCATGGCAGAGAGGATGCAGGAGGTGTTGCAAAAAGCCTGGGAACTTGATAAGATAAAAATCAGCAGTACTGTCTATGAAAAGGTCTGCCAGCGCCTGTTGGAAGTAAAGGATTATGAGAAATGCACACTGTGGTGTGACCGGGCAATGGAACAATATCCGGGAGTTTTGTCCAGCTATACCTGTCAGATGAAACTCTATTTCTCATGTGGAAAGAAAGAGAAGTTCTTTCAGGTTATGCAGGAACTTCGAGATTCGGATATTGCGATTGATAATGAAACCCTTGAACTGATCAGAACATTTATGTAGAGTAAAAGGATGAACAGATATGTCAATGACAACTCTGGTTATATTAAGATTTGCAGGTATATTTGCTGCTTATACAGGTTTAACAGTTTTGTTACCTGCGATTATGTTTCGTCGGATACTGGCAGGCAGAGGACTGTCAGAGCAGTTTCTGATGTGTTATACATTTGGAAATTTTTATATTATAAATATTGTGTTTGCAGTCCAGCTTTTGCATATTTCAGGTTTCTGGGCACTTGTATTGTTTACTGCTGTACCAGGGATTCTGATCTGGAGCAGGGTGAACAGGGTTTCTCTAAGAGAACTCTGCATAAAGACAGGAATTATCTGTAAGAAAATACTTCAGGGAAGTATGGGAATGAGGGGGGCTTTATACAGAGTCTGTAACAGGATTAAGGCAGTATTAAAACGCTCAGTCCGTCTGTTTTATTACAAAGTAATCTGTAATACGCTTCAGTGGATTCTGGTAGGGGCAGTTATTATAGCTTTGTTCTGGATTTATGGAAGAAACCTGTTGCTCACTTATGGATATTGTGCTTCAGATATACCGGTACATTTGAACTGGATTAATGAGATGGTCAGAGGAAATCTTTTTTCCGATGGTGTATATCCGTTTGGATTTCACTGTATGATATATTATCTTCATACAGTTTTCAGGGTTGATACGTATGCGATTCTGTGTGTGTTCTATCTTGTACAGGTATTCTTTATTCATATGGTACTTCTTGCTGTGATGAAATTGTTATGCAGATCATTGTATCTGCCATATGCAGGAGTGCTTGTATATATATTGGGAAGTCTCTGGGCAAAACAGACATATAGTCGTTTTGGGGCATCACTGCCCCAGGAATTCGGAATGATTTTTGTGATTCCGTCTGTTTACTTCCTGATCAGTTTTTTTCAGACAGAGAAGGAGAAACTGAAAACCAGAGAAACAAAGCTGCTCTCAGGATGCTTTGCGCTGGCTTTTGCGCTGACTCTGGCGATTCATTTTTATGGAACTATGATTGCAGGGCTTTGCTGTATTGGAATTGCTGTCGGTTTTTGTCCGCGCTTCCTGAATAAAGAGTATTTTAAACGAATTATGATGACTGGTATTATCAGTGTATTTCTGGCTGTGCTTCCTATGGGGATTGCATTTGCAGGAGGAACACCTCTGCAGGGCTCACTTGGCTGGGGATTAAGCGTCATCAATGGTGGCAAATCAGATACTGAGGATGAAGAAGCTTCTTCAGAGGATAAAACAATCCAGGATATAACCATGGAAGAGATGGCAGCGCGTCTGAATGAAAACTCGAAGAATAATATTAAAAGTAATAATGCGAAATCAATGCAGACAAATATGACGGAAACTCCTGAATCCACTTTTGCAGATAAAGTCAGAGAAATTCCGGAGAAAATAAAAAACACCTGGAATATGATGGCTCAGCGTATCGGGGAATTTATCATAAACTTGCCGGAACAATGGTGTGCATATGCGGTACTTATCGGAATTGCAGTTGTCATTCTGCTTGGTCTGATATTTATTATCCTGCGAAAGACTACTTATGGTGAGATGCTTATGTCAGCAGGATTCTGTATGGGAATTCTCACATTGCTGCTCTGTGCATCAGGGCTCGGACTTCCGATGCTGATGGATCCTGCCAGATGTAGTATTTATTATGTGTATCTTCTGATATTAACGCTGACAGTTCTGATGGATGGAATTCTTTATCTGATTTTTATGCATCGTTTATTTACAATTCCGCGAAATGTGTTATCTTTTATCTTGACTGTGTCCATTGCTGGGAGTATGATCCATCAGGGAATGATCAAAATGCCGGGATTTGGTTCAGATTATGTATCTAATGGAGCATTGACGTGTCTGTCGAATATTATTAAAGAAAATGAAGACAAGACATGGACGATTGTATCAGCAAATGATGAGACACAGATGGGGCTTGATCATGGCTGGCATTACGAGACAATTAGCTTCCTTCGAAATATGGAGTATATGAATAAAGACACTAAATTGATTATTCCGACAAAGAATGTATACTTCTTTATAGAAAAAATCCCGCTGAATTATGCGGTACTTTACTCAGGCAGTGGTCAGTCCATTTCGAAAAAGGCAGCCAGCCAGTCATTACCAAATTCAGGTGGAATAACTATGTATCAGGGGGAGGGAAGATGGATTCTGATGTCCCGGATGTATTACTGGGCACAGGCATTTAAGGAAAGATATCCCAATGATATGAAGGTATATTATGAATCAGAAGATTTTGTGTGTTATGTAATGCCACAAAATATGTATCATCAGTATAATTTTGCAATAGATTACGGTTATAATCAGTTCCGGACACAGGAGGATAAAAATTAATATAATGGTTTCCAAAAGAAATTTTTTCAGTATTACAATCATGATGTTTGTTCTTTTGTTTTTGTTTCAGTTTTCTATGGTTATCAGAGACAGACAGAACACATATGATGTAAATTCAAATTTCACGACAAGGCAGAAAGATGGTAAAAATGTCTGGAAAAATAAACAGATAGATCCTGTGGCTGTCAGAACAACAGACAGAAGCTATGCTCTTTTTGTGGGAGACAGTTCATCGGATATGGCTACAGCCGTAAGCAGATGGTGCATTTATGCAAAGTGGGATATGGCACAGTGCAGAAATCTGGAGGATTACCAGGAGAATGATAAGGCATTGCCGGGGATGCTGATACTGGAATCAGAGAAATATGCACTTGGTGATAATCTGGAAAAATTAGAGAAACTGGAACAAAAAGGTGTGATCATTGTTTTTGGATGTCTGGAAAATCCAAAGAATATTGAAAAAAATCAGGAACTGATGGATTTTCTGGGGATTTATAAGGTTGTGTCTGAGAAAACAAAACTGACAGGTGTGAAACTTTTTGAAGGTCTTCTGCTGGGCGGAGAAGTAGTCTATGAAACTCCGAAGGAAAAAGAAGAGAAAGAACGTCAGGATCTGCAGCTGGAGATACCATGGTATCAGGTAGGAAGCGGTACGAAAACATATATGGTCGGACTTTTGGATCATAGTAAACAAAAAACTCAGGTGGAGAATGAAGATCTTCCTACGATTTTGTGGAGAAATGGAATCAAGGGTGGAAGTGTTTTTTGTATAGTGGGAGACTATATGAAGGACAGCACAGCACTGGGACTGTTGAATGGTATGATAACAGAGGCTTCTGAGTATTATATTTATCCGGTAGTAAATGCCCAGAATCTCTCAATGATCAATTTTCCGGCATTTGCAGATGAGAATGATGAAGAAATGATGAAACTGTACAGTCAGTCTGTGACAGGTATGACCAGAGATATTATGTGGCCATCACTGGTATCCATCGTAGAAAAAGGAAAGCTGAAAATGACCTGCTTTATGCAGCCACAGGCAGATTATGAAGATGGTATAGAGCCGGATACAAAAGATATGATATTTTACCTGAAGCAGATGAAAGAGCAGGAAGCGGAAGTAGGACTTTCTCTTGAGTATAAAAATGCAGGTTCTTTGCGGGAAAAACTGGATCAGGATGCAGACTTTTTTCAGAAATCGGACAGCAGTTATAAATATGGAGCTGCTTTTGCGGAAGAAAGGGATTTGGATACGATAACAGGATTGATGAATACTGAATTGTTGAAAAATGTAAGTACACTGGTATGTGAATATACAGAGAAAGAGCCGGTGGTTTCTTATTGTACGGATTCTGTAACTTTACAGTCTGTGACAAGTGATGGGATGAATTACAGTTATAGTGATGATATTCGGATGAGAAGTATCCAGAGTTCGCTGGCATATACGAATGTTATGTTAAATATGCATGATATTTTCTGGCCGCAGCAGAAAACTGACAGATGGCAGATTATGCAGAAGCATTTTTCCAGTAATATCCTTACCTATTGGAAAAACTTTACAGGTTTTGGCAGTATGACTCTTTCAGAAAGCAACACTAGAATCAGAACTTTTCTGAATCTGGATTTCTCAGAGTCCAGAACAGAGAATGAGATTACGTTGGAAACTTCTGAGAAAGGAAGCTGGTTTCTTCTCAGGACGCATGGAGAAGAAATCGCAGAAATAGAAGGCGGTACAGAAAAGGAAATAGAAGATGGAACTTATCTGATCCAGGCGCAGGATACTACTGTGAAGATTCAGATAAAAACATCAGGACTTCATTATGACAGATAGCTGTTATGACAGAGAGGAAATGAGCAGAAAAGTATGAAAGTTTGTATTGTGGCAGAGGGCTGTTACCCATATGTGGTCGGAGGTGTTTCCGGCTGGATCAACAGTCTGATCAGATCTTTTCCGAATGTAGAATTTATATTGCTGGCAATTGTGGCGAACAGATCCTTCAGGGGAAAATTTGTCTATGAGCTGCCGGAAAACCTTACACAGGTTTATGAAGTATATCTGGATGACTGTGAATGGGAAAGCGGAAACAGAAAAAGAAAATCTTTAAGGCAAGTCCATCTCTCTCATAAAGAATATGACGAAATGCTGAATATGGTGCTGAACCGGAGGACAGACTGGGGTGTGATTTTTGACCTGTTTCACAGAAAGCATCTTTCTGTAGATGATTTTCTTATGGGAGAGGATTTCTTCAGGATTGCCAGGGAGTGCTATGACCGTAATTATTCAAATATTAATTTCTCGGATTTCCTCTGGACGCTGCGCTCCATTTATCTGCCGATGTTCTGGGCACTGAGAATGGATGTACCGAAGGCGGATTTGTATCATTGTGTGGCCACCGGTTATTCTGGAATTCTTGGAAGTATGGCAAAACATTTTCATGGAAGTTCATTACTGATCTCCGAGCATGGGATTTATACCAGAGAAAGGGAGGAAGAACTGATCAAAGCTTCCTGGGTAAGGGGAGTATATAAGAATATCTGGATTGAACAGTTTAAGAAGATGTCACTTCTTGCATATGAAAAGGCAGATATGGTAACCTGTCTGTATGACCATGCAAAGGATCTGCAGATGGAATTGGGATGTCCGCCTGAGAAGATCAGGGTGACACCAAATGGGATCAATACACAGACGCTTGCAGATCTTCCCGGCAAGACAGAAGAAGAGAAGCAGTTTATCAATGCCGGGGCTGTACTTCGTGTAACTCCTATCAAAGATGTTAAAACCATGATACAGGCATTTGCTTTTGCCAAAAAAAAAGTAAAAAATATGAAGCTCTGGATTATGGGACCGGCAGATGAAGATAAAAAATATGCAAAAGAATGTTATGATCTGGTAGAATCCCTTGGGGTTCAGGATGTGGAATTCACAGGAAGGGTTAATGTAAAGGATTATCTGGGCAAGATGGATTTCACACTGCTTACCAGTATCAGTGAAGGACAGCCTTTGACAATCCTTGAGAGTTATGCGGCTCACAAACCTGTAATTGCCACAGATGTGGGAAATTGCAGGGAACTGATCTATGGAAATAATGACGGATTTGGGGAAGCGGGAATCCTCACACACATTATGAATATAGAAGAGATCGCCCATGCAATGGTTACCATGTCTGTAAATGAGAAAGACAGAAGGCGTATGGGAGAAGCAGGATACAGACGTGTAAATGCATTTTACAGGATTGATCAGATGAAGGAAGTATACAGAGAAATATACAAAGGATTTTCAGATAGACAGAATCTTTCGTGGACAGAGGAACCCTTTCAGATCAGTGTGTATGAAAAGATGATGTAAATGAAAGCATAATGTGACTGAGATCGGGATAACAAACATAAGATAAGCAATTACGGGATGGAGAGGATATATGGCAGGAATAGGTGTAAAACTTACAAATATCTATAAAAAGAATACGCTGACTACTGATATCATAGGTGCGGGATACAGTATGGTCGTTACAATCGCCCCCATGCTGTTGGTGATCGGTGCGCTTATGATCATGGAGTATTTTCTGGATTTCTCTTCAGTAGGTTATGTTACAAGAGAACTGTTTTCCTGTACGGTTCTGTATATATTTATTTTTTCCCTGCTTACGGCGTCTCCATTTAACTCTGTATTATCCAAATATATGTCAGATGTGATCTATGAAGAGACATATGAAGATATTTTGCCGTGCTATTATGTGGGCATGCTTTTGAATATTTCACTGAGTGCTCTTGTGGGAATTCCATTCTGTATCCGGGAGTATCTGGTTGGAAAAGTGGATATTATTTATGTTTTTACAGGTTATTGCGGATACATTGCCCTGGTTCTTGTGTTCTATTCTATGTTGTACCTGTCTATCTGTAAGGATTACAAAAAAATATCATTCTTCTTTGCCGTTGGTATGACAGTGACAGTGTTTTTATCTTTTCTGCTTGTAAAAGTATTTCATTGGGGTATTACATATGGAATGCTGTTTTCGCTGACAATTGGATTTTGGCTGATCGCCTGTCTGGAAATGTCGGTAGTCCGGAGTTATTTTAAGGAAAACAGTGGAAAATACAGACAGGTTCTGGTCTATTTTAAGGAATATTGGCCGTTGGTGGTTACAAATTTTCTTTACACTTTAGGACTTTATGTACACAATTTTGTTTTCTGGACAACAGATCTTCACATGATAGTAGTAAAATCTTTTGTATGTGTGACAACATATGATATGGCAACCTGTCTTGCAATGTTTACAAATATCTCTGCAAGTGTTATCTTTATCAGTAGAGTTGAGATGTATTTTCATGGCAGATATAAAGCATACTCAGAAGCCGTTATCGGTGGAAGAGGAGCTGATATTGATATTACAAAGAAGGGGATGTTCCGTGCTCTTTCCGAAGAACTTATGAGTCTTGCCAGAGTGCAGTTTATTATTACGCTGGTGATCTTTCTGATCTGTATGATTTTTCTTCCGCAGCTTGGTTTTGGAGGAATGACAATGAGGATATATCCCTGTCTGGCGGCAGGATATTTTATCTTGTTTCTGATGTATGCGGAGATTATTTTCATGTATTATTTTAATGACATGAAGGGTTGCGTATTGACGGGACTGGTGTTTTGCCTTATCACACTGGTGGGAAGTATAATATCTTCTCATTTTACAGAGATATGGTATGGGGCGGGGCTTGTTGTCGGGAGCTTTGCCGGATGGACAGTGGCTTATGGAAGACTTCGGTGGATGGAGAAACATCTGGATGTCCATATATTTTGTAACGGTCATCTGCTGAAGAAGAAAAAAGGTGATTGTCCGTCACCAAAAGTATTTGACAGATATGAATAGTAAGAAAGGAACGAAAGAAAAAAATGGAAGTGGGAGATATACTGAGGTTATTTGTGATCGTATCAGGAGTGTTTATGGTTGTGAGGGCAATTCTGTCACTTGCAAAGAGAAAGATGACAGAACCATTTTGTCTTTCCTGGGTGTTTTTGTCTGCATTAATGATTCTTTCAGGTGCACTTTTAAATCCATCTCAGATGAAGCGTTATGTTAGTACACGCGGACTGATTCTGACTATAATAATTGTGTCAGGTGTTCTGTGGGGCTTATGGTTTATCAGTACGCAGGTTTCTATCCTGAAAAGAAAAAATCAGGAGCTTGCCATGCAGGTTTCCCTGCTCAATCAGGAAAATGAGAGAATATTGCACAGGCTGGGGATTTTGACAGATGAAAAAAAAGATATTGTTCGTGATTAATACATTAAGCCGCGCCGGAGCGGAGACGGCACTGTTGGAACTGCTTGCGCAGCTTGCTGCCGAGAGGGGGGAAGACGGGCAGCCCAGATATGAGCTCTCGCTCTTTGTCCTGATGAACCAGGGAGAACTGGTGCAGCAGATACCAGAGGGGG
>OGQU01002650.1_pt1 | contig 11012 bp, 7 predicted proteins | sample 1553341 | NCBI WGS metagenome assembly OGQU01 (sample SAMEA2579920, study PRJEB22360) | human gut metagenome | biome: human gut; feature: human-associated habitat; material: faeces | place: Denmark | collected 2008/2010 | reverse complement strand
GCTTCTTCGGCTTCGGCAAACTGCCCTGCGGTAATACGCTTCGGCACCTCGCCACGGCAGCTGCCCGCTCGCTGACGTTTGCTCGACCTGGATGGGCGAGTTGATTCATTGAGCGCGTTCGCGGGTATTATGGTGAAAGCGATTTCAATGACAGGGGTGCTCGTGGTTAAGATGAAAGATGTGGCCGAGCTGGCCGGCGTTTCGAGCGCCGCCGTTTCGCGCTACCTCAACGGTGGATATATCTCGGCGGACAAGGCCGAGCGCATTAAGCAGGCAATCGAGCTGACCGGATACGTGCGATCCAGCCAGGCTCGCGCGCTGCGCACTGGTTCCACCAAGCTCATCGGCGTCATCGTACCTAAGATCAACTCGGAATCCGTGAGCCGCATTACCGCCGGTATTGGCCAGGTGCTCGGTCGTCGTGGCTATCAGATGCTCCTTGCCAACACCGACAACGCGGCCGATCGTGAGCTCGAATACCTCGATTTATTCCAAAACCACCCGGTCGATGGCATTGTGCTGGTGGCAACTATGATTACCGATGAGCACCGTCGCGCGATTGAGTCGTGCCGCGTGCCCATTGTGTTGATCGGCCAACATGTCGAGGGCGCGGCGTGCGTCTATCACGACGATTACGAGGCCGCCTTTGAGCTGGGCCATGCGCTTGCGGGCCGCGTGGACGGCAAGATCGCCTACATTGGAGTTACCGAAGAGGACCGCGCGGCCGGTTATGACCGCCGTCGCGGTTTTGAGGCCGGCTTGCGCGCCGCGGGTAACCCGCTCGATGCCGCATTGATTCGCCTGGGCTCGTTTACGCTCGACTCAGGCTATGGTGCAGCACGTGAACTGCTTTCCGTCGCTCCCGATGTTTCGTTTATCGCGTGCGCGACCGATACCATGGCGGCGGGCGCGCTTCGTGCCATCGATGAGGTTCGCGGCGTGGGCGAGGGCATGCATCGCGTAAGCGGTTTTGGCGACAACGCGTTTTTGCGCGCGCTGACGGGCGGTATTCCCACCGTGCATTATGGCTACCTGACCAGTGGCGTCGAGGCGACCAATATGTTGCTCAACACGCTCGATGGCGTGGAGGGGGAGAGCGGTCTAAAGACGCTCAAACTCGGCCATCAGCTTATGAATGTCTAGATTTTGGGCACGTCTGCCTGCCTCTGAGCCCTTATGTTTGTCTCAAAACTACCATTCGCCGGCTATTTCCTACCGTTCACCCTACTATGAAAACGATTACAGACATATGAAACTGAAATCGATTACAGTGTAAGTGTCAAAGACGGCCGGGTGCACGTGCGCCCGTTTGAGGAAAGGGAAGTCATGGACTACCGCAAATCAGCCCAAGAGGTGCTCGACAACATCGGTGGCGCCGGCAACGTTGTTTCGGCCGCACACTGCGCCACGCGTCTGCGCCTGGTGATTGCCGATAACGCCAAGGTCGACAAGGATGCCCTCGAGAATATCGACGGCGCCAAGGGCGTCTTTGAGGCCCAGGGCCAGCTCCAGATTATTTTTGGCACCGGCACCGTCAACAAGGTCTACGAAGAGTTCATCGCGCTCAGCGGCGTCGAGGCTGCCACCAAGGCCGAGGTCAAGGAGGCCGCGGCACAGCAGCAGAACATCTTTATGCGTGCCATTAAGGTGCTCGGCGACGTCTTTGTTCCCATCATCCCCGCCATCGTGGCTTCGGGTCTGCTGCTGGGCATTATGAGCGCCCTCAACTTTATGGCCTCCAACGGCTTTGTCGCGCTCGACACCAATAACTTTATTTACAAGATTGCCGACCTGGTCTCGGGCACGTCCTTTGGCATTCTGCAGATTCTGATCGGCTACTCCGCGGCTAAGGCCTTTGGCGCCAACCCGTATCTGGGCGCTGTCGTCGGCGGTGCGTTCATCAACTCCTCGCTGCAGAGCGCCTACACGGTTGCCTCCGAGGGCGTGCAGACTATGGTCACCGTCATTCCCGGCGTGTACAGCTTTGAGTGGGTCGGCTATCAGGGCCACGTGATCCCCATCGTTATCGCCTGCGCCATTCTGGCCTTCCTCGAGAAGCGCCTGCACAAGATCGTTCCCGAGATGTTCGACCTCTTTGTGACCCCGCTCGTCTCGGTGTTCGTGACCGTGCTCGTGACGCTCGTTGCCGTCGGCCCCATCTTTGTCTGGGCCGAGAACGCCGTCCTCGGTCTGATCCAGGCCCTGCTCACCCTGCCCTTCGGCATCGGTTCCTTTATCGTCGGCCTGTTCTATGCGCCTACGGTCGTCACCGGTATCCATCAGATGTACACCGCCATCGACCTGGGCCAGCTCGCCCAGTACGGCGTGACCTATTGGCTGCCCATCGCCAGTGCCGCCAACATCGCCCGGGGTGGTGCCGCACTCGCCGTTGCCTTTAAGACCCGCGATGCCAAGATCAAGGGCCTGGCGCTTCCTTCGGCTCTGTCCGCCTTCATGGGCATTACCGAGCCTGCCATCTTTGGTGTGAACCTGCGCTTCTTTAAGCCCTTCATCGCCGGTTGCATCGGCGGTGGCTGCGGCGCCCTGGTCTGCGCGCTCACTTCGCTGGCTGCCTCCGGCACGGGCGTTACGGGTATCTTCGGTATCCTGCTGTGCCTGGCCCAGCCCGTGCAGTACGCGATCATGTTTGCGGTCGCCGCGCTGGTTTCCTTTGCCGTCTCGTTTGTCCTGTACAAGGACGAGTCCAAGACTTCCGAGCAGGCCTAAGAGCTTTTGATTGAGGGGATGCCCGCGGGTCGTATGCTCGCGGGCGTTTCCCGTATCTGGAGCCGATCTCTGGTGTCTTGTTACTTTCGATCCGTTAGGACTTTGATATGTCTAATGCACTTGGTCGCGACCTTGCAAAGCTGGTCGCCGCTGTTGACGCCGCCGCCTCTGAGTGCGGTCATGGCGCGTATGGCCAGCGCTTCCATATTATGCCGCCGGCGGGCTGGCTCAACGACCCCAACGGTCTTTGCCAAGCGGGCGGCGTGTTTCACGCGTACTTCCAGTATGCCCCGTTTGATGTGAACGGCGGCGTAAAGATGTGGGGCCATGCCACAAGCCGCGACCTTATGAACTGGGAATATGTTGGCGCCCCGCTGCTGCCCGACGAGCCGTTCGATTGCCATGGCGTGTATTCAGGCTCCGCGCTTGCCGAGGACGGCCGCATTCGCGTGCTCTATACGGGCAACGTTAAGCTTTCCGATGCGGACGGCACGTACGACTACGTCAATACCGGCCGTCGCGCCGATACTGTTTATGTCGAGAGCGTTGATGGCCTTGCCGGTCGGGAGTTCAGCCAAAAGCGCGTGGTGCTGGCGTCCGAGGATTATCCCGACGATCTGACCTGCCACGTGCGTGATCCCAAGGTGTGGCGCGATGATGATGGGCGTTACCACATGGTGCTGGGCGCGCGTCGTCGCGTGGACGGGCCGCATGTCGAAAGCCGTTTTTGTGCGATGCACGGCGAAGGTGCCGGGCGCGATGTGGGCGAGATCTTGGTGTATGGCTCGGCCGATATGCTGAGCTGGGAGCTCGAAAGCCGCGTTTCCACGCCCGAGCGCTTTGGCTTTATGTGGGAGTGCCCGGGATACCTTGAGCTTGAGTCGGATGGCGGTGTGCCGGCGAAGTGGCTGTCCTTCTCGCCCCAGGGCCTCGAGGGCGGCCGTTGGGACCGCGGCAACGTGTATGCCGCTGGCTACATGCCTGTATCGGGCGACATCACTGGTGGCAAGGACGCTTATGAGCTGGGCGAGTTCCGCCTGTGGGACGCCGGTTTTGACTTCTATGCTCCTCAGGAGTTTACGTCCGAGGATGGTCGCCACATTTTGATCGGCTGGATGGGCATGCCGGACGCGCCCTGCGGCAATCCCGCGACCGTCGCGTGCGGCTGGCAGCACTGCATGACGGTGCCGCGTGAGCTCACAGCCGGTGTCGACGGCGTGGTGCTGCAGCAGCCGGCGCGCGAGATTGAGCACCATTATGCCTCGGTGCGTGTGGGGGCGGGCTCGTTGGAGGTTGCCGGCGATACCTGCTTTGATGTTGTTGTTGACGGTGTCGACGGCGCGTTTACCGCGACCGTTGATGGCGAGCTGAAGCTGGCGTTTGTGCCCGCTGAGGACGAACTGCCCCCGCGCTTTGAGATGCGATTTACCGATGAGGGCCGCGCTTCTGCCGGCTGCGGTCGTACTGTGCGCTGGGAGTCCGTCGACGAGGTTCGTAACGTGCGCATTGTTGGCGATGTCTCGTCGGTCGAGGTGTTTGTGAACGATGGCTCGCTCGTGTTTTCGACGCGCATCTATCCCGAGGCCTATGGCGTGACCGTTGACGCTCCGGGCGCGAATGTGACCTACCACGCGCTCAACATCTAGGCGATTCGTCGCATATCGGCGCTATACTGCAGCCGTAGCCTACGATGTGGGAAACATCCGCATCGTGGGTTTTTGTTTTGGAGGGAAGGTGCCGTATGGGCGTACAGCAGCTAGAAGAGGCCTGGGCTTTGAGGGCCAGCGCGCGTGAGGCGCGGTTGCTTGCGGCGTCGCATGTGCCGGCAGCGCTGTCGTTGCTGGGGATTGTACGGCCCGGCGATCGCCTGGTGGCCTTTGCGGATGACTTTGCCGATGCGTTTGCGAGCGGCTTTGATGGCTGCGATGTTGTGCTCGTGGGCTCGCCGTCCGCCGAGGCGTTTGCCGCTGCGTCCGAGGGCTTTGATGCTTCGTTTGAGGTCGAGGGGCCGCACCTGTGGTGGTTCGTCAACTCTATTGGCGGGTTTGGACTGCGCGTGCCCGATCTGCGAGCGTTAGGACGCGCCGCGCGTGAGGCCCATGCGCTGCTGGTTGTGGACAACACCGTGGTATCGGCTTTTGGCTGCGATCCGCTGCGGCTCGGGGCCGCGCTCTCGGCCAGCGCTAGGTGCTGCGCTGTTGCTCGAGGCGCTCGACCGCGTGTGTGCTGGTAAGGCGCCGCGCAAGCTCGTTGCCGCTTCGGTGGCGCGCTCGCAGCTCAAGCGCCATCGTGTGGATGCTGCTGCCGAGTGCGCGCATGCCCTGCTTGAGGGCTGTGGCTTGGCCAAGCTTGATATGCCTGCTGACGAGGCCGGTGTGCTGGAGCGCGGGCTGGACTCGCTCGATGTCCGCATGCAGGCGCATTTCGACCGCGCACGTGCGCTGGCCGAGTATCTGGCCGCCAATGAGATGGTGCGCAACGTGCGCTATCCCGGGCTGAGCTCGCATCCCGACCATTCGGTTTCAACGGGAATCCTCGAGCACGGCTTTGGCCCGGCAGTTGAATTTGATCTTATCGAGCTTAGCTCGGGGGAGCTGTTCGGTGCTTTGCCGGGGGAGTTTCGCACATCGTCCGCCGGCGGCGCAACGACGCGCCTTTCGGCCCCACGCGGCAAACAGGGGAGCACCGTCCGCCTCTTCGCCGGCACCGACGACCCCTTGATCGTGGCCGCCACCCTAGATAATGCCCTCCGCAACTAGCTAAATCATCCTCAACTCCATAAGTTGCGGTGAAATAGGGATTGATTTACGGCTTTAACCGCATAAACAGTCCCTATTTCACCGCAACTTATGAGAAGGGGTTGTGTGGCTATAAGGCCCCGTCCCAAATGAGCTACTTTTTGATGCTGGCGATGAGGGCGTTGGCTTTGGTGGCGATGACGTTGTTGATGTCGGTCTGCAGCTCCTCGTAGGCCGCTATGGCTCGCTCGCCGGCGGGGGTGAGGGTGGATCCGCGGGCTCCGTCGCGCTCGATGAGCTTGCAGCCCAGCTGTCCTTCGGCCTCGTTCACAATGCGCCAGGCCTTGGAGTACGCCATGCCCATGCTCTTGGCGGCGCGGTTGAGCGAGTGCTCGCGGGCGATGCCCTGCAGCAGCAAGACGCAGCCGTGGCCGAACACGCCCGGCAGATCTTTGTCGCACGCTTGAATGACCAACTTTGCCGTCGTCTTGTACTCCATGTGCTCCACGTCTTCCCGCTAAAGTGTTTGCTGGGCAAACGCAAAGCCTGCGTCAAACCCTCGTGTGCTCTTCTTAAAACATGCATTGTAGCAGTCAAAGTGCGTTAAGATACTTCCCCAGTATTGGGCGCCCAAGGTTGGGCTGGGTCCTACGAGGCCTGCAGCCGACCGGTCGCATGGAAAAAGGAGAAACATGGCTACGTTCTTTCCCGGTGAGTCCCACACGTTTTCGGAGTATCTGCTGGTCCCTGGTTACTCGTCCTCGCAGTGCATCCCCAACAACGTCTCTCTTAAGACGCCGCTAACCCGCTTTAAGCGCGGTGAGAAGCCGGCAATCACCTTGAACATCCCCATGGTTTCCGCCATCATGCAGTCCGTCTCGGGCGTCGACATGGGTGTCGCGCTCGCTACCGAGGGCGGCCTGTCCTTCATTTACGGTTCCCAGAGCGCCGAGTCCGAGGCCGCCATGGTCAAGGCCGTCAAGGATCACAAGGCCGGTTTCGTTCAGTCCGATTCCACGCTGACCCCCGACATGACCATGGAGCAGGTCATCGAGCTCAAGGAGAAGACCGGTCACTCTACTATGCCGGTCACCGACGACGGCACCCCCAAGGGTAAGCTTCTGGGCATCGTTACCAGCCGTGACTATCGCCCCAGCCGTGATGACCACCAGACGAAGGTCTCCGAGTTCATGACCCCGCGTGAGCAGCTCATCGTGGGCGACAAGAACATCAGCCTTAAGGTTGCCAACGACGTCATCTGGGACAATAAGCTCAACGCCCTGCCCATCGTCGACGATAACGATCACCTCATGGGCATTGTGTTCCGCAAGGACTACGACAGCCACAAGACTAACCCCAACGAGTTGCTCGATAACGACAAGCGCTACATGGTCGGCGCCGGTATCAACACCCGCGACTATGCCGAGCGCGTGCCGCTGCTCATCGAGGCCGGTGCCGACGTTCTGTGCATCGACTCCTCCGAGGGCTTCAGCGAGTGGCAGAAGCGCACTATCGAGTGGATCCGCGCCAACTACGGCGAGGACGTCAAGGTCGGTGCCGGTAACGTTGTCGACGCCGAGGGTTTCCGCTTCCTGGCCGACTGCGGTGCCGACTTCATCAAGGTCGGTATCGGCGGCGGTTCCATCTGCATCACCCGCGAGACCAAGGGTATCGGTCGTGGCCAGGCCACCGCGTTGATCGATGTCTGCCGCGCCCGCGACGAGTACTACGAGGAGACCGGCGTCTACGTGCCCGTGTGCTCCGACGGCGGTATCGTCTATGACTACCACATGACGCTCGCCCTTGCCATGGGTGCCGACTTTATGATGCTGGGTCGTTATTTCGCCCGCTTTGACGAGAGCCCGACCGAGCGCGTCAACGTGAACGGTCAGTACATGAAGGAGTATTGGGGCGAGGGTTCTGCGCGTGCCCGCAACTGGCAGCGCTACGACCTGGGCGGCGCCGCGAAGCTCAGCTTCGTCGAGGGCGTCGACTCCTACGTTCCCTACGCCGGTTCCCTCAAGGACGGCGTGGGCGGAACGCTCTACAAGGTCAAGTCCACGATGTGCAACTGCGGTGCCCTCTCGATCCCCGAGCTCCAGGAAAAGGCACGCCTGACCCTGGTAAGCTCTACCTCCATCGTCGAAGGCGGCGCCCACGACGTAGTGGTCAAGGACTCCCAGCAGAGCGTCAGCTACCGCTAAACGGCTTTCCCAAGCACCGTACCTTGCCGTTCAAACCGTCGCTCTCGTACCAAAGTACGCGTCGCTCCTCTTTCATGGCAATTTGCGGCACTTGGAAAACCCTTTCGTGCTAGAACGAGTTTCAAACAAAGGTTGATTCCCAACCACGTTATTTAGATAAAGCGAGATGCATGCAAGTCGCAGGCATCTCGCTTGTCGTATTTGCTATCATCAGTCAAGTTAACCTTAGGGTCGGTCGGCTTGGCTTTGTTTGCTACAAGTTCCGCACGCAAAGAAGAGCACTTAATGTGCTCTTCGTCTTGCGCAGGACTGTCCGCAGTAGCGAATAAAGCTAAGCCGACCGACCCCAGCTAAGATTAAAGGAGCTGATATGTGCGATTGCACAGATCATAAGGACGAGATCCCTGTCTACGACGCGCAGGCCATTGAGTCCAGGTGGATGAAGGCCTGGGAGGACTCCAACCTCTTTGCCGTCGACACCGACGACAGCAAGCCCAAGAAGTATGTGCTCGAGATGTTCCCGTATCCGTCGGGCGATCTGCACATGGGCCACGCGCGCAACTATACCATCGGCGATGCCATGGCCCGTCAGGCCCGCATGCGCGGCTACGACGTGCTGCACCCCATCGGCTTTGACGCCTTTGGCCTGCCTGCCGAGAACGCCGCCATCAAGCACAACACGCAAGCTGCCGCCTGGACGTATAAGAACATGGACCAGGCGCTCGCCACGATGAAGCGCATGGGCTTCTCCTACGATCTGGATCGCATGGTCAAGACCTGCAGTCCCGACTACTACCGCTGGGGCCAGTGGATCTTTGAGAAGCTGTGGGAAAAGGGCCTGGTCTACCGCAAGAAGAACCCGGTCAACTGGTGCCCCACCTGCAAGACCGTTCTGGCCAACGAGCAGGTCACCGAGGGCAAGTGCTGGCGCTGCGGCACCGAGCCCGAGAAGCGCGACCTGGAGCAGTGGTACTTCAAGATCACCGAGTACTCCCAGGAGCTGCTCGACGATCTGGAGAAGCTCCCCGGCTGGCCCGAGCGCGTCAAGCAGATGCAGGCCAACTGGATCGGTCGCTCCGAGGGCGCCGAGGTCGACTTTACCCTGTGCGACCAAGATGGCGAGCCCATCGAGGGCGACGAGGGCAAGATCACCGTCTTCACCACGCGTGCCGATACCCTTTTTGGCGTCTCCTTCTTTGTCCTGGCTCCCGAGTACGCAGGCCTGCACGAGCTCGTCGAGGGCACGGAGTACGAGGAGGCCGTCACCAAGATCGTCGAGGACTCCAAGCATATTTCTGCCGTCGAGCGTGCCCAGGGCACCCTCGAGAAGCACGGTGCCTTCACGGGCCGCTATGTGGTAAACCCCGTCAACGGCGAGAAGGTCCCCGTGTGGGTTGCCGATTATGTCGTTGCCGACTACGGCACCGGCGCCGTCATGGCTGTTCCCTGCGGCGACCAGCGCGACTTTGAGTTTGCCCGCAAGTACGACCTGCCGATCGTGCCGATCATCCTGGACGATGACGATCGCGCTGCCGTCGAGGCCAGCGGTGAGACCATCGATACCTTCCATGCCGATACCGTCGACTGGGATTGCGCTCACGCTGCCGAGGGCACGCTCGTCCAGTCCGGCAAGTACACCGGCATGCGCGGCGGCAAGCACTCCGAGGGCGAGGCTGCGATCGTGGCCGACCTCGAGGCCATGGGCTGCGGTCGTCGCAAGGTCGAGTTCCGTCTGCGCGACTGGCTCATTTCCCGTCAGCGCTATTGGGGCAACCCCATCCCGGCCATCCACTGCGAGCACTGCGGTATCGTGCCCGTGCCCGAGGATCAGCTGCCGGTGACGCTGCCCGAGAACCTGGACCTGGGCGCCGGCGAAACCCTTGCCGAGTGCAAGGACTTCTACGAGACCACCTGCCCGGTCTGCGGTCGCCCGGCCAAGCGCGAGACCGATACCATGGATACCTTTACCTGCTCCAGCTGGTATTACCTGCGCTATACCGACCCGCACAACACCGAGCTGCCCTTCTCCCGCGAGGCGGCAGACCGTTGGATGCCCGTCGATAACTACATCGGCGGCATCGAGCACGCTATTTTGCACCTGCTCTACAGCCGCTTCTTTACCAAGGCACTGCGCGACCTGGGCCTGCTGAGCGTCGACGAGCCCTTCACCAACCTGCTGTGCCAGGGCATGGTCAAGGACGAGAACGGCGACACCATGTCCAAGTCCAAGGGCAATGTGGTGCCCCCGAGCTCGGTCATCGAACCTTACGGCGCCGACACCATGCGTCTGGCGATCTTGTTTATCGCCCCGCCCGAGAAGGACTTCGACTGGGATCCCAAGGCCGTTGAGGGCGCCAACCGCTTCATCAAGCGCGCCTGGCGTATCGTTTGGCAGCTCGTCCAGTCCGGCGACGCCAACGTGGCCTTCGACAAGTCCGCGCTCGACGAGGTTGCGATGAAGCTCTATCGCGAGCGTCACCGCACCATCGCCAAGTGCACCGAGGACTTCGACCGCGGCCAGTTCAACACCGCCATCTCGGCCGTCATGGAGCTCGTCAACGCGGCGAGCGCCTACCTCAACGCCACCGAGGGTACCGCCCGCGACAAGGCGCTGTGCTACGGCGTGGCTAAGGATATCGTGAGCGTCCTTGCCCCCATCTGCCCGTTCTGGGCCGACGAGCTGTGGCACGAGGCCCTCGGCTGCGATGGCAACGCCTACACCGCTGCCTGGCCCGAGTTCGACCTGGCCGAGTCCGTTGAGGACACGGTGCAGATTGTGGTTCAGGTGCTCGGTAAGGTCCGCGGTCGTGTTGACGTTGCCCGCGATGCCTCCAATGAGGACATGCAGGCTGCCGCCGAGAAGGCCGTTGCCAAGTGGCTTGAGGGCAGGACGGTCGTCAAGGCCATCTGCGTGCCTGGCAAGCTGGTCAACCTGGTGGTCAAGTAAGCACTGCGCGCATAGCTGACATGAAAAGGCGAGGGGGACGATTCCGTATGGAGTCGCCCTCTTTTTGGTTATGTATACTTGCGACAACACCCAATTATCCATTTCTTGTGGAGAACCTGTGCTCACGCTGACCTGCGGGTTTGTGTTGTGGTTGCACGTTTGTGCAGCTATTGGTATAGTTTGCTTGCAAATGAAGTTGTAATTGAAAGAAGTGGGGTTTCGGCCCCGCTTCTTTTTTGTATGGATGGAGGTGCCGCAATGGTCAAGACCAAGACCGAGCAGGCGATCATCGACGCGCTCGAGGCCGTCGCCCCCCAGCACGATGTCGACATCGTCGACGTCGAGCTGACGGGGCCCGGCTCCCACCCGACCTTGCGCCTGCGCATCGACCTGCTC
>OGQU01002645.1_pt1 | contig 11028 bp, 10 predicted proteins | sample 1553341 | NCBI WGS metagenome assembly OGQU01 (sample SAMEA2579920, study PRJEB22360) | human gut metagenome | biome: human gut; feature: human-associated habitat; material: faeces | place: Denmark | collected 2008/2010 | reverse complement strand
CAGCAAAAGTATTTGTTTATATTTTTTTTGTCCAAGGGTGGGGGAGCCAATAAGTATCGGTCAGATTATACATAGTCTGTAAAAAACTGTTGATCACAACAGGTACTGCCAGTGCGAGAATTGCCTTTCCCATACTGCCCTGCAGGATCAGCTTAATATTTTTTTCGGTTACTTTTGCCTTTGCCATAACAGCCAGCCCTTCCTAAGTTCTATTATTCAAACCCTCTTTTAATCAAAAACGGCGCTGTTATCCGAAGACAACAGCGCACCTTTTATTTGTTTTTAACCCTTTACAGCACCTACGTTAACACCCTTTACGAAGTATTTCTGCAGGAACGGATACAGAATCATGAATGGTAAAATTGCAATGATAATTGCCGCACTCTTTACGGTATTCTCAGTTGCACCGCCGTTTGCCTGCGGAAGATCACTACCCATCATGATACTTCTTAACTTCATCTGGAAGTTATAGAGACTAGAATCAGTAATGTACAACTTGTAATTGGTGTAATCATTCCAGTAAGCAACTGCAAACATCAGACCGATGGAAGCAAGTGCTGCCTTGGAAAGCGGAAGTACAACCTTAATAAATGTTGCCATTGGCGTACATCCATCAAGCGTTGCTGCCTCAAACAAGCTCTGCGGAATACCCTCGAAGAAGTTTCTCATCAAAACGAGGTTATAAATATTGATTGCCGGAAGAAGTACAACACCGAGCAGGTTATTGGTTAAACCTAAATTTTTCATAACCAAGTAAGTCGGGATCATACCACCATTGAAGATCATGGTAAACAACAGGAAGTTTGCAAAGAATGTTCTTCCCGGCATATCCCACTGAATAAGAACGTATGCACCAAGTGTGGAAAGTGCAAGACCAAGGAAGGTACCTGCCAGTGTTGTTCCAACAGAAATCAACAAAGGACGATACAGAGTCGGGTTTGACAGTACACTCGCATATCCAGCCAGACCAAACTGCTTTGGCCACAATCTCATACCATAAGCAGAGCTTAAGTCGAAGGAATCGACTAATACCTTATAAATCGGAATCAGCATGATAATGGAGATCAGAATAAAAAGGATTCCATTAATCACATTAAAAAGTCTAATCTTTGGACGATCTTTCATTTGTTCTCCACCTCCTTAAACAATACCGCGTCCGTTGCGAACCTTCTTACTGATGTAGTTACAGATCAATACGAGTACGCATCCGACAAGTGACTTGAACAAACCTACCGCTGTGGTATAACCATAGTTTGGAATACCGCCGCTGTTGAAGGTCTGGTTGTAAACGTAGGTCTGAATAACCTCGGCCTTTTCCATAACAGCATCATTCTGTAATACGAATACAGACTCGAACAAGTTAAGAACCTTTGCCAAGTTCAGGATGATAACAGTGATGATAGTGTTTGCCAGTGCCGGCATGGTGATGTACCACATCTTCTTCCAGCGTCCTGCTCCATCAATACCAGCAGCTTCATAAATTTCCTGGCTGATACCAACAAGTGTTGCCATGATGATAATGGTCTGCCATCCTGTATCCTTCCATACGTTAATAACAAAGAATGCTGGTGTCCACCACTTTAAGCTTCCAAGGAAATAGATCTCACTTCCTTTTTCAACCACACCGATTGAAACAAGGAAAGAGTTTACAAGACCCTGGCTTGATGGGGAAAGAATCAAACCAAAAACAGATGCTGTAACAACCCAAGATAAGAAATGCGGCAGATAAATAATTGTCTGTGCAACCTTCTTAAAATGAACGTTTATAATCTCGTTTAATAACAGGGAAACAACTACTGCTGCAAATGTATTCAAAAGCAGCTTAGAGATACTTAAAAACAGCGTATTTTTAAATGCACGCCAGAACATTGGCTTTGAAAACAGTGTCTCAAAGTTTTTGAATCCTGTCCATACAGGATCTTTAATCAGCTTGTACTCGGTAAATGAATAAACAATACCGAACATTGGCAGATAGTAGAATACTACTACAAAGATGAATACAGGAAGGAACATCAAATAGAACCATCTGTACTTATACATCTGCTCTTTGAGTGGCTTCTTGTGTGATACAACAGTCCCGTCTGGGAGCGTTATAGTGTTCTTTTTTGCCATCGTCTTCTCCTTTTTTATTATATTTGTAAACTTAGATGCTTCGGATTTTTCCTGCATCAAAAAATGATGTCAGAAATCTCACTGTATGTGCGCTTCTTCCATCTATCTGAGAGACAAAAAAACTGCTGAGAGTCAAATTTATTGATATGCCTCCCAGCAGCTATCCGTCTGTCATACAAATCAATTATCCTGCATACGCTTTTAACTTAGTGCATGCAAGTCAGGTTTGGGACTGATTAGTTGTTCAGAGAATCAACAATCTTCTGAGACCAGTTATTTCCACCCTGCTGATCGAAGTATGCCATACCATCCTCAACGCTCATGCCCTGAGTAACAACCTTAGCGATTACTTCATTCTTAAGTGTGGTAAGATCACCGTTATACTCTGCCATCTCATCAGTAGAAACAACCAGCTGAGCCATCTTGCTGTGTTCCTGGAAAGTCTCTGCAGAAACCTTTGCTTCTTCTGCTACTGCCTCTGCCTTTGGATCGTTCTCAAGCGGAGCAACTGCAAGCATTGGATCGATGTGGTTCTTTGTGTAAACAGTTCCCTCTTTCTCTCTGTTCTCTAACATATGGAACTGGCCTTCCTCGTATTTAACACCGCAAACTTCCTCAGCTGCTGTTGACCAGTGAACACCCTCTACACCATATGTCCATAAGAACTGCATATCGCCGCCATCTAACATGCTCTCGATAAAGTATTTATATACACCCTCTGGATTTGAGCAAGCCTCAGTAATACACCAAGCCGGTGCAACACGCTCTGTATAAGCGCCAAGCTCCTCGATCGGCGGGATTGCTACAAGCTCACTGTCAAGACCATTTGCCTCAAGATTTGTCTTTAAGTTGGTTGCCCATGTTCCTGCCCAGTATGTGAATACACCAAACTTATCCTCATAGAACTTGGTACGGCAGTCAGATGTTGCATTAGTCAGAGACTCCTTATCAATGTAGCCAGCCTCGTATGCACTCTTTAATCTCTCTAAAGCAGCCTTCATGGAATCCTCTGTGAATCCATCTACCCATACGCCTTCATCATTCTTGTAGAAGCTCGGGTAAGCATCCTGATAGAACTCCGGCAGATAGTTTGTATATGGAGCCTCAGTTCCGATCAGACCTGCAGAAGATACACCATATGTATCGCCGTCAACACCATTTCCATCTGGATCGCCAGTGGTAAATGCCTCAAGCATTGCCAGATACTCATCATAAGTAGTCGGAACCTCTAATCCACAGTTATCTAACCATGCCTTCTTTACATAAGTGATGCAGCCATTTCCTCTTGCAGGAGAAATTCCGTACAGAGAACCATCAATCTTTAAACCATCGATAACGCTCTGGTCGGTAATACGCTCCTTGAGCTCGGAGTTGTCATATGCTTCTGTCATATCCCAAAGAACGCCCTCTGCTGCGTAGCTAGCGTAGTATGTAGAACCTAACAGAACAACATCCGGCCAATCGCCGCCTGCGATAGTCTGACCTAATACATCATAGTACTGGGAATGGTCTGGCTGAATGATCTGCAGGTCAATACCGGTAAGCTCTTCCCATCTTGCCTCGAACTCTGCCTGTCCGTTCTCCTGTGTGAAAACGGTACCGTCAAACATTACTGTGATCTTCTCCGGCTTTTCTACCTCATCTGCCATAACAGCTGGTGCAATGCCCATAGAAGCCATTACCATTGCAGCACTTGATGCTAGTGCCATCAGTTTTCTTTTCTCCATTTAGAAATCCTCCTTCAGATATACATCTGTTGTTTATCACAACATCTTTGTTTATCATTCTACTACGTAAACGATAAAATTACAAGTAGTTTTTTAATTTTTACTAATAAGCGTTTTCTTTCCTAATAAGTTTCCGTCACTTTTAATTCTTTTCTTTGTTTTTTCTGTGTTCTTAAATTGACACTTCATAATTAATTCGTTATACTGAACAAAAAGAAGGAGGATTTTTGTTATTTATGAATACAATTACAAGCACCACATTTCCTGAAGCAACAGGCATATCTGCTTCCTGCATCATGGACGCTTTACGCGAAATCGATGCACGAGGAATTTCCATGCACAGCTTTCTATTCTGCAAAGATAACTGTCTTGTTGCAGAAGGCTACTATGCACCAGTAAAGAAAAATGACCTTCATCGGATGTTTTCTGTCACAAAAAGCTTCGTAAGCATCGCAATTGGATTTTTACAGGAGGAAGGCCGCCTGTCTCTTGATGATTCTATTGTAAAATTTTTCCCAGAATACGTTCCGAACACTTCCGAGGCACATCCATGGCTTCTTGCCACCACAATCCGCGACATGCTCTCCATGCGTTCCTGCCACGCTTCAACTACTTACGATAAATTCAGTTCAAAAACAGACTGGGTTAAAAGCTTTTTTACCGTAGCTCCTACACATAAGCCTGGAACTGTGTTTCACTATGATACATCTTCCTCACATACACTGTGCGCTCTTGTAGAAAAGCTGACCGGCATGAAAATGCTTGACTACCTTCGAAACAAAGTTTTAAACGAAATCGGTTTCTCAAAAGAGGCCTATTGTCTTACAGATGGTTTTGGCGTTAGTATGGGCGGTTCTGGTCTTATGGCAACCTCACGCGATTTGATGCTCTTTGCACTTTTGATCTTAAATAACGGAAAGTTGAATGGAAAACAGTATATTTCGGCTGATTATATTAAAGAATCGACCTCATTTCAGACAGCAACATGTGTCACAGGTCCCGTTCCATCTGAAAGCCAGGGTTATGGATTACAGTTTTGGATTGGTGAACATAACTCAATCGTTTGCTACGGAATGGGCGGTCAGCTTGCTATTCTTTTGCCAGAATATAACACGGCAATCGTGACAACTGCTGACACTCAAGGCTATCAGGGCGGCAATCAGGTCATCTACGATGCTATTTTTTGTCACATTCTCCCTGAGTTAGAAAAAAGACAATCTCCATGGACACCATCTGACGAAGAAAAACTTGCTTTTGAGCAATTTATGAGTAAGCTTGCAATGCAGCCGCTTAACCATAATAAAGCTGCTTCTGAGACGTGGAACAACAAATTTGAAAATGTCAATGACATAAACACAAGTTTTTTAACAAATTTCAGGCCAATTATGTCAAGTTTTGAAGGGACATATGTAATCAAAAAGGCTTCTGACGCTGCAGAGGCACTTGATAAAAACATCATAAATGAAACAATTTGGGATGAGATTTCATTTGAGATGAGTGAGCCACTGACACCATCATGTACTGGAAAAGTATCACTAAAGTGCCATGTTTTTCCATCCATAGTGGATTCCACTGTAGATTCCCCAGTGACTTTTGAATTTGGATTTGGTGCTTTAAAAGAAGGTACACTTAATATGACTACACATATGGGAAACCGTGCCGATGAGCCTGTGCCTGTTTCTATGCATTATGCAGCAAGCGCAGAATGGCTTAGCAAAAACATGCTTTATATCCGTGTTCACCTGCTTGATACCTCTGTTGGCTCTATCCATATTCAGGCTGTATTTGGAGAATCAGATATTACTGTTTTCCTTCGCAAGCAGGAAGAAACGCTGTTTGGAGAGTTTTCAGGTCATCTGTACGGCACTAGACAATAATATCTATCTTTTAAGCTAAATTTAAGCCAAAATAGTCCATTTACAACGTGCTTTTACCATGTTAAAAAAAAGGCAGACTATACATTAGGGAGGGAATATATATGAAGCCTTCATCAAATACTGCCGACATGACAAAGGGCAGCCCGGTCAGACTAATTCTGACCTTCTCAATTCCTTTAATTATTGGCAACATTTTTCAGCAGTTATATAACATGGTTGATACAGTTGTAGTGGGAAATTTCGTTGGTTCTAATGCGCTTGGTGCTGTCGGTGCCTGTGGCTCAATAAGCTGGCTGTTTTTCTCACTTTCATCTGGTCTTGCCCTTGGAATCGGTATAATTGTCTCACAAAATTACGGTGCCAAACAATTCGATCAGGTTCGCGCAACTATTGCAAACTCATTCTATGTATTAATTTTTACTGCTATTGTGGTAAGCGCTGTGTGTTATCTGATTGCTCCCGCCGCACTTCGCCTCTTAAAGACTCCAGAGGATATCATAGATAACTCTATTATCTACATGCGAACAACTTGCCTAGGAATTGTCGCAATCACACTCTATAATGGTGTCTCTTCAATTTTGCAGGCACTTGGCAATTCAAAAACACCACTTTACTTTCTAATCATGGCAAGCATTTGCAACGTGCTCTTAGATCTTCTCTTTGTCGTTGTATTTCATCTTGGAGTATTTGGTGTGGCATTTGCGACTATTCTTTCACAGACACTGTCTGCTGTCGTAAGCCTAATCTATGCATTTAAAAAGGTTCCATATTTTCGCATGACAAGGGAGCAGCTAAAGCCTAATTTTTCAATTATCGGCACATCATATCGACTTGGTGTTCCGATTGCACTTCAGGGCAGCATGATAGCACTCTCATGTATTGCGCTGCAGTATGTTGTCAACAGTTTTGGTTCCACTGTTGTGTCTGCTTTCACGATCACAAACCGTATTGAGCAGCTGATCAACCAGCCATACAACTCTCTTTGCACAGCTCTCACGACATACGCTGGTCAAAATATGGGTGCTGGCAATACAGACCGTGTGAAGCTTGGCTTTAAAAAGTCCATCTATATTGCTGGAATTTTTAGTGCCATTATGATTCCTATCATGTTTATTTTCGGAAAAAATATCGCCGGTCTCTTTGTCAAAGAAACCGACGTTATTGCACTTAGCGCATCCGCACTTCGCATTACAAGTGTATGTTATTTCTTCCTTGGAATGATCTATATTCCAAGAGGTATTTTAAACGGATGCGGCGATGCTGGATTTTCTGTAATTAATGGACTGACCGAGGTGATCTGCCGTCTGCTTTTCTCCTGTGTTTTAACAAAGATACCAAAGATTGGCTTCTGGGGCATATGGATTACAACGGGATTTACCTGGCTTGTAGTATCTATCGTATGCCTGCTTCGCTATGCATCAGGAAAGTGGAAGCAAAAGGCAATTCGCTCTGAAAATTAAATTTGATACCAACGGATTGCTATGCAGTTACACTGGTATACCATGACATGCCGCAATGTGAACATCGTATTCATCACCCGAAAGTGTTCGCATCTGCGGCATTTCTGTTTTGCATCGCTCGGTGCAATACTCACATCTGGTGTGAAATGGACATCCCGATGGCGGATCTGATGGGCTCGGAATCTCGCCCACTACCACCTTCTCATTTGCATGAAATAATGCTTTTGTGTATGGGTGTGCTGGATGTTCTAAAATCTCCTTTGCCGTACCAAGCTCAACAAGATGACCCAAATACATAACACCTATACGGTCGGACAAATATGAAACGACACCAAGATCATGTGAAATGAAAAGGGATGTCAGCTTATATTTTTCCTGCAGCTCACGCATTAAATTTAAGATCTGTGCCTGCACCGAAACATCAAGTGCAGAGACAGGCTCATCTGCCACGATAAAGGAAGGCTTCATTAAAAAGGCTAGCGCAATGCTGACACGCTGGCGCTGTCCGCCGGAAAGTTCTTTGGGATATCGGTTTGCATACTCTGCATCAAGCCCAACTTCTTTTAATATTTCCTCTACCTTTGCCTTTCGCTCTTCTTTTTTCATATCCTTTCTATGAATCTTAAGCGGTTCTTCTAACAGCCAGCCAATTTTCTTTCTCGGATTAAGCGAAGAATATGGATCCTGAAAGACCATCTGAATCTCTTTTCGAAGCGGATGAAACTCCCTCTCATTCATTGAAGCAATGTCTTGTCCACGAAATAAAATTGAACCTTCGTCTGGTGTAAAAAGATGAACAAGCATATTTCCGATAGTTGATTTTCCACAGCCAGACTCTCCGACAAGGCCAAGTGTCTCCCCCTCGTAAAGCGTCAGATTAAAATTTGATACGGCAAAAACATCTTTTCTCTTGCCGTCATGATATGTTTTCGTCACATCTTTTAGCTCAATCAATGGCTGTCTTTGTTTTATTTGTTCAGTCATGAGTATTGCCCCTTCCTGAGTCAAAGTTTTTATTCCAGCATGCTACAGCGCGTCCATCTTCCTGCACTAGCGGCGGCACTTCTTTTTGGCACTTATTTGTACAGTACTCGCATCTTTCTGCAAAGCCGCAGCCTGTATTATTTCTTGCATATAGTCCAGGCACACTGCCTGGTATAGCCTTTAATGGCTTTCCGCGCTTTGTAATATCAGGAATCGCCTCTACAAGGCCTTTTGTGTATGGATGAAGCGGATTAGTTAAAATTTCATCTACCGGACCACTCTCCACAATACGTCCCGCATACATAATGTAAACACGGCTGCACAGACGGCTTACAACGCCAAGATCATGAGAAATTAAAAGAATAGCTGTATTAGTTTTTTTATTCATCTGGCGCATCAAATCCATAATCTGCGTCTGAATTGTGACATCAAGCGCAGTTGTTGGCTCATCGGCAATCAAAAGAGCTGGATTATTTATAAATGCCATTGCAATCATAACTCGCTGGCGCTGTCCACCTGATAACTGGTGAGGATAGCATTCATACAGATCTTCCACATCTGGAAGACCAACGCTTTTTAGCTGTTCTAAAACAAGGCTCTTTGCCTCTTTTTTACTTATGCCCTTTTGGTGAGTTAAAAGACATTCACGCACCTGTTTTCCTACCTTAATAAGTGGGTTAAGAGCTGTCATAGGCTCCTGAAAAATCATGGAAATACGCTTTCCTCTAATTGACGTCCACTCTTTTTTTGTCAGTTCATTTAAATCCTCTTGCCCATTTTCGCCATTTAAATACATGTGCCCCATAATGCGTGTATTTGGCGGCTGAAGGCCCATCATAGAAAGCGCCGTAATGGATTTTCCGCAGCCTGACTCTCCTATCAGTGCAACCATCTCTCCTGCATCAATGTGCATATTAAAATCTGTCACCGCCGGATACCACTTTTTTTCATTTTCAAAATCCAATGAAAAATGTTCTGCCCTAAATTCAATCATTGCTCAGTCACCTCCTGGATTCCGTCTCCAATCAAATTAAAGCTCATGACAAGCAATGTAATCACAATCGCTGGCATGGCAATGTTCCATGGTGCCATAAGAAGCGTTTGCTGGGCATCTGAAAGCATCAGTCCAAGACTTGGCTTTGGCGGTGCTACACCAAGTCCTAAGTAGCTTAAACCTGCCTCTGACATGACAGCTGACGCAAATGTTAGTGATGCAGTTGCCGTCAGCTCTGAGAATAGATTTGGCAAAATATGCAAAAACATGATTCGCGGTGCAGATGCTCCCCTGACACGCTCTGCTTTTACAAAATCTGCTTCACGAAGCTTTAAAAATCCGCTTCGCGCCATACGTACAAAACGCGGAATGGACATGATTGACAATGCCAGAATCGTATTGCTTAAACCGCGTCCAAATATACACATCAGCATTAACGCGAGCAAAATCCCAGGAAATGCCATCTGTGCGTCCACGATTTTCATAATCACTTCATCGACATAACCGCCAAAATATCCAGAGCAGGCACCAAGAAGTGTTCCCACAAGTCCGCCTGCTGCTACAACGACAACACCAATACCAAATGATACCTGTATACCCTTCATTATGCGGCTCATCACATCTCGACCAAACTGATCTGTTCCCATAAGATGTGATATGCTAGGAAGCGACAGCTTTGGTGCAAGATACATTTCTTCTGGATCATATGGCAGCCAAAATAAGCTGACAACAAGCATCCCAAGCATAATAAACGCCAGAATTGCTCCTGTAAGAAAGCTTTTATTTTTTAAATATCGTTTCATGGATTGTTTTCCTTTTTATAATCTAAATAAATGAGTTCACGGGCTGCCTAAGTTATCACTGGGCTTCGAACGATGGCTTAGCCTAGGTTACTAGCCCGTGAACAATCTACTTTACTTCAGACGAATTCTCGGATCTACCAGTGAATAGATCAGATCGACGGCGAAATTGCACACCACAACAATGAGCGCTAAGTAGAAGGTCAGTCCCTGCAACAGCGGCAAATCTCTGCTTGAAATTGAGACAGATATCAGCCTTCCGATTCCTGGCATGGAAAAAACATTTTCGACGATGATGCTTCCGCCTAAGATATCTGCTGCTGTCATACCAAAAATTGTAATTACCGGAATCAGGGAATTTCTAAGCACATGACGGTACATCACCTTATTTTTTCCTAAACCTTTACTGTATGCAGTACGCACATAATCTTGCTTTCTTTGTCCGTTAACTGACACCTTAACATAACGAATCACTATTGCACTTGTACCAAGCGCTAATGAGCATGACGGCAATATAAGGCTTTTAAGCCATCCTGACGGACTTTCTGAAAATGATACAAAACCAATAGATGGAAGCCATTTTAAACCAACTGTAAAAATGCTAATTAAAAAGATTGCCATACAGAAAGACGGGATGGAAATGCTGACCTGTGAGAGCATGGAAAGCGGAAGACTATACCACTTATCTGAGTGGTCTGCCAGCCACACACCAGCCAAAACACCAATTATCAATGTCAGAATAAGTGTTATTATCGCAAGACTTCCAGTTACTTCAAGCGCATCTGATATAAGCTGTGCAACCGGCTGCTGATAACGATATGAAATTCCAAGATCGCCCCGAAACAGTCCTGCAATCCAATCTATATAACGCACAAGTGCAGGCTTATCTAATCCCATGCTCTTATTCAGCGCCTCAATCTGCATTGGATCTGCATCTACTCCAAGAATGATATAGGCAGGATTTCCCGGCAAAATCTGAAAAACACTAAATGTAATAAAAGACACTAGCAGCAGCGTTACCAAAAGGCCCGCTACTTTTTGTATATAATAATTCATACGTCTGACTCCAAAACA
>OGQU01002639.1_pt1 | contig 11043 bp, 10 predicted proteins | sample 1553341 | NCBI WGS metagenome assembly OGQU01 (sample SAMEA2579920, study PRJEB22360) | human gut metagenome | biome: human gut; feature: human-associated habitat; material: faeces | place: Denmark | collected 2008/2010 | reverse complement strand
GTACAGTATAGCACGGGATTGTCCGGATGGCCCGGAGCCACGGGATTGTCCGGATTACCGGGAGAGACCGGGTTATCCGGGTTGTCCGGCGGGGTAGGCGTATCAGGATAATCGGGCGTAGGCGGGGTAGGGGGCGTAGGCGGCGTGTCCGGCTTGGTGGGGGTGTAAGCACCCACCTTGGGGCTGGCATCCACCGCATAATTCCACTTGCCATCCTCCGCCATGGGCAGAGAGACAAGGAACGGATTGATCGGCTCATAGCCCTTGGAAGCCTCGGTCTGCACGATCAGATACAGGCCCAGCTCCAGACCACAGAAGGTCACGTTGCCGTCCGCATCAATGGTCTTTGTGGTGCCCTCGGCGCTTTGGGGCAGATACTCCTGCAGCTGGGCCGCAAGGGTGCTGTCGGTCAAATCACCCAGCGCAATGCCGCAGCCGTAGAAATCGCCGCAGTATTCGTAGCTCAGGTTGCCGTTTTGGCGCTTTACCTCGGCCACACGGTACAAAGTGAGCTTGCCGCCGCTCAGCGCCTTATCGTTGGCGCTGTCGTACAGCGTAACGCAGATGGTGCCGGTAGTGGGATTGCCGCTGCTGTCCACCAGCTTGATGTTTGCGCTGGTGGCAAGGGCAGGCAGCGCACTTGTTACCAGAAGGCACAGCACCAAAAGCAGGGCCGCAGCGTGCTTTTTGAGATCAGTGCGTTTCATGTTTTTCACCTCTTGTAGATTTGCGTTTGCGGTTGGAGAACAGCAGCCAGAGCAGCAGCACCAGCAGCAGGGGCAGTGCCATGATGGGAGCTGTGATGATCGGTTCGATCTTGATGGCATCGGCTGTTACACGGATGTGCTTGAGCTTGTCCGGCGTTTCGATGCGCCGTCCGCGCACCAGAAGGCGGTGGGAGTTGATGCCGTAGGGGGTGCAGGTCATCAGGGTGACGTAATCCTTGCCGTCCACCACCTTCAGGTTGTCGGTCTCGGTGGGCAGTACAATGGAGATCTGGTCCACCTCATAGGTCAGCACCCGGTCCAGCACCGTGATGGTGAAGGTGTCGCCCACTTCCAGCTGGTCCAGATTGGTGAACAGCTTGGCGCTGGGCAGGCCCCGAAATGACCGCGTGTGTGCTCTCGCCGCCCACCGGCAGGCTGGTGCCTTCCAAGTGGCCTGCGGCGATCTGCAGCACGCCATCGCTGGTGCCGTGGTAGATGGGCAGCTCCACACCGATCTTTTCAATGGTGATGTAGCCCATAATGCCGGTGCCGGTCACATCCAGCGTGGCGTTGTAGCTGGTGAACCGGTCGGCATGGAACAGCGCGTCCGGGTCGGCGGCGATCTGCGCATTGAACGCATCTGCCGCCTCGAAATAGGCGCTGTAGTCGGCATCGGTCAGATTGTCCACATCCTCGGCATAGGTGGCCACAGCACGGGACTGATGCAGCTGGTTGACGTAATCGCTGAGGGTGGGGTATAACATCACGGATAGACCCACGAAAAAGACGAGGATCAGGATGATGGTGCTTTTGTTCTTTTTCATGGGCTACTCCCTAATGTTATAAGGATAGGAGCGGGGGCCTTGCGGCCCCTTTGCTCCGGGTTCTTGGGGGAAATGGAGCTTACTTATTCTCCATGCGCTTCTTGGTGACCAGCAGAACGATGGCCGCAACCATCAGGCCGCCGCCGACCACATAGAAGATGGTAGTGCCGATGCCGCCGGTGGAGGGCAGGGTAATGCCGCCGGCTTTTTTGTTGATGATGGTGGTGGACAGGTTACCGGACAGATCAACATGATCTTTGGTGTGATTTGCTGTGATGGTCACAGGGGGGATCACAGAGCAGGGGGTGAAATCGGCAGGAGTGGTGGTCTCCTTCAGGTAGTAGGTGCCAGCGTCCAGACCTCTAACGTTGAACGTGCCATCATCGGCAGACTTCATTTCAACAGGAGTTTTATCGAGTGCATTCTTGATGGGGTAGTAGAAGTTGCCTTCCTTGTAGAGTTTTACTTCATGCTCGTAAGCTTCATCGCTGTACAGCTTAAAGCCAGCGCCCGGCAGCGGAGTACCGTTTTCCGTCTCTGCACGCTTGGTGTTGTTCAGCTGGTAGGTGTACACACAGACTGCGCTTTCGGGAGTCCTATCAAAGAATGCGCTGCTTCTGGGATTGTTGGAATAGATGAGATAAACACTATTCTTGTTCTCAGTATTAGAAGCACCGCCTGCAGTATTGACATAGGCCTTTTCGTTCAGGTGTGCAGTATAGGTGACCGTAATCGTAGCGCCGTTATTCAAATTGAGCCCTGGTGCACAGGTCTTGACATCCTCAATGCTCAGTGTGAGATCCTGATTGGAAGCATCAGAATAATAATTTTCAGCCGGAATGGGGATATCGGCACCGCCATTATTGATCACAACAGTATCCCAGCGGTCAAAGGTAATGCCTGCAGACAAAGTATCACAAAAGGTAACCATGTACTCGTCATAGTAATCGTAAGCACAGTCGGGGCTTGCGGGCAAGGTAGCGGTCAGCTTGAACTTGAACTCTTCGTTGATCGCATGGTCAGCGCTGGAACCAAAACCTGCTTTGTTGGCGCCATCCTGATTGTCATAAACTTCCTTCTCAACAGTGGGCTTTACAACCTTATGATTAATTGGAACGACATAGGGTGTTTGGGGAACATTCAGCAGGAAGAAGGAATTGTAGGCATGATAGAAATTGCCAGGGTCAAAGTAGGTAGTATCAACGATCAGATAATAACCTGGCTTTGGAATGTTGATGCCACCGGTGTGATCTGTAATGACGGGTTTCGGGTCTGCATTGGCATCCGGGTAGAGATAGTGGCATACAACGCGCGCAAAAGCGATGCTGTTATCATCGGAATTACTCCATTGGCTGATAACCGCAAGAACTTCCTGAGCAGTGGCAGCAGTTTCAAACTTTTCGCCGATGGTAGGATCGTTCTTCAAGTTGGCCAGAAAAATATCAGGTTCAGTGATGTTTTGGCCCCAATCAACGCCGGAAAGCATCGGATTGTCCTTACTAATAACACCCTTGAAGATCTGGAAAGCGCCGTAATCGTGGTTTTTGTTGAGGTCCTCCTCAGTCTCCCCAGGGTTGTATGCAAACGCCGGGATCGCCATGGCGCACACCATGGCAACTGCCAGCAGTGCGGCCAGCAGCTTTTTGATTGTTTTTTTCATCATGATTTGCGAAAGTCTCCTTTCAAGTTTTTCTGATTCCTATTTTCAGGGTCTGCTTCCGGCGCAGAATCAATTTTGCCGCCGTGTCAGGAAGGATGCAGGCTTTTTAACGTGCCCTCCTTTCGCGTCTGCGCTTTCTGCAAACCCCGCACACCAGAGCGGCAAGCATCAGCGCGCCGCCACCTGCTGTATACAGTTTGGTACCGGCCCCGCCGGTAGAGGGAAGTTCGTAGTCGGACGGATCGGCCTGACTGGTGATCACAAGGCTGTCGGTTTTTACCGACTCTTCGGCATCATCGCTGATGGACGTGTCCAGAATCTTGATGTTATTGATTACTTCACCGTCAACAGCCGTTTCGCCAACGTCCTTCAGCTTGACGGTGTAGCAGATAGAATAGGTGCCTGCGGCAATGGGGGAACCGGCAGAACCCAAGGTGATCTTGCGCTCACCATTATCATCTTCCCAAGTGATGCAGAGCGTTGTATTGCCGTTTTCCATGCTGAGCTGGAGCGAGTCTTCGACATATTCGGCGGTTACGCCGGTGGGCAGGGTCATGCTGTCCGCAAGCGTCAGCGGGCCGGCCTGTTCGTTCTGGACCACAAGCGTAACAGTGTAATCCAGGTAGGCATCGCTGCCATCGTGGCGCGGGTCCTTCACGCTCTGGTTAAGGTCATAGTTCTTATCGTCTTTTTGATCCTCATCGGGGGTTTCATCCGGGTTGATGGTGATATCAAGGGCGTAATCTTTGTTGACCTCGATCTGATTAAAGCCGCTGCTGGTGACCTCGCTCTGGTTCCACTGGAAATTGAAGGCAACGTTGCTGGTGACCTTGGCATCGGAAGTATCCGCGCCTGCGGCTGCCTCCTCTTTCTGCTTGATATAGTTTTGGTCGTACCGCAGCACGGCGTACCAGCAGCCGTCATTCCCCTTGAGCAGCCGGTAGCTGCCGCAGGTGTCATAATTGCCGGTATCTTCCAGTTTGCCGGAGATAAGCTCGTCGTTCAGCACATCAAAGCTCTTGGGCAGCTTAACATGGACACAGTAGTCGTTTTCCTGGATCGCTTGGGCCGGGATATCTGTGACGGTAAGGCTGCTGTGCAGAAGCTCCGAAATGGTGGTGACGTTGGTATCCTCGTATTCAGTGCCATTCTTGCGCTGCACCTCCAGAGCAGTGAGGTAATCCAGTGCATCCAGACCTTTGATGGTGGTAATGGCACCTGCGTCATCTTCGACTTTGGAATCCGGCGTAGCAACGCCATAATCGGCCTGCTGCGCATTTGCCACAGACACCAGCGTTGTTACCTGCGAAGCATTCAGCGTGACTTTAGCCACCTTGCCATCCACATCGCCGGAGATCACGGTCAGGGTGCCGGAATCTTTGTCCACATCGCTCACGATGCCAACGGTGCTGGCATCCACGGTGTATTCCTCAATGTGGGGCGCGGTGTCGGTGGTGGCCGCAGCATCCATGGAAAGCAGGGCAATGTCGGCATCGGCGGAATCATCCTGCACCTGCAACGGCTGGCTTTCCGCGGCCACAGCCTTGGTCACGGTGCCATTGTAAATGACGATATCACCGGGCATTGCGGCATCAGACGGCAGATCACCGTCAAAATCCATGGCATAGCCGCTGCCGGTCTCTTCGTTGTACAGCGCGCTGCGCAGCTGGCTGTGCAAAGACAGCACGCTGGAAACCTGCGGGATAGCGCTCTGGGGGATATCGGCATATTTCAGGCAGTAGGAAAGGAACATCACGTCCCATGGGCCGTAGTCGTTGCCGTAGTCGTTGCCGTAGCGGGTGTAGTGGCGCACGGTCTCGCCGTCGGCATCGTCCAGCTGGAAGTTGCGCTCGCTCTGCTCATAGCCCAGCTGGCTCTCGGCTACGGCCAGCAGGTCGTCGGCCCAGTTGCCGCTCAGCGTGGTGCCGGTCTGTGCCAGCCATTCGTCCTCGTCCTGCGTGCCGTCCAGCGGGTCGGACAGGCAGTTCACCGTGTGGTGATGCTCTGGCAGGCCGCAGACCAGCACTTCCTCGTAGCAGGCATCGGTGTGGTGGTGCACCGGGGTCTCAATCACAGGATCGACCACCACGGGCTTTGCGGCCACCGGCTCCTCAAACAGGGCCACCGGGTCATAATCGGGGTTCACTTCTTCTACAAGCTCACCCTCTTCCAGACCGCACACCAGCTCATAGGTGGTGGTGTAGCAGCTGTCGTCGTGGGTGTGCTCGAACAGCTCACAGATCAGGCTGCCGTCCTCAGGGTCAAAGCAGTCGTCGGTGTGCTCGTGCTCTTCTTCCCGGCAGGTCAGCTCCTGCACTTCCTGATAGCAGTCGTCGGTGTGCTCATGGGGCACAAAGATGTACTCCGGTTCTGCGGAACGGGCTGCAATGCCGGGATCATCCGCATCCACGCCGAACGCATCATCATCCATGTCGAATGTATCATCAAAAGACATGCCGTCGTCCGTCATGGTGGCGTTCCAGTCCTCCGGTTCGCCTTCCTCATAGCCGCACACCAGCTGCTTTTCATAGCAGGCAGCGGTGTGCTCGTGCTCCAACTCGCCGCACAGATATTCGGCCGTTTTGGCAATGCCCACGCCGTGCAGCTGCCAGTTCACGAACAGGCTGGTGGTAAGCGCCAGTGCCAGCAGCAGCGCAGTATAGCGTCTGGCGCGCTGGTGGTTCCGACGGAACTTTTTCTGATATTCTTTCACGATATCCCGCATGATTCCTAAACCTCCTTAGTGGATCAACGAGAAGTTGGACAAGGGCCATACCCGCAAAAAAACCTTGCCCACGATCTGACTTTTTTCCACACAGCCGATCACACTGCTGCGGCTGTCAATGGAGGTGGCCCGATGGTCACCCAGTACGAAATACCGGTTTTCCGGCACCTGATAGGGAAATTTGATGTCGCATTCGCCCAGAGCCAGTTCATCTACATATGGCTCATCCAGCGTCTGGCCGTTCACAGTGACCACACCGTCCTCGTCCAGTTCGATCACATCACCGGGCAGGCCGATGATGCGCTTGAGCAGAAGCTTGTTCTGCCAGTAAAATCCGCAAAGGTCGCCGGTCTTCATGTCGCTGCCCTTGACCAGCAGAATGATGTCCCGGTCCTGCAGAGTGGGGTTCATGCTGTCACCGGAGACCTGCAGCACCGGCAGAAACAGGGTGGCCAGCAGCACGGCAACGGCCGCGACCACCAGCAGCGTGTAGACCGTGCTGCGCAGCACCCGCATATAACGGCTGCGGTAGGCCAGACGTTCGCGCTCTGCTTCCACCTCTGCTGTGGATGGAATGGGCGTGAACCTGATCTTTTGCTCTTTCATTTGGCACGCTCCTCCGGCAGGAATTCCGTGCTGTGATAGCCGTCCAGCAGTTCGCTGGCCCGGCGGTCAAAAGCGGCCCGGCGCTGCTGGATCTCCTGCTGCGTCCGGGCAAGCATTGCCTTGCAGTCCGCTTCGGTCTGGGCGCGCTTGCGTGCGGCGGCTTCCGTTTCCGCGTCGCACTGCTGCTGGGTGCGGGCCTTCAGGTTCGCAGCCTCGGTCTGTGCCTGTGCAAGGATCTGCTGGGCTTCGGCTTCCGCCTGAGCGCGCAGAGCACTGGCAGCGGCATCGGTGTTTTTGTTTGCTGCGAGCACCGATGCAACGTATTCATCAGCCGCAGCCTGCGCCGCTTCAAACACCTTGTTCAGCTCCAGTGCAGCCTGCGCAATGGAACCTGCGTTTTCAATATGGATCTGCCGTTCCTGCAGCTGGGCAGACAGGGCAGCGTTTTCTGCCCGGAGCCGGTCCTCGCTCTGCTTGAGCGCCAGAATGATCTCGACTAATTCGGTGCGGCGCATGTGCCGCAGTTCACGGTCTGGCATAATGATCGATTTCTCCCGCAAAAAGTGGTCGGATTGGGCGAACGAAAACCTTCGACAAATACGAAAATTTTCGCACCACAAAACCACATTTGATATATCAGTTTTCGGCGTGAAAGCGCCAGTTTGATGAATGACCTTCCACCTTATATGTTAGCACAGTATGCGTAACAAAAGCGTAACAAAAATGCCTTTTTCGTGCATTTTTTTGCCAAAGCCAAAGAAAAATTGTTTCTTTTGATGTAAACGATTAAAATGCGTTAAAAACAAAAAGAACTGTCCCCACAACGGAGACAGTTCTTGAAAAACAGATGAAAATAGAAGCCGGATCAGAAGCTCTTCAGCAGATCGCCCAGAGTCAGGAAGGACTGGTAGATCACGTTGACATTGTTGATGATGGAGCTTGCACCGGAGAAGATGCGGGCAATGGCGTTGAACACCTTACCGACATTCAGGAAGCTGTTGTAAGCGTCGCGGGCACCACCGTCCAGATAGACCATTTCCTCTTCGCTGATGGAGGCATAGTTTGCGGGCAGTTTCATAGTAGACATGGAGATTTTCCTTTCTATTGATAAAATTGATACAGTGTGTGAAAAGACTTAAATAAAGGCAGCCACGGCCAGCGTGGTGATCAGAGCACCGGCTACCGTCAGAACGCTCAGAATCGGGCCGTCATCGTATTCCTGCGCGGTCTGTTCCGGCTGAGCGGGCGTGGATGTGCTGGTGGAAGTGGTGGCATTTTTCACGGTCCAGTGTGCGTACACAGTGGTATCACCGGTAAACACCGTAGAGGTGCTGATTTTTGTGCCGCCCACCGGCTCGGTATACCAGCCGTCAAAGGTGTAGCCTTCCAGCGTAGGCTGCGCGGGCAGGGCACTGAGTTTGCCGCTCAGATTGGTGGTGACTGCCACAGCGGAGCTGCTGCCGCCCATGGCATCCAGACCAATGGTGTAGACCTGCGAATCCTTGTCTTCTGCGGCAAAGGCAGAGGGCAGTGCACAGCAGAGCAGTGCAGCGCTGAGCAGACCGAGGACCAGCATTTTCAAGATCTTTTTCATATGACTCCTCGCTTTCCTGACGAATTGGGATGTGGTGCCTGCCGGGAACGGAAACACCAGAACAGACCTCGATGTCCCCGCCATGAGGCAGTAGACGAAAAAGCCGGGAAGAGGAGGTTTATTCAATCCTATATTTACCACATATAGTGTAACAAAAACGCAACAAAATGGGTGCATTTTGTTATTATGATGAAAAAAATTGGTTTTTCACAAATTGCAGGCTGCAAAAGGCGGCACAGAGCCGCCGCAAAAGCGGAAAAGTGGAACCTTCCCCTTGTGGAAAAACAAAGAATATGGTATAATATCTTGCACGATGCGCCATCGCCAAGCGGTAAGGCAGGGGACTTTGACTCCCCCATCGTAGGTTCGACTCCTGCTGGCGCAACCAAAAGCCCCGTCATCCTGAAAAGGCTGACGGGGCTTTTTGCATCACTTTTCCACAAAATGCGGCTGAACGGTGCGAAGCTCAGCGGCGGCGGATCTTTCTGGTGGGCTTGCGGCGGTTCCAGTTGTTCAAAAGGACCCACGCAAAGTAGATGATGATGGAAATAATACTCAGTGTTATTACAACTTTGAGATACAGACTGCCTAAGAATTCCTGAAAACGCGCCACAGTGAACAGCAGCGGGTTGCGGCTGACATCCTGCCCGGCGATCAGGTCCACCACGCCAATGGTCTCACCGGCAAGCTTCAGCTCCACGGTACCCACCACATCGCCCTGCTGGACAGGGGCACACACGGAATCCGGCAGGTGGAAATATTTCTGGGTCACGCTGCCGTCGCCGGTGGAGGGCAGCAGGGTCATCATGCTGTCGGCGGGATACAGCTGCAGGGAGCTGGTATCGGAGGAATACTTCACCGGGATCTCGGCCAGCGTAAGGTCGGTGTCCAGCGCGGCCTGAATGGAAAAGCTGTCGAACACCCAGTCCATCAGCTTCACGGTCTCGCACAGGGCCGGGCGACGGTTGGCGTAGCCGAAATCGTCGCAGGTGTCCGGGCTTTGCATCACGCAGAAAATATAGGTGGCACCATCCTTATTGGCCCATGAAACATAGCTCTGATTGCCACTGTCGCTTTTGAATGCGGTCACATCGCACATGCCGCCCTGCATGGCGCTGCGGTAGTATTTTCCGCCGCTGGATTTGCTCAGCGCGGCGTTCTGGCTGACCAGAACAGACGAAGAACGGTGTTTTTCTTTGGCGGGCATGGTAAAGCTGGGCGCACCGGAAACCTCCACAAAGGCATCAAAGCTCATCAGATAGCGCAGGATCAGGTACATATCCACGGCACAGGTCACGTTGCCGCTGTCGATGCCGCAGGCATCCGTCCAGGTGCTGCCGGTGGTGCCGATGCGCTGGGACAGGGTGTTCATCTGGCTCACCCAGCCCGCGAGGTCGCCGCCGGAAAGGGCATAGGCAAGGCCCATGGCGGCTTCGTTGGCGTTGCGGGTCAGCATGGCGTACATGGCTTCGCGGTAGGTAAAGGTCTCGTTGGAGCGCATATCGGCGTTGTTGGTGTTATAAACGTAATCCGAGATGGCAAAGGGCATCTGGAAGGTGTCGTCCAGATGGTCGGCATAGTTGGTCAGCAGCAGGGCAATGGTCATGTACTTTGTCAGACCACCGGCGGATACCTGCTTTGTGCTGTCCTTATCATAGACGATGATATTGGTATCGGTGTTGACGATATAGGCACTCTGTGCCTGCACCTGATAGACCGGGGTGGGGTCGAACATAGCCCCGGCGGGCAGCACAAGGCAGCTGAACAGGACAGCGAACGACAAAACCAGCGCAAAAATACGTTTCATGTGGACAATTCCTTTAAAAAGCGATAATATAAAACAACAGGCAGCACGGCACAAGCGCCGTGCGCCGGGTAAGAACGAGATCACAGCGGAAGGCTGTATTCTTTATAATAACAGGTTTGGCGGGGTGTGACAAGGCTTATTGTGCCGATTTCACATCCGGTCAGGGAGGACAGGAATGGTATATCTGACAGGGGACACCCACGGCGACATCGACCGCTTCAAGCACGGCAAGCTGCGCTGGCTGGGCAAACGGGATACCGTGGTGGTACTGGGCGACTTTGGCTTTGTGTGGGACGGCAGCAAGGAGGAACAGAAAAAGCTGGATTGGCTGCGCAAGCGCCCGTATACCCTGCTGTTTCTGGACGGCAGCCACGAAAACTACGACCTTTTAAAGCAGTATCCCACCGAGGAACGCTTTGGCGGCAAGGTGCAGGCACTGGGCGGCAATGTGTACCATGTGTGCCGCGGCAGCGTGCTGGAATTGGAGAATAAAAAATACCTGTGCTTCGGCGGTGCGGAAAGCCAGGATGTGGAGGATCGGGAACCCGGCGTGAACTGGTGGAGGGAAGAAATGCCTTCGGAGGAGGAATACGCCTTTTGTGAGGAGAACCTTGCAGCGTGCGATTACAAAGTGGATTATGTGCTGACCCACGATGCGCCAAGCAGATTTTTGGACTTTACCGCCCTTGCCAGCGGCGAGACCAACCAGCTGCACAGCTTTCTGGATAAAATTTTGTTGAAGCTGACCTACGACAAGTGGTTTTTTGGCTGCTACCATAAGGATACCCAGCTTTCCACCAAAAGCCGCTGCGTGTTCTGCGATGTGATAAGCATGGGCGAACGGCACGCAAAGCGTTCCGTTCGATAACAGGGGCCGCTGCACCAGCCGTGCAGCGGCTTTTGCATTTGCTGTTGCTTGTGCGCAAAAAAACTCCGGATCAGTTCATGGCTCCGGCTTTCTCGAACATCTGCTGCACCTGCTGTTCCAGCAGTGCGTGCTCCGGCGCTTCCAGCAGCGGGTCGTCGGCCAGCATGGCAACGGCTTCCGCCTGCGCAGCGTGCAGGGTGCGGGCGTCGTTCATCAGGTCGGCAATCTGCAGGGTGGGCAGGCCGTGCTGGC
>OGQU01002638.1_pt1 | contig 11047 bp, 6 predicted proteins | sample 1553341 | NCBI WGS metagenome assembly OGQU01 (sample SAMEA2579920, study PRJEB22360) | human gut metagenome | biome: human gut; feature: human-associated habitat; material: faeces | place: Denmark | collected 2008/2010 | reverse complement strand
ACGACGGGCTGATCGACGGTGCGGAGGCCATGCGCACGTTCCTCAACCTGATGGCCTCGGAGCCCGAGATCGCCCGCGTGCCGGTGATGATCGACTCGTCGAAATGGGAGGTGCTCGCAGCCGGACTCGAAGCGACGCAGGGCAAGTCGGTGGTCAACTCCATATCGCTCAAGGAGGGCGAGGCGGAGTTCCTGCGCCGCGCCGCGGAGATACACCGTTTCGGTGCGGCCGCCGTGGTGATGCTCTTCGACGAACGGGGGCAGGCCGACACCTGCGAACGCAAGATCGAGGTGGCGGAGAGGGCCTACAAGCTGTTGACCGACAACGGATTTCCGCCCGAAGACATCATTTTCGACCCCAACGTGCTGGCCGTGGCGACGGGCATTCCCGAACACGACGGCTACGCCAAAGCCTTTATCGACGCTACGCGCTGGATCAAGGAGAACCTGCCCCACGCGAAGGTTTCGGGCGGGGTGTCGAACCTCTCGTTCGCCTTCCGCGGCAACAACGCCGTGCGCGAGGCGATGCACTCGGCGTTCCTCTACCACGCCATCCGCGCGGGAATGGACATGGGCATCGTCAACCCGCAGCTGCTGCGCGTGTACAGCGAGATCGAACCCGAACTGCTCGCGCGGGTCGAGGACGTGATCCTCTGCCGCCGGGCCGACGCCGCCGAGCGGCTCACGGAATACGCCCAGGAGGTGCGGCAGACGGCCGAAACGGCCCCGCAGGCCCCCGACGCATGGCGCGCGGGGACGCTCGAAGAGCGCATCGGCCACGCGATGCTCAAAGGCGTGGCGGATTATATCGAGCAGGATGCGCTGGAGGGTTACGAGGCGCTGGGCACTCCGATGGCCGTGATCGACACCCTGCTGATGCCCGCGATGGAGCGTGTCGGAGCGCTGTTCGGCGAGGGCAAAATGTTCCTGCCCCAGGTCGTGAAGACCGCCCGGGTGATGAAACGCGCCGTGGCGGCCCTGACGCCCTACATCGAACAAGGGTCGGCCTCGCAGGCCCACAACGCCGGGAAAGTGCTGATCGCCACCGTGAAAGGCGACGTGCACGACATCGGCAAGAACATCGTGGCGGTCGTGATGGCCTGCAACGGCTATGAAATCCGGGACCTGGGCGTGATGGTCGAATCGGAACGCATCGTTGACGAGGCGGTGGCGTGGGGCGCGCAGTGCATCTGCCTGAGCGGTCTGATCACGCCGTCGCTCGACGAGATGGCCCACGTCTGCGAGGAACTCGAACGCCGCTCGCTGCGCATCCCGGTCATCATCGGCGGGGCGACGACCTCCGACCTGCACACGGCGGTGAAGATCGCCCCGGTCTACGCGGGCGTGGTTGTCCATTCGCCCAACGCCAGCCGCAACAGCCAGATACTGGCACAACTGCTGGGCCCCGACGGGGCGCTTTACGCCGACAAAGTCCGCACCGGACAGCAGGCTATGCGGAGCGAATACGAGCACGCCGAGCGCACGCGCAACCTGATCCCGATCGCCGAGGCGCGCAAAGCCCGCAAGGGCGCCACACCGCACCGTCCCGTCGTACCAGCGCACCCCGGACGGATGGTCTTCCCCGATTTCGACGTGGCCGATGCCGAGCCCTACATCGACTGGAACTTCTTTTTCCCGGCATGGGGGCTGAAAGGGCGTTACCCCGAGATCCTCGACCACCCCGAAAAGGGGGAGGAGGCCCGCAAGGTATTCGCCGACGCGCAGGCGCTGCTGGCACGTATCCGCGACGAGCGACTGCTCACGCTGCAGGCCGCCGTAGGCATCTTCCCGGCGCGTTCCGAGGGCGACGACATCTGGATCACAGACCCCAAGGGCCGCGAACACCGCCTGGCGATGCTCCGCAACCAGACCCGCGGGCAGGACAACCTCTCGCTGGCGGATTTCATCGCCCCCAAAGGCGATTGGATCGGCTGCTTCGCCGTGACGGCGGGCATCGGGCTGAAGGAGCTGTGCGAAAAATTCCGCGCCGGGGGCGACGACTACAACGCCATCATGGCCAAGCTGCTGGCTGACCGCCTGACCGAGGCGTTCGCCGAAGCCGTGCACTCGTTCGTGCGGCGGCAGATGTGGGGCTACGAAACCGGCGAAGCGCCCACTCCCCGGCAGGTCATCCGCGGCGAATACCGCGGCCGCAGGATGGCGTTCGGCTACCCGGCGTCACCCGACCACTCGCTCAAGCGCGAGGTTTTCGACCTGCTGGCGGCCGAACTGACCACGGGCATGAAACTCACGGAAAATTACATGGTCGATCCCGGGGAGGCACTCTGCGGACTGCTGCTGGCCGACGCGGACTACTTCTCGGTCGGCACGGTCGACACCGAACAACTGCTCGACTATGCCCGGCGCCGCGGGCTGGATGTCGAACTGGTTAAAAAACTCATACCGCATAATATCTGATACCCCATGAATGTCGTAGACATCATCAATAAAGCCATTTCGGAACGCCGTACGCGCTTTGCCTTCGAACTGCTGCCGCCGCTCAAGGGAGACGGCTGCTGCGGCGTCTTCGGAAGCATCGACCGGCTGATCGGCTTCGACCCAGCCTACATCAACGTGACGTTCCACCGCGAAGGCATCAAGCAGGCGGTGCGCCCCGACGGCAGCGTCGAATGGCACGTCGTGCGCCGCCGCCCCGGCACGGTAGGCATCTCGGCCGCCATCCAGAAGAAATACGACGTGGAAGTCGTGCCGCACCTGATCTGCGGCGGGCAGTCGAAATACGACATCGAGGATGCGCTGATCGACCTCGATTTCCTCGGCCTGCACAACGTACTGGCGCTGCGCGGCGACAAGTCGCAGAACGAAAAGTTCTTCATGCCCCACCCGCAGGGACATACGCATGCCGTCGACCTCGTGCGGCAGATCGCGGCCATGAACCGCGGCCAGTTCGTCGACGGCGAGGTCGAGGAGTGCCACCACTCGAAATTCTCGATCGGCGTGGCGTTACCCGGAGATGCACGAGGAAGCCGCCTCGCCCGAGGCCGACATCGCCTGCCTCAAGGCGAAGGTCGACGCCGGGGCGGAATACGTCGTCACGCAGCTCTTCTACGACAACGCGCGGTTCTTCGACTACGTGCGCCGGTGCCGTGAGGCCGGCATCACCGTCCCGATCATCCCGGGCATCAAGCCGTTATCGACGGTGCGCCACCTGACACTACTGCCCCAGACCTTCGGCTGCCATATCCCCGAGGAACTCGGGCGCGAGGTGCTGCGCCACAAGGACGACCCGAAGGCCGTCCGCGAAATCGGAACCGAGTGGGCCGTCGCCCAGAGCCGGGAGCTGGTCGAAGCGGGCGTCCCCGTCCTGCACTACTACCCGATGGGCAAGGCCGACAACATCATCAAGATTGCAAAAGCGATATTTTAAACGACACGAATGAATCCCACTGAATTCCGCCGCCACCTGCATGCACACCCCGAACTGTCGTTCAAGGAACACGACACGGCAGCCTTCATCGCTGACCGGCTCACGGAGCTGGGCATCGAGCACCGTCCTATCGCCCGAACGGGCGTGCTGGCCTGGATCGAAGGACGCGGGAAAGCCGATCCCAAACGCCGCGCCATAGTGCTGCGCGCCGACATCGACGCCCTGCCGATCACCGAACAGAACGACATCGGCTGGCGGTCATGCACCCCCGGCGTCATGCACGCCTGCGGCCATGACATGCACGCGGCTGTACTCTTCGGGGTATTGCAGCAGCTCGGCGCCGAACCCGACTTCCGCGGCACGCTCTTCGGGCTGTTCCAGCCGGGCGAGGAGTGCAACCCGGGCGGTGCGTCGCTGGTGCTGGCCGAAAACCCGTTCGACGGGTACGAGGTGCGTGCCGTGGTGGGCGAGCACGTCGAGCCGCAACTGGAGGTCGGGACGCTGGGATTCCGCGCCGGGAAATACATGGCCTCCAGCGACGAACTGCGCTTCTCGGTGCACGGTACGGGCGGGCACGGCGCCATGCGCCCGCAGTTGAAAGACCCCGTAGCGGCCGCCGCGGAGTTCGTGACGCGGCTCATCGCGCTCAACCACGAGGAGTGCGTGCTCTCGATCGGACGCATAGAGGCCGGAGGTGCCACGAACATCGTCCCCGACGAGGTCTACCTGGAGGGGACGCTGCGCACGTTCGACGAGCGTGAACGCGAAATCATCCACCAGCGCATTCGCAACATCGCCGCCGAGATCGACAAGCGCCTGGGGGTGCGGATCGCCGTCGACATCAGCCACGGTTACCCCTGCGTGGTCAACGACGAACACCTCGTGAAACAGGCCGCGGCACTGGCCCGCGAGGAGAAACTGCAGGTCGAGATGCTCCCGCTGCGCACCACGGCCGAAGATTTCGGCTTTTACTGTACCAAATACCCGTCGCTGTTCTACCGGCTGGGCGTAGGCGCCGCGGCAGGACGCCCCCACACGGCGACATTCAACCCCGACGAAGGGGCTATCAACGTGGGCATCGGCTTCATGAAGCGCCTTGCCCTGCAAATTCTGAAGAAATGAAAAAGCAAACACAAAAAAAGCGCCCGGCAAAGGGTGCGAAGAACACCGACAGGGCGGCAGTCATCCTGAGCCTTTTCCGGGAGTTCCCCAACAATAAATTCTCGCTCAAGCACCTGGCTTCGGCCTCGGGAGGCGCCACGAAAGAGGGGCGCCGCGAAACATTCGAAATTCTGGGACGGCTGCACGACGAAGGCATCGTCGAGGAGTGCGCACGCGAGAAATACCGCCTCACGCACAAGCACCTGCCCCACTTCGAAGGCGTGGCGGACATGACGGCCACGGGGTCGATCTACGTGCGCGTCGAAGGTGAGGAGAAAGATATCTTCGTCAACCAGCGCAACACGGCCAACGCCCTGAACGGCGACCGCGTGGAGGTGGTCGTCATGCACCGCGGCCGCGACGGGAAGATGGAGGGCGAGATCACACGCATCGTCGAACGCAGCCGCAAACCCTATGTCGGCATCGCCGAAGTAGGGGCACACCAGATATTCGTACGGGCGGATTCGCGCCGTATGCCGATGGACATCTACCTCTCCAAACGGCTGTACCCCGACGTGAAGGACGGCGAAAAGGTCGTCGTGCGCATCGCCGACTGGGCCGAAGGGAGCAAGAGCCCCGTGGGCGAGCTGATCGAGCGGCTGGGCATGGCGGGCAACAACGACACCGAGATGCACGCCATCCTGGCCGAATACGAGCTGCCCTACCGCTTCGAGCCCGAAGTCGAGCAGGCGGCGGAGGATATCGACGGCCGGATTACGGCCAAGGAGATCGCCCAGCGCCGCGATTTCCGCAATGTGACGACCTTCACGGTCGACCCGGCCGACGCCAAGGACTTCGACGACGCGCTTTCGGTACGCAAGGTCGGGGAAGGCATATGGGAGATCGGTGTACATATCGCCGATGTGACGCACTACGTGCGCCCGCACTCGGTGATCGACGACGAGGCCGTAGAACGCGGCACGTCGGTCTACCTGGTAGACCGCACCGTCCCGATGCTGCCCGAGCGGTTGTCGAACGAGCTCTGCTCGCTACGCCCGCACGAGGCGAGCCTCTGTTTCTCGGCGGTATTCACGATCAACGAAGGGCTGGAACTGCTCGACGAATGGTTCGGCCGCACGGTCATCCACTCTGACCGCCGGTTCACCTATGCCGAGGCGCAGGAGATCATCGAGACGGGACGGGGCGATTTCGCCGAAGAGGTGCTGACCCTCAACCGGCTGGCCCAGGCGCTGCGCAAGGCACGTTTTAAAAACGGGGCCATCAGCTTCGACCGCGAGGAGGTGAAATTCCAACTCGACGAGGCTGGGAAGCCCATCGGCGTCTATTTCAAGGAGCAGAAAGAATCGAACCAGATGATCGAGGAATTCATGCTGCTGGCAAACCGCCGCGTCGCCGAGTTCTGCGGCAAGCGCAAGACCGACAAGGGGCGCACCGTGGAACGCACGATGGTCTACCGCGTGCATGACAAGCCGAGCGAAGAGAAGCTCGACCGTTTCCGGCAGTTCATCCTGCGCTTCGGACACATCTTCAAGGCCACGGGCGGGCGTGCCGTGGCCAAGGAGCTGAACAAGCTCTTCGCCCAGATCAAAGGTTCGACCGAGGAGAACGCCGTCTCGACGATGGCCGTGCGTTCGATGGCCAAAGCTTTTTACACGACCGACAACATCGGCCACTACGGCCTCGCATTCCCCTACTATACGCATTTCACGTCGCCCATCCGCCGCTATCCTGACATGATGGTGCACCGCCTGCTGGCGCGTTACCTCGCAGGCGAGAAGGCGGCAGACAAGACGACGCTCGAAGATCTGTGCGCCCGCGCTTCGGAACGCGAGGTGATCGCCTCCGAGGCCGAACGCGCCTCGATCAAGTACAAGATGGTCGAATTCATGAAGGAGCGCATCGGCGAGGAGTTCGACGGGCACATTTCGGGGCTCACCGAATGGAGCATCTATGTCGAGCTGGACGAAACCCACATCGAGGGCATGTCGTTCCTGCGCGACATCGAAGGTGATTTCTTCCAGTTCGACGAAGCCAACTACGAGATCGTCGGCCGCTCGACAGGCCGCCGCATGACGCTGGGCGACGCCGTACGCATCCGCGTGAAACGTGCCGACCTGCAGAAGCGCCAGCTCGATTTCGAGCTGCTGATAGACAACGGCCGCCCCATGGCCCCCGCGTCACGCGAGGACGGCCCCAAGGTACGCCGCAGCACCCGCCGCAAAAACCGATAGCCGTGCAACGCATCTACGACAAATGCCGGCGAAGGGAGCCGCTCTCACGCGAGGAGGCCTACCGGCTCTACGACCAGGCCCCGTTGCAGGAGCTGGCGCTCGTGGCCGACGAGGTACGCCGCGCCATGGTTCCCGACCCGGAGGTGGTGACCTGGCAGATCGACCGCAATGTCAACATCACCAACGTCTGCATCTCGGGTTGCCGGTTCTGCAATTTCCACTGCAAGCCCCACCAGACAGACCGGGCATTCGTCACCACGCTGGCCGAATACCGCGAGAAGATCGACCGTACGCTGGAGCTTGGCGGCGACCAGCTGCTGTTGCAGGGCGGCCTGCATCCGCAACTGCGCATTGACTTCTACGAGCGGCTTTTCTCCGACCTGAAAGCGCTCTACCCCACGCTGCGGCTGCATGCGCTGGGTGCGCCCGAGGTGGCGCACATCGCCCGCATCAGCGGCCTGACGACCCTGGAGACCCTGCGCCGCCTGATGGCAGCCGGGCTCGACTCGCTTCCGGGCGCCGGCGCCGAGATCCTCGACCCCGTCGTACGCAGGGCCATATCGCCCGCCAAGCCGTCGGTCGAAAAGTGGCTCGACGTGATGCACGAGGCGCACTGCCTCGGCCTTCCGACCTCGGCAACGATGATGTACGGCCATGTCGAGACCCCGCACCAGCGTGTAGACCACCTGCTGCGTATCCGCGACCTGCAGGCCCGCTGCCCCGAAGGAAAGTACGGGTTCATCGCATTCATCCCGTGGATCTTCCGGTCGACGGGCACCGAATTGGAACGCCAGGGGGTAACGACACGGTTCTCTCCGTTGGAATACCTGCGCATCATCGCCGTGAGCCGCCTTGTATTGTGCAATATCCGCAACATCCAGGCCTCGTGGCTCACCGTGGGCAAGGCCACGGCACAAGCCGCCCTGCACAGCGGCGCCAACGACATGGGGTCGATCATGATCGAGGAAAACGTCGTCTCCTCGGCCGGAGCGCACAACCGTTTCGACGCCGAGGGCATCCGCAAAGCCATCCGCGAGGCGGGTTTCACCCCTCGCCTGCGCGACCAGCTGTACCGGATGCGGGAATATGCCCCGCAGGCCTGAAACCCTCCCGGGCTCGCCAGGAAAAACACAGGAACGAAAAAACGAAAGGAAATGCGTTATTCGCACTTCCTTTCGTTTTTTACGGCAAATCCGGGCACTGTCCGCCTACCGATCGCGGATGGACTCCGGCCCGGGCACGTCTATTCGATTACGGCCGCCCAGCCGCCATTGCGAACCATGTCGATCTTCACGACGGTCGAAGCATCGACTTTCCGCTCACGTTTCTTGTAATCCATGGCCTGCAGGTCGGCATTCACACCGTCCTCGAACGAGGTCATCGTATAACTGCGCCCGGCAGGCAGGAAATCGAGCGCGACCTCGGTGGAATAGGGCTGGTTGTTGGTAATGCCCCCGATGAACCACCGGTCGCCCTTGCGGCGCGCCATGACGACCTGTTCGCCGCACCGTGCACGCAGCACGCGCAGCTCGTCCCAGGTCGTAGGCACCGAGGCGATGAACTCCGTGCAGGGATGTTCGCGGTAATAATAGACCGGGTTGTCGGCCATCATCTGCAACGGGCTTTCGAAGACGACGTAAAGTGCCAGTTGGTAAGCGCGCGTCCCCGAGGCCATCGGGTTCGAACCCGTCGAACGGTTATCCTCGGGCTGAGCGCAGAACATCCCGCCCGGGGTGAAGTCCATGGGGCCGACGGCATTGCGGATGAAAGGCAGGTAATTGCTGTTGTCGGGTTTGCAGCGGCCGCCCTGCTCCATGCCGAGCACCGCCTCGTAGGTCAGCAGGTTCGGATAGGTGCGGAAAAGACCCTTGGGTGTATAGGAGCCGTGCCAGTCGACGAAGATATGATGATCGGCCGCACACTTGGTCACACGCTCGTAATAGTTGACCATCCACTGGTCGCTACGATCCATGAAGTCGATCTTCACGCCCGGGATGCCCCACTCTTCGAGCGTCGTGAAAAGGCGTTCCATGTCCTTCTCGACGGCGAGCCATGTCAGCCACAGCACGATCTGCACGTTGCGCTCCTTGCCGTAGGCGATCAGGCCGGGCAGGTCGAGGTCGGGATTGGGACGGAATACGTCGGTCGTCGATGCCGACCAGCCTTCGTCCATGATAATATAGGGAACGCCGTATTTGGCTGCGAAGTCGATGTAGTAACGATAGGACTCCGTATTGCGCCCGGCACGGAAATCGACCCCCGACAGGCGCATGCCGTTCCACCAGTCCCAGCTCACCAGTCCGGGCTTCACCCACTCCCAGTCGGTATCGGCAGCGGGAGCGGCCTGATGGGTGGGGGCGGCGGGAGCGGCCAGCAGCCACACCAGTTCGTTTTCGATCAGGTCGGCATCCTCCTCGGCCACGACGGCAAGGCGCCACGGGAAAGTGCGCGTCCCCTGCGTCCTGGCAATATAGGGTTCTTCGGAGAGCACCTTCAGGCTGCGGTCGCCATCGGGGCCGTACTCCTTCGGCACGCGCGGAAAAAGCGATTCGAAACCGCCCCGTCCGTCGCTCCTGACGAACATGCAGGGGTAGTCCCGTACATCGGACTCAGCCAGCAGGAGCTTCTTGCCCCCCGGCATCCCGACCAGCACGGGCAGGTAGCTCATCTTGTCCGAAGGGGCATACCCGGACATCGCCACACGGGTGTAGGGCTCCTCGTACATCGAACGGAACCCGTTCACCTCGGAGAGCCACGCCTCGCTTCCGGCGGGCAGTCCCAGCCGGCACTCTTCGCCGAGCACCTCGACCTCGCCGGGCAGCGAGGTGACGAAGCGGTAGGCCACACCGTCGTCGAAAAGGCGGAACTCCACCGCGTAGTCGCCGGCGAACCTGAGTTGCACGGCATTATAGCAGTTCCGGACGACGGCATCCTTGGTCGGGTTGCGGCGTTCGAGCATCTCGTCGGCCGAGGAGCGTTTCACGCTGCGCAGACGGGGAGCCTCGCCCAGCGTACGGTCTGCCAGGGTCAGCGACAACGTACAGGCATCGAGGACTTTGTCCGCACCGCTCCAGACGGTATAACTGATCTTGTCAGCCACCTCGATTTCCATGCGGAGGTTTCCGCCGGGCGACGTCGCACCGACGGTCTTGGCCGTAACGGCACCGCCCACAGCCAATGCGCAGAACAATGCCAGAAGTCGTTTCTTCATAATATAATAATTTAGGTCGGATACAAAGATAGCAAAAAAACGACAGGAGAGCCGCGATATTCCCGCGGCCCTCCTGAAAAAAAACGAACCTGTTATTTTACCGTAATCGAGTTCAGCAGGTCTACCTTACCCTCGTTCACCAGCTTGAGAATCAACTCGCCGAACAGCGTGTTCTGCCAAGCGAACCACGAGCGGGTGAAATCCGTCGGGTCGTTCACATTGAACGACTCGTGCATGAAGCCCGTCCCGGCATCGGTGGTCATCAGCATCTCTACGCAGCGCTTGATCTCGGCATCGTCCTGCGAGGTAAAGGCCTTCATCATAATGCTCATCGGCCAGGCCATGTCGTAACCGACGTGCGGGCCGCCGATGCCTTCGCCCGCGAGAACCTTCTGGGGCCGGTGGCCACCGAAGCCGAGCTGACCGACGATGTCCGTCGGCTTCTGGACGCCATCTTCGGAGAAGTGGTGGAAGTGGGGGCACCGGGCCGCGCGCAGCTTCTGCGCAATACCCACACGCTGCCCTTGGCCGCCGATCTGGTGAGCGCCATCGAGGCCGTGGCCTTGGACGATGCCTCGGCCCGTTCGGTGGGAGCGCTGGACGCCGACCAGATTCCGCTGTTCAGCCCCGTCTCCGCCGATCCTGTGGTACAGGCCGTGCGCCAGCAGCGCTACACCGGCGACTACACGGCCGAGATGCTCCTGGCCGAGCTGTCCGCGGCGCTCATGGCCGCCGACGACGCCGAGGTGATTTTGCCCGGAGTGGAGGCGACCATGCACTTGCTGGAGCTTCTGGTGGTCATCGGAGGCGCCGATATGGCGCCGGCTCTGGTGTATCAGGACGAGGCGGCCGGAGCCCGGGCCGGGCTCGACTGGACGCGCGCCGAGCAGGCCTATGGGCACCCTGCCTCCGAGGAGGACGAGGACTGGAGCGCCTACGACGACGAGGACGGTTGCGGCCACGACCACTTCCGCGAGGATCACGACTACGACGACTATGACGACTTCGCTCCCTATAACGACGACTTCGACTACTCGAACAACTAGTTGTGACTCGCCGGAATCAGAGCTGCGCGATACCTTGATTCGCTCAGACA
>OGQU01002633.1_pt1 | contig 11070 bp, 9 predicted proteins | sample 1553341 | NCBI WGS metagenome assembly OGQU01 (sample SAMEA2579920, study PRJEB22360) | human gut metagenome | biome: human gut; feature: human-associated habitat; material: faeces | place: Denmark | collected 2008/2010 | reverse complement strand
ATTTTCCATAGTGATGATTTCGATGGCATATGCTCTTTCAAGTTATATGGTTGGCTATTGCTGGAATGTAATGTGGCTGGATGCCATAATGATATTCCCGATCATTATGATGGGATTGGAGCGGCTCATAGAAAAAAAGGATGGAAGACTGTATTGCATTGCACTGTTTTATGCGCTGTACTGTAATTATTATATCGCCTTTATGATCTGTATTTTTGCAGTGATATGGTATCTTCTCTATTCTTTTAAAAGTATAAAACAGTTTTTCTTCCGAGGGATAGCTTTTGCATTTTATTCTTTTCTGGCGGCAGGCATGGCAGCTATTTTACTCATACCTGCTTATATGGGAATCAAACAGACTGCATCAGGAGAGACAATGCAGCTTCCGGAACATAGCTTCCTGACTAGTGTAGCGGACTTGCTTAATCGGCAGTTTGCTTTGTGGAGTCCGATCAGCCATGACAACTTTGATGGGAATGCCAATCTGTATATTGGAATTTTTTCCGTTCTTGCGGTTGGGCTGTATGTATTAAACGGAGAGATCAAAGTCAGTGAAAAGATTAAAAAAGTATTATTAATCGGTCTTTTTTATCTGAGCTTCAGTGAAATGATTCTCAATTTTATCTGGCATGGTTTTCATGATCAGTATGGAATACCGAATCGTTTTTCTTTCTTATTCGGTTTTGTTCTTCTGTATATGCTATGGGAAGTATTTGAGCATTTAGAAGGAGTAAAAGGCTGGCATGCCGCATTTGCCTGTATGGCGGGAGTTGCACTGATGGCTTATGCGAAGCTAAAAGGAACGCAGGTATTAGAAGATAATGTCTATGGTGTGGCAGGAATGCTCTTACTCCTTTATGGGATGTTGTTATTCTTTTATACGCTGTCACGTAAAAGAAAGTATATATACAAGTTTATTTTCTGTGTGGTGGCAGTGATTGAAATTACAGTAACTGCTTTTATGGGATTTAATGAGAACGGACAGATTTCTGTTTCAAAGTTTTTCTATGGAACAGAAGATATGGAAAAAGCAACGGAATCATTAAAGGATGGAACCTTTTACAGAAGTGAGCTTGCCAGTGCGCTTATGGTAGATGAGAATGCCTGGTATCCGATAAACAGTGTGGGGCTGTTCGGTTCTACAGCGACAGACCGCATGGTAACTATAATGGATAATTTGGGATTTTACACCGGATGTAATGAGTATCTTTATAAAGGAGCGACACCGGTAACGAACTTCCTTCTGAATGTAAAATACCTGTATTACCATCAGGAAGACAGCCTGCAGACAGATTTTCAATATGTAAAGTCAGAAGGTTCTTTTGATATTTATGAGAATCCGGCAAAGGGAATGTCCATTGGATATCTCATGAATCGTTCTGTAAAAGACTGGTATTATGACAGTGCCTATCCTTTCCGGGTACAAAATGATCTCGGTGTGCAGGCATTTGGGGTATCAGAGTTGTTCCATAATATCAGAATTTCAGACCCGGAAACGAATGGCTGTACAGCATCAAGGACAAATGATGGAGAGTACTACTTTGAATATAAGGATTCCCGTCCGGATAACATGACATTTACAATTCCAATAACGAAAGATATAGAGAATCTATATCTTTTCTATGATGGTACGCAGGTAGAGAATGCACAGATCAGCGTAGACGGGGTGAATATAAAGTCCGGAGATATTGATGGCTATATGCTTCCGATTGGTAAAGCAGCCGCAGGTTCCGAGGTGAAAGTAACCTTTGAATTAAAAGGGGAGACAGAAGATGGCTATGTAAGACTTTCGGCGGCTGATTTTGATCAACAGGCATATGGTGACCTGAAAAAGATTGCTGCAACAAGAGCATTTTCTGTAGATCGTTATTCAGACCGATTTATAGAGGGAAGTGTCAATGCCGCGCAGGATCAGACTTTATTTTTCTCTATTCCATATGACAAAGGATGGAAAGTTACCATAGATGGAAAGGAAGCAAAAACACATAAGATTGGAGATGCTTTTCTTGGAGTAAATATTTCTTCCGGAAAACATAAAGTATCTTTAAAATATACTCCGCCGGGATTTACCGTCGGATGGAAGATAACTGTTTTATCAGCAGCTATTTTCCTGATTCTTTGTAAGATAATACATTCTAGGAAGCTTCGTCAGCTTCATGGCAAGTGATTTTGTGAGAAGATTTTGAATGTACAGGATATGCACTCTTGGAACTTTTGATACTTCATCTTGTGAGAAGACTCTGAGAGTACATTGATATAAAAAGGAGGCTTAATTATGTTTAAAAAGAAACTAGTTGCTTTATCAGCGATTATGATAGCAGGACTTATGACATTTCAGGCAAATGTATCCGCAGATGCGGTAGAAGAGAAACCATATTTGTCATTGGGCGCAGATCTTAGTGCCAGTCAGAAGAGTAAAGTACTCGAACTTCTTGGAGTAAAAGAAAATGAGCTGGACCAGTATAAAGTAGTGAAGGTTACGAATAAAGATGAGCATAAGTATCTGGATGATTATCTGGATTCTTCAGTAATCGGTACTCATGCCTTATCTTCTGTTCTTATAGAGAAAAGAGATAAGGGCGAGGGAATTGATGTTACAACAAAGAACATTACGTACTGTACCGCAGGAATGTATGAGAATGCATTAACAACTGCAGGAGTGACCGATGCGAATGTAACTGTAGCCGGACCATTTAATATTACAGGTACGGCAGCATTGGTTGGTGCGATGAATGCATATGAAGATATGACAGGAGAGAATATTTCAAGTGAGAGTAAAGATGCAGCAACGAATGAGCTGGTTGTTACAAGTAAGCTGGCAGACCAGTTGAATGATTCTGAGAAAGCAGAGCAGTTTTTAGCATTAATTAAAGAGAAGGTTCTTTCCGATGATGCAAAAACAAAAGAGGATATTAATACAATTATTGATGAATGTAGTAAAGATCTTGATGTAAACATTACAGATGATCAGCGTGAACAGATTGCTGAATTGATGCAGAAGATTAATAAGCTTGATTTAAATGTAAATGACTTAAAAGAACAGGCAAGCAAGATTTACGATAAACTCAGTGAAATGGATATTGATGCCCAGGGTATCTTTGCCAAGATAAAGACGGTATTATCGTCTATTTTTGCAGCGTTAAGTGGCTTACTGCAATAGGTTTACAGGAAGCTATAGAGCCGTACAGCATATAGAAGAATTGCGCCGGGAATTCCAAACAAGGTACAGACGGTACCGGTTATGGGATTAATTCCTACGCCGGTAACGATGTCTCTTGCGGCACAAAAAAAGTTAAAAAAGTAAATGAATCCAAGGCCGGCAGTGCTTCTACCGATAACGAAGAGAAGCGCTGACGGTCTTTTTTTTATGTATGCGATAAAATAACCGGCAAAGCAGGCGACACAAAAGATGAGAAGAATTTGATTCTGGGACATAGTATACCTCCAAAAAGGTTGTTTTTAGATTGTATGAAGAAAAAGCGGAAAATATGAGGGAGGATAGATAAAACAAATGGAAAATAAAATAAAAAAAGTAAAAAACAGGTAGACAAAATGCTTGTGATATGATATATTGATTTTGGAATAACTGTTATATATTTACATAATATAAATGAGGAGCAGAGTGCTTCCGGAAGATTACATAGGAACGTAGGAGGTGTTATAGTATGCGTTTTTCAGATATTCATATGATTATGATCGGAGAGGAAGGGGAATATGGGAGAAGATTGGTAAGATATCTGGAGACACACCTTTCTACTGCGATACGGGTATATCATTTTACAACAACAGAAAGTTTTTTAGCTTTTAAGGAGAGGGCAGACATTTATCTTTTAGATGAAGCTTTTTTTCAGAGGCTTTCCGAGGAGAAGCAGAATGTTTTGCTAAGAGAGAAGCGGCTGATTTTGCTGACTGCACAGGAAGAGGAAGGCACCTTTTGCAAGTATCATAATCCGAAGGAACTGTTAGATAGACTGAGCCGGTTTTCAGATGAGATGGAAGAGCTAGCCAGGAGAGAAGACAGAAGAGAAGAAGAAAGAGTGGAAGGGAGAGAGAAGGGAAGAGAGACTGCAAGAACAAGATTAACCATGATATATTCTCCGGTTTATGAAGAGAAACTTAAGGAGATCGCGCGGTCTTTTATGAAGGAAGGAGATGTATATATCGGTGCGGAAGACCTGGGATATAAGGAGAATATTTCAGCATATGGGCAGGGAAGTGATATGGGAGATCTGTGTTACTATATTCATCTGCGTGAAGAGCATGTCATGGATAGGATGCGGGACATGCTGGTAAGAGAAGAGGATATCGAAGTGTTACATCCTCCGGATATGTATTTTTATTTACGGGAACTGACGAAGGAAGATTATATATGGTTTTTTGACAAGGTAAGGAAGGAGGGGACATACAGGGAAGTATTTTGGGGAGCCGGAATGGGCTTTGTATCAGACCTGGATATACTGCGCTGTTTTGACAGGATTATTTTGCTGGATTCGAGAGAGAATATACGTCTGAATCTCTTCTGTGACCGCTTAGAAAAAGTGCTGAATCTCAGAAGTTTTCATCAGGGGGCAGCAGAGCAGAAGGAGCAGTGTCAGGAGTCTTTTCATCAGAATACTTTGTGTCAGGAACCTGTGAATTCTCGTAGGGAAGCTTCTGGTCAGGAATCATGGAAACGTGTATACAGGGAGGATATTTTGAATGGAACTGCCTGGTAGGAGAGAACTTCGGGAACAGATTTTACATCAGATGGATGGAAGAACATCTTATGTCAGTGATGCAGATGTGTATAGAGAGATTGATAAGGCTATTTTGCGTTCAGGACATAGTGGATATGGAACACTTTTGGAGAAGGAAGAGCTAAGAAGGCAGATGTTTTCCTCCATCCGGGGTTTTGATGTTCTTGAGAAGTATTTAGAAGACAGCAGTATCAGTGAGATTATGGTTATAGGAGCTTCTCACATTTTTGTGGAGCAGAATGGCAGGGTAAGAAGAACAAGAGACCATTTTTTTGAAGAAGCCGATGTATATCGACTGATCGAACAGATTGTAGCGCCGACAAACAGGATGGTGAATGAAGCTTCCCCTATTGTGGACAGCCGCCTTCCGGACGGTTCAAGAGTGCATATCGTATTACCGCCCATATCTTTGGAGGGTCCGGTTATCACTATTCGAAAGTTTTTAAAAGGAGGAATGACCATTGCAAGATTACTCGCTTTTGGAGAATTTCCCGAAGCGCTTACAGGGATACTTTCTGCTTTGGTGAAGGGAAAGTACAATATTTTGATCAGTGGGGCGACAAACTCAGGGAAGTCTTCGCTCTTGAATGCACTTGCAGAATATATAGGACAGGAGGAACGAGTGATCACAATAGAAGATTCAGCGGAACTCCAATTGTTTCATGTTGATAATCTTGTGCGGTTAGAGACAAGGAATGCAAATGTGGAGGGAGCGAATGAAATTACGATGCAGGATCTGATCAAGGCTTCTTTGCGAATGCGTCCGGACCGAATTATTGTCGGTGAAGTTCGTGGTGCGGAAGCGATGTCGATGCTTCAGGCGTTATCTACAGGGCACAGTGGATCGTTTTCTTCGATTCATGCGAATTCCTGCCGGGATGCGCTCCGGCGTCTTGAAACGATGGTCCTTATGGGAATGGATATGCCGCTTGGAGCAATTCAGGGTTTGATTGCTTCTTCTGTAGATATTCTTATACATTTGGGAAGATGCCTGAACGGAGAGAGAAAGATATTAGAGATAAGTGAGATTAAAGATTACAGCCGGACAGAGTATGAAACACATGCATTGTTTCAGTATGATAAAGATCATGGATTAGAGATTCGGGAAGATCTGTTCCATGTAGAGAAGCTTAAAGATTATGGACAGTATGAGAAGTATTGTGAGGCGGTGAAGTTGTTTCGTGAAGGAAGGGCAGAACAGAAGAAGGCGAGGGCGTAATCTCAGCAGTATAACTTCAGACAGAATCAATCTGGATAAGTGCAAGGAGAATGTAATCTTTTTTCTGGCAGGAGAGCTGGGATTATTGCTGCTGAATATATTGTGCTATGGAGATATGTACTGGATGATTCCGGAACAGGTATTAATGGTTCCCTGTTTTAAGATATTGAAAGAAAGGAAGAAAAAGAAGGAACAGCAGCTATATCAGAAAGGGTTTCAAGATCTGCTGCAGTCACTGCTGACTTCTCTTCAGGCAGGATATTCTCTTAATAATTCCTGCAGAATCGCACTAAGAGAGCTGGAAAGTCTATATGAAGGGGAGCAGAATCCGATGCTTGGGCAGATGAGAAGAATCGTGCAGGGAATTGATCTGCATATTGCGTTAGAACAGCTTTTTATGGATTTTGCGGAGCGTACGAATCTGGAGGAAGCGAGACAGTTTGCGGTTGTGATAGAGATTGTGCAAAGTACAGGTGGGAACGTAGTGGAGATTTTGAAAAGGACAATGCAGCACTTGAAGTATAAGATGGATACGGAAGAAGAGATTCGGGTTCTTCTTAGCGGAAAGCTTTTTGAGAAGAATATTATGTTGTCTATGCCGTTTTTCATTTTGGTATATCTTCGCTTGGCAAACCCGGAATATGTTGCCTGTTTTTATAAATCCGTTGCGGGACATCTGATTATGTCAGCGATGATTGGTATTACAGTAGCATGCTTTTTCTGGTCAGATAAAATTATGGATATTCAATTTTAAGATAGCATGCAGAAAAGTTTCAGAATTCGTTGTTTTGGTATTCACAGATAAGGAAGAATCACCAAAATATAATCAGCATCAGTGGAGGCGGAAATCTTTATGTCAGAACGATTTTTATATACTATTTGGAACAGGCTTCCTTTTCGTTTTAGACAGCGCCTGAAGCAGAATGTAAAAAGAAATATGCAGGAACAATATGCAGAGTCAGAACAGGAATTATATAGAAGGACAGAGCAGTTTCTTTTAAAACAGGGAAAGATTATATTTATAGAAGTTATAATCGGAGGGCTGTTGTTAGCGGTTGTTCTTGCCTGGCATATTTTCAAGCCGGATTATATTTTGCTAAAGCGCAATCCCTTTGGACAGGGGACAAAGGAAGTCCAGATTTCTTTACAAAAAGGTAATAAGAAAAAACAGATACAATATAAGTTAGAGGAACAGAAGATTTCATTAAAAGAACGACAAAAAGTATATCAAGCTTTTTTTAAACAACTAAAAAAGGAGATGCGGGGAAGGAATCCTTCTTTGTATAAAGTAAGTGAAGCTTTGAATCTCCCGGAGAGTATTGCGGGATATCCGTTTGAAATTATGTATGAATTGCCGGAAGACGGCTCCGTTCATTTAGACGGAACGTTAAGTGAGGAAGTACAGACACAGTTACATAAAGGAGAATGTCATAGCAGATATATTATAGTGACAGCGCATTACCGAGAGTATAAGGAGAAGAGAAAGTATAAGATTTCTATTGTTCCAAAAGAAGCTTCTTCTAGGAAGAGTGCGTTTTACCAGGTGCAGAAGTATTTGAAAAGAACAGAGAAAGCAAGCCGTCATGAGTCAGATGTTAAAATAGTATCGTCTTATGGAGAAGCCAAGATCAGGGCGGAACAGCAGGAAGCAGGAGGAAGAGGAGCTGCAGTTTTATTTCTTGTGACGTGTCTATGTATACCTGTACATAATTATTTGAAACTAAAGGAAGAGGGCGAGAGACACCGTAAAGAAGCAGAGAAAGATTTTCCTGTGATTGTTCATCTTCTTACATTGTACATGGGAGCGGGGTTATCCTTTCTTTCCGCAGTGAGAAGAATTGGTTTTCATTATCAAAAACAGAAGGAAGCAGATGCGAAACAGAAAAAGTATGCGTTTGAGAGAGTGCTGCTTATGGAACAGCAGATGAATAACGGAATGAGCCAAAAAGAAGCCTGTCAGAACTGGGGAATGCAGTTTCATTCAGAAGCTTACCAAAAGCTGGCTCTGATTCTGGTACAAAGTTTTACAAAGGGTTCTAAAGAAGCATCAGCGATGATGGAGGCAGAAGAACGGGAAGCATTTCAAAGACGGGTGGAGAGAGCAAAGCAGGAAGGAGAGGAGGCCGCAACTCGATTACTTTTTCCGATGATCGTATTACTGTGTCAGGTAATGTTACTTGTAATGTATCCGGCGTTGATTCGGTTTCAGGGATTTTAGATTTTCAAAAAGATAGGAGGAGTAGCTATGTGTTTTTCAGTAGTAAAAAGAAGATTTACAAAGCGATGCGAGAAAAAGGATGTGCCGGCAGGTAGAAATCGACTGAGGATGATTCTGGCTTCCCAGGATGGAATGGGAGTGGTGGAAGTTATATTAATTATCGTTGTCCTTATCGGTCTCGTCATTATTTTTCAGACGAATATTAAAGGAGTGGTAGCATCTATTTTCTCCACAATACAGAAAAATGCAGGCTCTGTTCGGTAGACATTTGTCTGGGCAATTAAGATATAGCAGCAAGAAGATTACAGTGATATTTGAGGAAAAGGGACAGATAACAGTTTTTTTATCTCTCCTGCTGATTGTTCTTATAGGATTTAGTTTTGTTGTTGTAGAAGGGGTATCCAGTTATAGTGCAAGTGCACTGGGGGAAGACGCGGTAAAGAATGCCGGAGAGAATATTCTTGCGAATTATGACAGAGAACTCTTTAATAAATATCATATATTTTTTCTTGATCCACGAGAGAAAAATTATATTCTATCTGATGGGAAGGCAGATATGAACCAGTATTTTTCAGGGAATTCATTTTTTAATGTCTTCTGTAATTCTCTTAAGATGGCAGAAGAAGTGACAGCAGTAGAAGAAGATGGACTTTATCTTAAACATGAAATTCGGGAATGGATGAAGTACCGTCAGGAAGAGAAGGTGAAGGATACATTAAAGCAGCTCATAAATAATGTAAAAAAGAACAATGCGGATAGAAAAGAATATCAAAATGAAGCAGAGGAAGAAACAGGTAACATTGAGCAAAGTGGGGAAAATAAAGTAGAAGAAGATAAAGTAGAAGATACAGCAGAGGAAGAAACAGTGAGCCAGAAAGTACAGAAAGAACGTACAACGTGGAAGGAGATTAAGGAAGCGTTACAGCTTCTGACAAAGACAGGAATTTTATTTTATGTTTCCGATCATCCAGAACAGCTTTCCCGAAAAAGTATTCCAGAGGAGAATCTGCCATCAAGAGCGAAAAAAAGAGAACAAGAAGAACACAAAGTTGAGGAATTTTTGTTTTCCGGATCAGGATTAAAGGGGATAAAAAGTATGCTTTCTGTGGATTTCTCCATTAATACGAACAGTATATTGTGGACAAAAGAGAACTATATTGTTCCGTATATAGAAGAATGTTTTTTAGATTACAGTGAGGAAGGAAGAGAAGGAAAAGAAGAAAAGAACGATGTGCAGGAACAGGTTCTGGCATATGAAAAAGAATATCTGATCAAAGGACAGCCCTCTGATCTGGATAATCTTAAAAGAGTGGCGAATGATATTCTTTTGTTACGATTTATAAATAATTACATTTTTACAGGCAGGGATGCGGAAATACAGTCCCAGGTGAATCTAATGGCTTCGGCACTGACCGGTGTTGTGGGAATACCACAGACAGCAAAGGCAGTGCAGATGATGTTGAGAGCCGCTTTAAGCTACGGGGAATCTCTTCTGGAGCTACACACATTATTTGAAGGAGGGGAGATTTCATTAACAAAAGACAGAGGAAACTGGAATCTGGAACTGAAAACAATGGTAAAGCAGCTGAAGGAAAAGAAGACCGTAAAAAAAGGAAAACACAATATATCATATAAGGATTATCTGAAAGTCTTACTTTTTATGAAAGGAAATTCTACGATACTATGTTATCGCATGATGGATATTATGCAGGAAAATATAGCGTGTAAAGAAGCAGGTTTTTTAATGGAAAACTGTCTGTTCTCCTACAAATGGAAGGGAAGCCTTTCTTTTGGATCAGTAAAAATGAAGTTTGAAAAGCAGGTTAGTTATTAATGAAAATCGGGCAGATATTTTTTCCAAGAGTGTCTGCTCGAAGAGGGGGTGAAGCAGGGTGCTCTTTTTAAGACACATAATAAAAAACTCCTTTTTGGGTATGTGTAATGTTCTATGTTCGAAAAATAAATTAATAGGAAAAGAAAAGCCTCTCCAGGCACGAGTCGAAAGATGGATTTTACTTAAGAGAAACAGAGCATCCTGCTTTGGCTCCTCTAGGGCATCGATAACCGTAGAAACTTCATTAGTTTTTCCTGTTTTTATATGCGTATTATGTTGTTTTATGGCATTAGCGCAGATGGTTTTAATAGAAACAGAAGTACATTATGCAGCATCTCAGACGGCAAAGGTATGCGCCCAGAAAGCAGTCGTACAGCAGCCGCAGAATGCAAGAGGAGTGTTTTTTCGATATATGAAGACGGTTCCTTATGTGAGAATCTTATTGATGGCGGGAAGAGAGGAATTTCAATACATTCTACTTTATTAGAGGGAGAACAACTGCAGATAAAAGCGGCATATACATTAAAGGTTCCGGTACCCTTTTTTTCAGGATTGCGATTTCGAAAAAAAACAACGGTAAAAAGAAGGATATTTTCAGGGTATGTAAAGCATTGGGGAGAATATGAGGAAGCTGGGGATAATCAGATTGTTTATGTTGCAGAAAATGGAGTAGTATACCATAAGGATTCTTCCTGCTCACATATCTGCTTAAAAATTACCGGCAGTGCAGCAATACAGGGAGTTCTTCACTCATCAAAATATGCTGCCTGTGAGAAGTGTATAAAGAAAGGGAAAAATCCATCGGCATTATTTGTAACGGCCTATGGGGACTGCTATCATTCTACACTGGGATGTAGTGGATTAAAAAGAACGATAAAAGCGGTAAAGTTAAAGGATGTCGGAAACATGCGGCCGTGTTCACGCTGTGCTTCTGGGAGGTAATTATGATAGGAATGAGAAAAATGGATAATCAGGGGATGATGACAGTAGAAGCAGCCTGCATTGTACCGATTATTTTGATGATAATCGTTATAGAAATATTCTTTGGTATTTTTCTAATTGA
>OGQU01002632.1_pt1 | contig 11071 bp, 14 predicted proteins | sample 1553341 | NCBI WGS metagenome assembly OGQU01 (sample SAMEA2579920, study PRJEB22360) | human gut metagenome | biome: human gut; feature: human-associated habitat; material: faeces | place: Denmark | collected 2008/2010 | reverse complement strand
TGGACTCGTTCCTTGAACGATATTCCCCCGCCGACACGTGGCAGGAATCAAACGAGCAATACACCTCCACCGAGATACTCGAGATGTTTAACTCCGTTTACCCTATCCCCATGGAGGACATTTACGAACAATTACGAGAGAAGGGATTCAAGTGCGTTCCCGTGTCCGGCCAAGGTAAATTCGTCTGGCTATTACAAACGAGATCATGAGAACATTTTAAAACATCACGTTTTTGGGATACCATTTTCACGGTATCCCTTTTTTATCTCCCCCCGTCCCCCCCGGTATAAAATGAATAGAAATTAGAAGTGTGTTTTACGAGAAAAAAATCTCAAAAAGTCCGACCTACCGACCTACCGACCTACCTTGGAAACATTTCTCGAAACTTGACAAGCACGTAATACGCTATAATATAAATATTTAATAAGAAAATAAATAATATATACATGAAGTAGGTTACCGGGTAGGTTGGTAGGTCACGGTAGGTCGAGTAGGTCATCTCTATTTTTCACGGCAATTATTCAAAAAAATTCCCGACCTACCAAAACAAGCCAAAAAAGCCCCGGTAGGTCGGGTAGGTCGACATTTTTAATTGAAAATATTCTGATAAAACATTGTCAAGTGTGTTATAATTGAGTATATTAGCAAAATATTCCGATAAAAAGTAGGTCGGTAGGTCGGTAGGTTACTAAAAAATTAAAAAACTATACACGAAAAATAATTTAGCCATTCACAAATAGATCGAGATGAACTATTACACCATTACAGTTGCCGTTAAACCATACATCCGGGCGTTTCTCGAGAATAATTTCGGTTCCCCGGTAGACATCCGGAAAGATCCGGAATTAAATAACATGGTTGAATTCCTGTTGAAAGAAGGAGCGACACGTCTGGACAAGACATTACAGATCAAGTACACTGATACCGTTTGCTTCCGGATATCAAGGGACACCTTTCACCGGTACGGCTTCACTCTCACGAAGACGGCCACGCAGCGACTTAATTGTTACCTGGAACGCCGGATCAAATTTTTCGCTCGTGTTTACATCGCTAACAACCGGAGTATCGGGATCCCTTTGGCCAGATGTATCCGTGATTTTCAAGAAAAATTCAATTTCCCGGAAGACGTCTGGAGTGCCGAGGCCATTCGAAAAGACTTCACGAGAAACGGTAAAACCGTCCAGTCGAAATTCATCACGAACTTTAAAAACGAATTAAATAAAATATTTCTGGAATTTATGTCCGAGAGTGGGACATTATCCAAATCTTTCCCTAAATCGGGACAAGAATAAATATCATATATAAAACATATAACCATGAATAACACCGGAGGTTTAAACAAAATGTTTATCTGCCCCATTTCCAATTTATCCAAAGATGGAAAAATCATATCCAGGGACAAATTAATTAACATCCCCTTCACCTACGACACGGGTGAACGTTCTTGCTCGTACAAGGAAGACAAAAAAGGAAAATATTATGATCTACAAATCAAATGTCAAATACCCCGTTCAGATAAGGCAGAAGAACTGATCAAAACATTCCCGCTACTTTACGTTTTAATAACGATCGACACGAACGGGATCTCCAGGTTGGAAGGAAACAAGGAAGAACCACTCCACCATGAATATGATCAAAAAAGCGGCAGTGACTTTTCCGATTTCAACCACGTCGAACTTAAATTTTCCCGTAAATTACGCCTCCCTCCCACTATTTTGCCGGATTAACTGTCCTTTTTATATTATCGACAATGCCATAATATTGCCTGAAAAACAGTATTATGGCAAAAGTTATTGAATTCGATATTGACGGTTACATCTCCTCTTACGGTTATAATAGCCGGTACGTGAAATCATTTTTAAAAGAAGCCGGGAAAGATCAAGTCATCTGCCACTTATGCAGTCTTGGAGGAGAATTTCTCGTTGGGGTGAGTATAAAAGACGAGTTCTCGAAACATGGAAACGTGCTTGTTGACATTTCCGGTTATGCCGCCAGTGCCGCCACGTTCATCGCACTCGGGGCCAAACATACTCGCATGAGTGAATCTTCATTCTACCTTATCCATAAAGTCCTAAGCTGGGTTGATGCCTGGGGCAGCATGAACGAGGATCAGATCTCCGAGTTGATTTCCGATCTTGAAAAAATCAAGGACGAGAACGAGAAAATGACCCTTGTCGCGGCAAAAGCGTACGCGGATAAAAGTGGTAAATCCATCACTGATATTCTCAACTTGATGAAACAAGATACTTGGTTAACCGCGGATGAAGCCAAAGAATGGGGATTCGTGGACGAGGTGTACAAAACCACCACTCGATTCGATTCTTCCCGTGTCTCGGAGAAGTTCAACGCACTAGGCCTTCCCCGCCTACCTTCCGGGGAAAGAACATCATCAAACTTGGATGTTGACACCATCGTGAACAAAGTCGTGTCCGGGATCAAAAATATCATGCCCAAAAAATCGCAGGTACCCGAAACAAACACGAACGATAACCATAATCAAAAAACAATCCTCATGAACAAATTTGACAGAATTAATTCCATCTTGAAAGTGGAACACTTGGAAAGCACGGACGGGCAAGGATGCTACTTGAACGCGACACAACTCCAGGCCCTTGAAGATGCCATCTCCCAACGAGACCAACAAATCAGCAACATCAAGCAATGTGAAACGGAGTACAACAACGCTGTCACGACCCTTAACGAACTACACCCCGATATCGCGGCAGAAAGCTCCTTCCCGAAAAAAATAAACGTCATCCGGGAAAAACTAGCCGCCAAGCCGGGAACCCCCATTTCCGGGATTCACGAACAGAAACACAAAGAAGATGGCGTTGACTGGGAGAAACTCAATTCGATGAAACACATGCAAGAATAACCTTTAAACAAGTAATAAAAATGGCAGCAGATTTATTAGTTAGTGAAATCGTACAGGCCTACGGAGCCTACTATTTAAACAGTGGTCAAAACCTTAATAATATCATTAAAATATTAACCCAAGGTTCCGTTACTCCCACTCACATGACCCCGATCAAGACAGATAACGACGTGTACAGGATGGCCTCATTCGATATAGGTCCGATCGTCCAACCTTTCAAAAAATCGTGGACCCCGACCGACCCGGGAGAGTTCCATCCCCAAGAGATCAGGAAACGCCGGATGAAAGTAGACCTTGACATCTGGCCGGATGATATTAAAAGTTCCTGGTTGGGTTTCTTGGCAGGGCAAGATCTTTCCCGTAAAGATTGGCCTTTAATCCGTTTCTTGATGGAAAATTACTTGATCCCGAGAATCCACCAGGACATGGAATCCATGGTCTACTATGACGGGGTGTACAAGGCTCCCACGGGATCTACCGCGGGAAAACCGGAAGAATCCATGGACGGCCTGAAATTATTATTACAAAAAGGAGTCGATGACGGTTCCATGAAACTCCTCTCTATCGGGGCATTGGATAAAACAACTGTTTTCGATCAAGTCGAGGCCGCGATTGATGAAATTTCCGAGATCTATCAAGGGGTAGAGATGCTCGTGTGCATGGCCCCAATTTACGCTAGAGCCTATCTTCGTGATAAACGGGCACAAGGTTTTTACGACATTAAATCGGCCCGGGAAGTGAACCTTGGAATTGATTTCTCCCCAAGTTCAGTCGTTCCGTTACCTTCCATGGGTACCAGTACTGATATGTTCATTACCCCGAAATCCAACCTTATCCACGTCACGGATGAAACCATGAACAAGGAAACATTCAAGGTCGAGGAAAGCAAGCGTTGTGTTTCCGTGATGACAGACTGGGGTGAAGGTGTAGGTTTCGGAATCAACGAGGTAGTCTGGACAAACAAGACCAAAACTTCAACCGAGGACCAGAAAGAAGGAACAGGAGAATAAATATTAATAACCGTGTTACCCTTGGATAGGGTAACACTTAAATAATTAACAAGATGGATTTCGCAGATATTGATAAAAATCTCCCCGACGGGAAGAACATGGGTGGACTTCCCCAGATCGTGTATTTCTGCCTGCATACCGACGTGCTAACGTTCCCTACCGAACCTAAAATGTCCGACGAGGATATAACCCTGGAGAAAATGGGTGAACTAGTAGGAGACCTTACCTTGAAAGAAGGTAAAAAAATGCATTCTTTTTATATCACGGACGATGAAGGAAAACTCGATTTCGAGAGCGTGGGGGAAAAGGATGGAAAGAGCTTCTCCGAGAAATTAAGAATTTACAATCCCGGGTTACAATCGAAATTATTAGGCTTCGTGAATATTGCTAAAAATGAAAGCCTAGTTTTCCTTGTTCCGGATTGTAATGACAATTACTTCTTGATGGGAGATACCCTCCGGGGAGCAACCCTCGACAGTATCGAGAACATGACCACGGGGCAAAAAACAGAAGAACGTCCCGGCGCGGGAATGGTCTTCGCTTACAAAACAGCGAACGTCTATCGTTATGTCGGGAAATTCCCGGCCAGCACCCCCACGGAAGTAACAGCATGAATACCGGATCCCGAAAGGGATCCTTTTTAACACCACAAGCACATGGGAAAGATTAACAACCAAGTTATAGAGATCCGGAACTGGCTGAACTCGGACAGGAACTACAATGACGGGGTATTCCTGTACAACAAATACGGGAACAACGATAGTTTAAAACGTATCTTCCCCGGTCGGGAGAAATTCCAAGCGCAAAAACTCGCCTACGAGTTGGCAAAACTGGCAGGCTTTTCCTTTTCCGATTTCTTAAAAGATCAGGTGATTCAAGAAGAAGTAACACCCGTATCCCCGAAAAAAAACACGACCGAGAACAACGAAGACACGGGCTTAACCGGACAAACGAATCGCAAAATGATCGAATACCCACCCCTAATTCGCAGGGTAATACACGAAATGAGCCGGCTATACAACGACCGGAGTATGCTAAAGACACAACAAAACGCGATCCCGGACGAGAACACTCCGGAAAACGTCGAAAAACGAAAGAATCTCGTGGATATGATCGAGGCCCTTTCCGGGCGCATCCAGCTACTTTTCGAGGCGAAAAAAGCCTACCTCGAAAGAGGCATCATCCCGGACGAGAACGCCCTATTTCCCCTGGAGGAATCGAAACAATCCATCGAGGAGTTGCAAACGAGATTGAAAAATCTCCGGAGTTATATCTCGAAAGATAAAAACATCTTAGTTTATCAACGAGAAACAAGACAAGAAAAACCGAACCCGATGCCGGACAGTCCGAAAAAGGAACGAATCTTGAAACGTATCGAGAAAAACGAGAAAGAAGTACAAGAGCTTGAAAAGCGGATTAAAGATGCTACTGACAATAACTGATATCGTGAAAAGAAAACAAACTGAAGAACCGGAAGCACAAACGCCCCCGGTTCTTCGTTTAAAATCTCCTCTCTGCAAAAAGATTTCAAACCCGGAAAGTTCCCTCCACGAGGAAATCGGGCAAATCTCTCACGACGAATGCATTCATTTTTGGTCATTCGGATCTTACTCTCTACATGAACTCATGTTCTACTTGCTCAAGCAAACGGGGCCAGCACACGTGAACCTATGTACCTGGTCTATCAGTCAAGACGCCATAGAGAAAATCACGAGAAAACACAACAACGGGGAGATTTTATCCATTCGTTTCTTGCTTGACCCGAGGGTAAAAGTTTGCAAGGCAAAACCCTTGCAGATGATCACCCGTAATTTTCGACACGCCATCACCCGGGTACACGCGAAAGTAGTAACGATCGAGAACAACGAGTGGAAAATATCCATCGTGAGCAGCCAAAACGCCACGAATAATCCTAAACTTGAACGAGGAGTTATCATCATCTCGGATGACATCCATGACTTTGACAAACAAATCATAGACAATGAATTTAGAAAGCACGAAGTTAGAAATGATCGAGCAACTAGCGGGATTATTTTACACCCCGAGGGAGATTGCCATCATCCTGGAAGTTGACCCGGAAGATCTCGACAATGAAATCGCTTCCGAGAACGGCGAAATATATACCGCTTACATGAAAGGATATTACAAGAGTGACGTGGAACTCCGGAAAAGTATCACGGAATCAGCCCTACAAGGTAGTTCCCCCGCACAGGCCATGCTAAGAGATATTCAAAAAATTTTAAAGATCAGATCATGAGAAAAGCGTTGGAAGACCAAGATTTTGAAAACATCAAATCATACTTGTTAGAAGGTAACGAGGCCGCTTTACCCGCCCATCAAAAACTCATGCTGGATCGCTGGGTCGCGGCGTCAAAGCTCCTTGACAAGAATCCCGTGATGAAAAATGCCGTGGCCATTCTCCGGTTGAAATTCCCGGGTTTAAGTCGGACGCAAGCGTACGAGGATTGCCGAAACGCCATCCGAATGTTCAACTCGAAAAAAGACTTCGATTTTGACTTGTGGCGTAACTGGTTACTCGATGACATAATAAAACTATGTATCAAGGCCCGAGAATCCGGGGATCTGAAATCATGGGCATTAGCACAACGTAACCTGATCGCCGCCCTTGGCGAGGCTCCGGCACAAGATATCGACCCGAAATTACTGGAAAAACACCCGATCGTAATTCCGATCCAGGTCAACAACAACACGTACAACGTGGATTTCAACAAGTTTTTAAGTCTATCCATCGATCAACGAACGAAACTTGCCGATGCTCTCGTCGCCCCGGCAACGGACGAGGATATTATTAAAATCATGAAATCATGATCCAAAAATTACAACTGAACCCGGCGCAACAAACCGGGGTTATCTTGCAAGCCAAGAATAAAGTGGATATCTGGGGACGAGGTACCGGGAAATCGGCGGGCATCGCCTGGGATATAAACCTGATCAATCGCTCCATGCCCAGGGCACTGACTTCCGTGACCGGGCAAACCTTCGGGCAATTACTCACCCGAACACTCCCCTCCACGTTTAAATTGCTTGAACTCATGGGATACAAGCAACACGTTTCAGCAAAAGATCCCGGTAATTACATTATCAATCGCCGTCCTCCCGATCACTTTATCACGCCCCATGAAAAAATCATGAAATACGACAACTTCATCAGTTTCTCGAACGGGAACGGTTTGTTACTACTATCACAAGACCGGGCAGGATCTTCCCGGGGACCATCCGTTGACTACGAGATCCTGGATGAAGCCTTAACCATCAACAAACAACGATACGATGAAGAGACATCCCCCACGAACCGAGGAAACGAGGGAATATTCGGTCCTAAAAGCCCCAGGCCAATTCCTTGGCACCACGGTTTTCACTATTCAAGTTCCATGCCCTACACGGCAGAGCAAAAATGGCTTTTAGAACTAGGTAATTATTACGAGGAAGAACGAGAGATCCGGTTGTTCGAAGTATGGAATCAAATCATTCGCCTTCAACTAGAATTACTCGAATGTGAATCCCGGGAAGAGTTCAAACGAATCTGGAACGAAACCATTCGTCTCAAACAGAAAATCGCTCCATTCGTGAGTAAAGAAGGAACGTTATTCACCTTCGCCAACGCCTTCGACAACATAGATAACGTCGGTTTCTCGTATATCAAACGAGAATACCAGAAACAAACGTTACTAACTTTCCTGATCGAGATCATGAATATGATCGTGGATAAGGTGGAGGATTGTTATTACCCTCTCTCCGATCGTCACGTCTATTATAACTCGACAAACGACAGTTACATCCGGGATGTTGCCGAGAACACGAATTTTGATTGGAACAAACTATCAGAATCCGATTGCAGGTACGACGCGGATTGTGATCCTCGTTCCCCGATCGAGTTATCTTTCGACTGGGGTGCTCGTATTTCCCTTATGACCGTATCGCAAGAACGTCATTTCGATTTTTCCACGGGACTCGTGACCGATTACCCGATCCAAACGTTCATCAACGAGTTTTTCGTGAAACCGGACGTTCCCTCCACCATGATCAATGCCCTGATTGACAATTTTTGCAAGTATTACACGCATCACGAAACGAAAGTCATACATTACTACCGGGATCGTTACGGGGATCACCGTCAAGCAAACAGTTCCCAATCATATAACGAACAAACCATTGACAGGCTACAAAAAAACGGCTGGACAATCATTCCGTTTGTACATCACGGCATGGAACCCCCACAACACGATAAATTCTTACTTATCCAGAACATACTAAAAGAATCCGATCAACGCTTCCCGGCAGCAAGATTTAACGGAGTAAAATGCAAATACACACTCATTTCCATGAACAACACTCGGGTTATCGAACGAGACGGTCGCTTCGGGAAAGACAAGAAAAGCGAAAGCGCACACTCCGGGGTTCTACCCGAGGAAGCGACCCATTTCGGTGATGCCGTGGATAAAATTTTCTGGACGAAATTCAACAATTGTCTCTACAAATCTAGTTACACGTTTATTCCTATTCGAGTAAAAAACAGCTAAAAAATCTCCTGATATTTTTTAGAATAACAGTACGAAAAATCGTACTATTATTTTGTTAGTACGAAAAATCGTACTACATTTGTAGTGTTCAAAATAAAGAGATATGGAAAAAATAGCATTAACAGAAAAAGAATATGACTTGATCATGTCTATTCGAAATTATAAAAAATCCTACCCTAACGGGTATCCCGAAATCCTTTGGTACATAGAGAGATTATTTAACGAATTACTCGATGACATGGATGACAAAGAAGAAAATAATAATAACCCGATGCTTTAAAAGTATCGGGTATAAAAAACAACAACATGGAAATAGTAATGAACACGGCAAAAGAGTCACAGAGCATGAAAAAGCAATTAGCTGATCTACTGGTGGCCATATCATGGGCTGATTTATCCAGAACTTACTTTGGAAAATCAAGTTCCTGGTTATATCATAAAATGGACGGAAGAGATGGTAACGGAAAACCAACGAGTTTCACGGCAGAAGAGATCGAGGAATTGAAAGGGGCTTTACTAGATTTATCCAACCGTATTCGCCGGGCAGCAGAAAGCATTTAAGGCCACGGGTACATATCCCCCGTTGAACAAAAGTCGCCCGTAGGCCTTCGGGCGCAAGTATAAAAAATGGATGCTGAATCAAGCGCAGTATTCTTTTTAATTCAGAACTTTTTTGTACACGCTTGAAGTCCTCGGAGGCGATCCGAGGATTTTTTTGTAGCTAAATGTTTTCTTATTTTGGTCGAGACTAGGCAGATAGTAAGTTTTGTTATCTTGTTTGATTTTCGTTTATTGAAGTATTTCCAAAAGTTGGATGGATTATATATTTCCGGCTATATATTATTTTACATTAATTGCTTTTGTTTTTGTGTAATATTGTATGTATTTTTGTGAGAAATTATATATCCTATGATAAATAAAAATTTTAATTCAATATCGGAGATTTTAAAAACTTTTCCTGATGAACAATCTTGTATTGATCATTTAGAAGTTTTACGTTGGGGAGGGAATATTGTAAGTCCATTTGATGCATCTTCAAAAGTGTATAAGTGTAAAAATAGTAGGTATCGTTGTAAGAATACGGGGAAATATTTTAATGTTAAGACAAATACGATTTTTGATAATACACGAGTGAGTTTACGGGGTTGGTTTTGTGCAATTTGGCTAGTGACAGTTCAAAAAGAAGATATTTCATCGATACAATTAGCACGAAAGATTGGGGTTACACAAAAAACAGCATGGGTCATGTTGCAACGAATAAAAAAATATTTCGGCGTGTAGCTGGAAAATTGCGATGTAAATGAATATACAAACTTATGAATATTGAGATGGAAGAACAGGTTCAATTTTTATTTTATCAAGGTCGAGAGGGTACGATAAAAATACAAGTTATTGCAGATGCAGAAAGAGAAACTATATGGGCGACACAAGCATCTATGGCTGATATATTTAATGTTGAAGTCAATACTATAAATTATCATTTAAAAAATATTTTTTCTTCAGGGGAGTTAGATGAAAATTCAGTTATTCGAAAAATTCGAATAACTGCTATAGATGGAAAAACTTATAATACGAACTTGTATAATCTAGATGCAATAATTTCAGTTGGATATAGGGTGAATTCCACTCAAGCGACTCAATTTAGGATCTGGGCAACAGGTGTATTAAAAGAATACATGATTAAAGGTTTTGCTTTAGATGATGAAAGACTGAAACAAGGGAAAGAGGCTTTTGGGAAGGATTATTTTGATGAATTACTTGAACGGATTCGAGAGATCCGCGCTTCAGAGCGGAGATTTTATCAAAAAATCACGGATATATATGCACAATGTAGTATTGATTATGATCCTCGTTCTCCGATTACCCAAACGTTTTATGCCACCGTACAAAATAAATTACATTTTGCGGTATCTCATTGTACAGCAGCAGAAATAGTTAAAAAAAGAGCAAATGCAAATAAACCTAATATGGGTTTAACTTCTTGGAAAAATGAGAAAACAGGAGGTAAAATCCTTAAGTCGGATGTTAGTACAGCTAAAAATTACCTTAACGAGGAAGAATTAGAAGGATTGAATAGAATTGTTTCAATGTATTTGGATTTTGCTGAAAATCTTGCTAAAAGGCATAAAGCAATGAAAATGGTCGATTGGGCCAATAAACTTGATTCTTTTTTAGAATTTAATGAATATGATTTATTGCATGATGCTGGTAGAGTTTCGGCTAAAGTTGCAAAACAAATTGCTGAAAAGGAATATGAAAAATTTAGAGTAATACAGGATCAAGAATTTGTTTCTGATTTTGATAAAGTTGTTGACCAAATAAAAACGACAGGAAAAATTCCAGAAAAAACTAAATGTTCTTCATTTAGTATAAAAGAAGCTTTGGGGGGATCATTGTCTGATTTTAATAAAAATTTAGCCCATATTCTCAAAAATAATGATCAAGATGATTCTTTTTCAGGTGATAACACTGAGGTTGAAGATTTAGACTAATAAATAATACTGTTATATTGAGCGGGGAAATTTCCCCGTTTTTTATTTTGCAATATCGCAACTTTCTCCTACATTTGTAGTGTCAAAGTTTAATACACAAGGTGGAGATAGACCACCCCGGATTCACGAAGGTGGATTTTTTATATCTATCAG
>OGQU01002628.1_pt1 | contig 11094 bp, 6 predicted proteins | sample 1553341 | NCBI WGS metagenome assembly OGQU01 (sample SAMEA2579920, study PRJEB22360) | human gut metagenome | biome: human gut; feature: human-associated habitat; material: faeces | place: Denmark | collected 2008/2010 | reverse complement strand
CCCAATAATTGGAGATGATCTGCAAAGCCTCGTCGTAAAGGCCGCCTTCGGCCAGCGCCTCGAGCATGTAATATCCGTAGAAGGTCGAGAAACCTTCCGCCCCGCCCCGGGCGATCACCGTCCGGCACACCTTGCCGGGGTCGGCCAGCCCGGCCAGCACGAGCATCGCCGCCGCCTGCTTGTTCCGCAGGTGGTCGGGCACGTGCCGCCGCAACCGCCGCAGCGCCCCACGGCACTCCGACTGCATCTGCCTGTCGCCGAGCCAGCCGCCGATTTCGGCGCCGGCCTCCATGGCCATCACCATCAGGGCCTGATACCCGGCATGGATCACGTCGGGCATCTGGGACGTGGGCCAGTCCAGCAGGCGCTGGCCGCCCTGCAGGTTCTCGCGGTCGCCGTCCATCTGCGACGCCAGCACCCGCAGCAGGGAGCGCATATATTCCTGCTGTTCACCGAGATAGTTCAAATCGCCCTCGTACATATACAGGTCGCGGTGGATAATGACCCACCACATCGAGTAGGCCGCGATCCAGTTCATCCACCCGGGCAGCGGCGTATTGTCGCGCACGTGGTCGAGGCTCCGGCGCACGACCTCATTGCCGCCGAACACGCTCTGGACGGTCATCACCTCGGGGTGCATGTCCCCGAGCCATACCAGGCGGTCGCGTTTCACCCCGTCCCAGAGGTACTCCTGCATATTGAGGTGGACGGTATAGGCCCCCGTCTCCCAGATGCGGTTCAGCCGTTCATCATCGCAGCGGAACGACCCCAGATAAGGGACGTCGCGGTAACGGAGGATCGCCCGCACGGCTTTCAGATTGAGCTCCGCATCGGGCTCCACCAGGTCGATCCGCACGAAGCGGAACCCCGAGTTCCCGGCCTCGACATTGCCCAGCCACGGCACGCCGAGCGTAAAATCGCGCAGCGAATGCTCGTTCGTGGCGCTGGCCATCGGGGCGTCGCCGCCGACGTCGCTCATCGCCTCGCTCACCGATTCGCCCAGGCGGATCCGCACCTTCAGCGCCCGCTGGTCGGCGCGTATCGCCGCCCAGAGCGCCATCGCCGCGGATGCGGAGCTCTCCCCCCCGCGGAGCCCGCCACCCCGCCGCACAACTCCTTGCCGAAATCGAGCAGCACGGAAGCCGAGCGCCCGTCGCGGGTCGAGAGGCGGCAGACATCGGGTGTCCCGGTCGTCAGCTGCCCGTCGAAATTCCAGAGCAGCGCTTCGGGGTTTTCCACCCCCGCCGTCAGCTCGCCGGGCAGTGCGACCAGCCGCAGCGGGGTCACGTACCTGCGTGAAATCACATCCGCGGCACTCCGGCCTTCCAGCCCCTTCTCCAGTATGTTCTCCTGCCCGTACACGGCCGCCGCAAAGGCCAGCAGCAGGGCAAGCAATGCTATCTGTCTCATCGTGCAATCATCCGTTCGATTACCACCGGGTTGAACAGCCCCGAAGGCTGTAACTGCGAATCGGGACGCCACGGATTATTCAGCGTCCATGTCCCGCGCTGATCCTCGGGGAGCCTGCTGTCGCCGATCAGGCGGTTCACCCACGTATTGACCACGTCGATGACGAGGGTATTCTTCCCTTTGCGCACGAAGTCCGTGACGTCGACCCTGTACGGCGCCGTCCACACGCCCCCGGCGTACTTGCCGTTGACATAGACCTTGGCCATCACGCCGACCTGGCCCGTGTTCACGTACAGCCGGCCGGATTTCTCCTTTCCCCTGAGGTCGAACGTCGTCTCATAGCGGACACTGCCCGAGAAATAGCGCACCGACTCGTCGTCGGAGAGCCGCAGGTCTTTCAGTTCGTCCGCCACGACAGGCTCCGCCGGGCCCCGGCGCCCCTCCTGGAAGGTCAGTGTCCACGGCCCGTCCAGCGTCTTGACCCGCACCGGGGTCGGGAAATTCGCCGTCCCGTCCCTGTGCACAGCGCCCGCCCCGTCCGCGCGCAGTACGACGAACAGGCTCTGGTTGGGCTCCAACACCATCGGCAGCGTCGTCCTGCGACCGTCATCCTCGAACTCCGGCAGCGGACGGATCGCCCCCGTCACGGCATCCCATGCCTCGGGCACAGAGCCGGTCACACGCAGCGTGCAGGGGAAAGCGATGCGCGCGTCCGACTGGTTGGTCAGGAAATAAATCTGCTCGTCGCCCGCATCGCGGTGCCCGAAGAGCACGGGGACATCGGCCCCGACCTCGCAGTCGGGCAGGCACTGCACATAGGCCAGCGCCTCCTCCATGGTCATGCCGTCCAGCACGGCGCCCTTGCCGTAGCGGGCGGCCTTCACGGCCTTGCCGTCGACCCCGCCCCAGAGCTCCGCAGCCATGCGGCGCGCCCGGGCGTCGGCATCGGGATAGCCTTCGAGGCTCGGCGAACGCTGCGGCGCAGGCCCCAGCAGCACGCCGCCCTCACGGACGAGCGCCCGCAGCTTCGCAAGCAGTTCGGGGCGCATCGTCTTGAGCTTCGGCAACACCAGTATCCGGTATTGCGTCCCGTGCGGAAGCGTCCACAGGCCGTCCTTCACGGTGGCGCGTTCCAGCAGCACCTCGCCGTTGATATAATCGTACTGGTACCCTCGGGGCAGCGCCGGGTCGGTGACGCCCGTCATTTTCGGGGCGTCCTCGCCGATGAAATAGGCCACGTCGGCGACGTTGAGCCCCTGCTGCAACATGTAATTGACACGCTTGAGGTAATCCGTGAAGAGGTCGATATGCGAGAACCACGTGTTGTTGCGGTTGAATTCCGTTCCGAACCAGGCATTCATGCCGGGCAGTTCGTCGCCCGGCTGCGAAATGTAGACGTGCAGCAGCGTGTTGTTGATCCCCTCGGAGAAGAACCTGTCGCCGCGCGGCTTCACCATCGCCGGATAACGCCCGAAATCGTTCCCGGCCGAGGTGTACGACTCGGCCGACACTTTCCGCTTGCCGTAGATGTGGGCGCACGACGAGGCGGCACGGTTCTCGATGTCGCCCAGCGACCCTTCGCCCCAGAATTCGCCCCCGACCTCGTCCGACTGGCCGCCGTACTGCAGGAACTCGCCGGGGTAACCCCAGTGGCCGTAGTTCTCCAGCCACAACGTCAGCCCGTATTTGTGCGCGATTTCGCGCAGCCCCCCGATATGCGCATAGGCCAGCTTGTCGGCCGCCAGGCGCCGCATGTCCCACAGGAACCGGTCGGAGATATCCTGGCTGCCGACCACCACGCCGTCGTAAACGGGCAGGAACGGCAGGGCGTCGTAACCGTAACGCTCCCTGAAGTCGGCCAGGAAAGTATCCGTAAAGTTCTGCCCTCCCTTCTCGTAGCTGTCGGCCACCACCACGCGGAACGTCCTGCGGTCTTCGGCCGGGATGCGGCGGAGCACCTCACCGATAAAGGCGTCGAAATGGTGTTGCAGGTAGGCCGGGGTCATCTTGTCCACTTCGAGCCCGGTGCCTTCGGGCGCCGCGGGCGAATTCTGGATGCCGGTCGGGCGCATCCCGGTACGCATGACGACCCACTCCCCGGCAGGGGCTTCCCACACCAGGCGGTCGCCGTCGAGACATTCCGTTATGTCGACCACCTCCGCGGGGTCGACCGCCAGCGAGGCATCGTCCAGCACGGGCTGGTCGCGCCACTGGTACTCCTCCCAGTAGGGCAGCGGCGACTGGAACATCTTGGCAAAGGTCTTCTCCGCATAACGCTCCACACGGGGCAGCGACGAGAGCTGCACTTCCGCGAAACCCGTATCCTTCCCCGCACCGCGGACTATGAGCCGGAACTCGCGCCCCGTGGTTTTCGCCACGCTGACCGAAACCGGGGCGTAAGGGTAGAAACCGACCTCGATATTGGGGTTCGAGCGGTCGATCCCGAACGATGCGATTGTCCGGTAGCCGTCCGCCCCCTTCACCTGCAATTCGGCCTCGGCACGTATCGGACGGCGGGCGGGCCACACCGTGATGTTGCGCAGATCCAGGTCGGCGTCCGTCACCAAGTCGATGACGGCTTCGGGGCTGCCGTCGAAGAGGAGCTCCGTCGCCGGGTCGCCGTCTATGAGGCATTGCGCCCCGGCAGCCGTGCCGGCAGCCGTCACACGCGTATCGACCGCCGTCAGCGCCGCACGCCCCACGGCGGAAGCGGGATAGGCGACCACCCGCACGTCCTGGAAATCGGCCGACGGGCGCGGCAGCTCCACCTCGACCTTCCCGCCGCCCCGGACATGCGCCTTGACCGAAACCAGGTAACGCATGGCCTGCCCGGGTTCGATCCACGGCCCTCCGGCCTGGCTCCAGCCGGGGCTGTTGAACATGCCGATCTCGATGTCCAGCTCTGAGGCGCGCTTGAGCGCCGCATGGGTCACTTCCCACCATTCGTCCGTAAAGAGTTTCACGGGGGCATAGGGCGTCGCCAGCTCCCCGAGGCCGATATTGCCGATGAAGGCACGGTTGATCCCCGCCCGTTTCATCGCTTCGAGGTCTTTCACCACGCCCTCCTTCGAGACATTGCCCGAAAGCCAGTACCAGTAAACCGAGGTCTGGACAGAGTCGGGCGGGGCCACGAACCCCGCGGCCAGGGCGGCATGGGAGCCGCCCTTCGGGGCGGCCTGCCCCGCCAGCGGAGCGAGGGCCAGCGGCAGCATCAGAATCAGTTTCGATAGTTTGTTCATCGCAGGAATATTTCAGGTTATGGGTAAAAATCGTCCTGTGCAGGCAGCCGTCCCGCACGGGAATGCGGCCCGCGGCAGCAGCCGTCCGCCCCGAGGCGGAAGGGTCATTTGGCCACCCTGAGCGTCAGCGTATGGCTTCCGGCACTGATGCACCTCCCCGCCGTCCACGTTGGCCGGCAGGTAGAGCGTTGCGGTACTGTTGGCCGGGATTCGGACGCAGTAGGTCACCGTATTGCCCCGGCGCGTCCATGCCGACACGATCCGCCCGCAGGGGGCGTCGTGCGAAGCCTCGAATGCATCGACCCCGACGAAATTCGGGCGCAGCAAGATGTGTTTGAAGCCCGGCGCTTCGGGGTCGGGCTTGATGCCGCCCAGCCCCTTGAAGAACCACCCGCCAATCTCGCCGAACATCATGTGGTTGTCCGAGATGTCGCGCGTGGCTTCGAGGTTCCAGTTTTCGAGCAGCGTGGTGGCGCCGTTCACGATCCACCATCCCCACGAAGGATAGGTGTCCTGCACCGCGACCTTGTAGGCCGTTTCGGCATGGCCGTTCTCGCTCAGCGCATTGAGGATGGCCTTGGCGCCCAGCACCCCGACGTCGAGGTGGAACCCGGCTTCGGCGACCTTGCGGGCGAGGTTGCCGGCGACCTTGGCGACCATCTCCTCGGGCACGACGCCCCACATCAGCGGAACGCTCAGCTCGGTCTGCGTGCCGCTGGCATAGATGCCCGCCGCACGGTCGAGGTATTTGTCGTTGATGGCCCCGCGGATTTCGCCGGCCAGAGCCTCGTAGTGCTTCCGGTCGGCCTCCCGGCCGAACAGGGCGGCGGCACGGGCGAGGATCGTGGCATCGACGTAGAAATAGACCGACGAGGTCAGCTCCAGCGACGACTGCGAGCGGACGGGCACCCAGTCGCCGCGTCCCCACGAGGAGAGGTGCCCCGGGCTGCGGCGGTCGACGTAATCGACATAGCGTTTGATATTCTCGTAGCAATCCTCCAGCGGCTTCGTGTCCCCGTAGAAGAGGTAGAGGTTCCACGGGATGATGGCGATGGTGCTCGTCCAGTCCAGCCCGTTGGCCGTGCCGTAGCCCCAGCCGCCGGTGGGGATGATGTCGGGCAGCACACCGTTGGGCTGCTGTTCGTCGCGGTGGTCGGCGAGCCACTTCTCGTAGACCGTAATGCCGTCGTAGTTGTACAGCGCCGTTTCGATGGCCAGGTGGCCGTCGCCCGTCCAGCCGTTCTTCTCGCGCTGGGGGCAGTCGGTCGGGTAACCCATCAGGTTCGAGAGGTAGGCCTTGTTGGTGGCGTCCCAAAGTTTGTCCACCAGGTCGTTCGACGTCTCGATATGCCCCACGGGGGTCACGTCGCTGTGCATGGCATAGGCCGTCAGGTTCTCCGCAGACAGCTCCACCGGCCGGTCGGCAACCACCTCGACATAGCGGAAGCCCTTGTAGTTGAACCGGGGCATGAACTCGTCGTCGCGGCCGCTCAGGGTCACCACGTCGGTCTGGAACAGGTCGTCCTTGTCCGTCGGGCGGAAATAGACGTCGATGTTCGACAGGTCGGCATGGCCGTCTTCGCGCAGGCGTTCGGCATGGATGAGCCGCAGCTGCGTCCCGGCTTCGCCCCTCAGGCGAAGCTTCGTCACACCGGCCATGTTCTGGCCGAAATCATAGAGGTAGCTCCGTTCGTCGAGCTTGCGCACGCTGCGCGGCCTGTATTGGGTGACGTTGCGGATCGGCACCGTCTGCTGTGCCGTAACCCTCTGCGACGGCGCGCCGCGGTACATCACCCCGTCCCAGGCCGAGTCGTCGAACCCGGGGGAGCTCCAGCCCGGCTGTTCGAGCCGCGCGTCGTAATGCTCCGAAGTATAGATGCTGTTGAACACCAGCGGCCCGCCCGAGGTGCGCCAGTCGAGGTCGGACTTCACGACCTCGTGCGTCCCGTCCGCATACTCGATACGCAGGTCGAAGCAGAACGCCGGGCGGTTGCGCCACGGCGCCCGCTCGAAGTTCCACACGGCGCCCGACTGGTGGTTGTACCAGCCGTTGCCCAGCAGGATGCCCACGGCATTGGCCCCGTCCTGCAACTGCCGCGTCACGTCGTAGGTGACGTAGAGGTTCCGGCGGTCGAAGCGCGTATACATCGGGTCGAGGCGGTGGTCGCCGACCTTCCGCCCGTTGATATGAAGTTCGTACACCCCGGCCGCCGCGACATAGGCGCGGGCCGATTTCACGCGTTTACCCACGGAGAACTCCTTGCGGAAATAGGGCGCAGGCTTATGGTTTATGTCGTGGTGGTCGCTGATCCAGCATCCCTGCCAGTTCCCGGCCCCCATCATGCCGGTCTCGAACGCCGCGACCCCGGACGAGGAGCGCGCGTAGTCCTTGTCCCAGACCGTCACGGCCCAGTAATACCGGGTGAACGGGTCGAGTTTCGGCCCGGCGTAACGGACGAGCATCCCGTCCGAATCCGTGCGCCCCGAATCCCACACGTCGCCGCATCCGGCGGCCACGGCGGCGGAATCCCGCCCCACGACGACCCTGTAAGCCCGCTGGAGCGCCCCGGAACGGCTGTCGTCCAGACGCCAGCCCAGTCGCGGCGCCGGGGCGTCGATGCCCAGCGGCGTCTCCAGATGTTCGCACCGCAGCCCCACGGGCGTACACGGTGCCGCGGCCTGCGCACCCAGCGCGGCAGCCGCAAAACAAAGCGATAAAAGTATCTTTTTCATAAAACGGTAAAATTATCGTTTCCGTCCTCCGGCGGCAACGGCACCCGCCGCGTTCCGGGGTACAGGTACGGACAGATCCGGTGCCCAAGGCCGCAGGGATACCCCGTCCGCAGGCTTTCGGCATACGGGGATGCCCGTCTGCCGCTCCCGACGGGGATTGCCGTCCCCGCCCGCCGGCATCTTTGGGTCAGAGGTTAAAGGCCCGTTTCAATTCGTCCATCTGCTCCTGCGTCGTCCCGGCGGGCTCGAAGCCCATCGAACGGGCCGTGAGGTAGATCTGCGCCGATTTCGAGAGCACGTCGACCTGGTCGAACGCCTCGAAGATGTCGGGCCCTACGGCACATACGCCGTGTTTCTCCCACATCACCACGTCGTACTCGCGCAGCTGCGCGATGGTGGCCTCGGCCAGTTCGACCGACGAGGGCATCTTATAGGGAACGATCCCCAGCCCCTTGGGGCAGAAGGCCCGCGTCTCGGGGATCATGCTCCACAGAAGGTTGGTCAAGACGTCCTTTTCGAGGAACGCAGGGTTGTGCGTCATGGCGATCAGGTCGATGGGATGGGTATGCAGCGCCGCCTTGTAGCCGTTGCCCGAGGCGATCATCTGGTTGTGCATCGCCAGATGCGAAGCCAGCTCCGAAGTGGGTTTCACCGCCTTGTCAGCGATGATCTCGTACGACGCACAGTCGTCGAGAATGCGGATTACCGAGCCGTTCTCCATCGGGCGGCGCGCCAGGTCGCGCATACGTTTGTTGGTACCCTTGCAGAAGAAATAGCACCCCTTGAGGCGGGGCAGCGTGGTGCCGATCGGGAAACGCCCGCTGACCGGCTCCATCGCGCGGATCACGTCGTCGACGTGCTCCGTGATGTTTACCGTGATGTTGCCGCCATTGCGCTCGGCCCACCCCTTCTGCCAGAGGTAACCGGCCACTTCGGCCACTTTGTCCACCTCGGCGGCCAGCGCCGGGCGGTTTTCGAGTATGGATTTCATCGTCAGAACAAATTAGGAAATACGAGTGAGAAAATCAGGATCGCCAGGCCGCAGACCAATACGCCCACGGTCTTTCGCGACGCCCCGCGCCACTCCCGGAGGATAATGCCCCACACGTTCGAGAAGGTGACGTTGAGCGCCATGAGGATGCACCAGGCGAATGCCGCCACGACCGACCCGGGCTCGAAGAAGGTCTGCCCGATGCCGAAGCCGAAGAACTGCGAGTACCACAGCGCCCCGGCCAACGCGCAGAACAACAGGTTGTTGGCATAGAGCGTCCCCTTGCCGTAGTCGCCGAACGTGCGGTTGCGCGCATTCTGCCACAGGCAGTAGGCGGCATTGGTCACGAAGCCCCCGAGCGTCACCATCAGCGTGGCGGGCAGCGTGCGGAACAGGGCGCTGCCGCCCTCGACCTGCAACGGCCTCCCGGCCTCCAGCCCGAGGTTGAAGCAGGCGCTCATCACGCCCGCCAGCAACGCCACGGCCAGCCCCTTCGTAAGGGCGAAGTCCTTGACGGCGGCGCGTTTCTCCTCGTCGGTCATGTTCTGCGAGCGCAGCGACCCGGCGTAGCCGATCACGGCGATGCCCGCCAGCGTAATCGAGACGCCCAACAGCAGTACGAGCCCTTTGCCCGCAAAGAGGTTTTCACCCGCGAAGATGGCGGGGAAGAGGGTGCCGAACCCGGCGCAGGTGCCCAGGGCGATCGACTGCCCGAGCGCCACTCCGAGGTAGCGCATCGACAGCCCGAACGTCAGGCCGCCCACACCCCACAGCACGCCGTAGCCGGCGGCCTTGAAGGCGGCGGAGGGGTCGGTCGAGAGGATTTCCCCGAGCGAGCTGCCCGCGGGAACCGCCAGCAGTGCCCCCAGCAGCGGGAACACCAGCCATGCGAAGATGCCCTGTACCAGCCAGAAGCTCTCCCACGACCACTCCTTCACCTTTTTGATGGGTACATAGGAGCTCGACTGGCAAAAGCTGCCGACGGCGATGATCAGAAGTCCGAGAAGCGTATTCATGGCCTTTGTTTTAGAATGCGGTACGGTATAGTTTTTCGATATCCCCGACCGAGGTCGGACGCGGGTTGCCGCCCGTGCAGACATCGTTGAACGCCGCCACGGCCAGCGCGGGGATGTCCTCCTCCCTCACGCCGATCTCGTGCAGGCGCTGCGGGATACCGATGCTGAGCGACAGGTCGCGCACGGCCCCGACAGCCGCGGCGACGCTCTCGTCGACGCTCATGCCCGCGGTATCGACGCCCATCGCCCGCGCGATGTCGAGGTATTTGGCGCGCGAGGGCGACTCGGCGTTGTATTCCATCACATAGGGCAGCAGCAGTGCGTTCGCCACGCCGTGCGGCGTGTCGTAGAACGCCCCCAGGGGGTGCGCCATCGAGTGCACGATGCCCAGCCCGACGTTCGAGAAACCCATGCCCGCGATGTACTGCGCCTCGGCCATGCCGTTGCGGGCGACGGGGTCGCTGCCGTCCTCGACGGCATTCCGCAAGTGCGCGGCGACCAGCTCGATGGCCTTCAGCTCGAACATGTCGCTCATCGTCCACGCCCCGGGCGTGATATACCCTTCGATGGCGTGCGTCAGGGCGTCCATGCCCGTAGCGGCCGTCAGCCCCCGGGGCATCGACATCATCAGTTCGCAGTCGATCACCGCGCACATCGGGATGTCGTTGGGATCGACGCAGACCATCTTCTTGCGGTTCTCCTCGTCGGTGATGACATAGTTGATCGTCACCTCGGCCGCCGTCCCCGCGGTCGTCGGCACGGCGAAGGTCGGCACGGCGCGGTGCTTGGTGTCGGCCACGCCCTCCAACGAGCGCACGTCGGCGAACTCGGGGTTGTTGACGATGATGCCCACGGCCTTGGCCGTGTCGATCGACGAACCGCCGCCCAGCGCCACCATGCAGTCGGCGCCCGAAGCCTTGAACGCCTCGACGCCCTGCTGCACGTTGCGGATCGTGGGGTTGGCCTTGATCTGGCTGTAAATCTCATAGGGAATGTCCGCCCCGCGGAGCACCTCCTCGATCTTCGCGGCCACGCCGAACCGGATGAGGTCTTTGTCCGTTACGAGCAGCACCTTTTTAAAGCCCCGCTTGCGGATCTCGTCGGCGATCACCGAGCGGCACCCTGCGCCGTAGTACGACGTCTCGTTCAGTACGATGCGGTACATGGCCTTAGCGTTTGGAGGTTACTTCCCTTTCGTACTGCTGGATCCCGGCGATGAACTCCTCGCCCACGGGCACGTCGTTGCGCAGGCAGAACATGTCCCATACGGCGTTCCAGGGCAGCGACTTCGACTCTTCGAGCAGCGCCAGGCGCTCGAAGCCCTGTCCGGCAGCCTCGTACCGGCGAAGCTGCGCGAGCGGTTCGAGCAACGCCTGCATCAGGCACTTCTGCGTGGCGCGCGAGCCGATGACATAGGCGCCGATGCGGTTGATCGAGGCATCGAAATAATCCAGCCCGATATGAACGCGGTCGAGCGCATCGCAGCGTACGATCTCCTTGCACAGTTCCAGCGTATCGTCGTTCATGATCGTCACGTGGTCGGAATCCCAGCGCACCGGGCGCGACACGTGCAGCATCACCTCGGGGATGAACAGCAGCAGCGACGAAATCTTGTCGGCCACGATCTCCGTGGGGTGGAAATGCCCCGTATCGAGGGTCACGATCTTGCCGCGCGAGGTGCCGTAGCCGATGTAGAAGTCGTTCG
>OGQU01002626.1_pt1 | contig 11101 bp, 21 predicted proteins | sample 1553341 | NCBI WGS metagenome assembly OGQU01 (sample SAMEA2579920, study PRJEB22360) | human gut metagenome | biome: human gut; feature: human-associated habitat; material: faeces | place: Denmark | collected 2008/2010 | reverse complement strand
AAGACCTCTCGGTCCGTACTTCCATCCCTCCCTTCCTGTCCCAGCCACTGCCCGAACTCCTGCAGGGTGACGCTGTCCATCTGTTCCAGCTTGTCCAGCAGCACAAAGCCGCAGTCCGGATTCAGCTTTCGCACAATGGCAGCCGCCACTCGCAGCTGCTCTGAGCCGCTCATGCTGTCCCACTGCTTGCCGTGGTACTGTAGTGTTCCGTTTTCCACCGTCAGCCCTTCCAGCGGCAGGTCGGCAGCGTGCAGCAAGTCCTGTTTCTCCTGCCGCAGTGCGTGGATCTGCTCCGTCAGTGCCTCGTAGTCCTGCCGGTAGGTCTTTGCCTCTTCCTCGGCGTGTTCCTTGTTCAGATTGTCCCGGATCTTCATGTTGATGGCATCGATCTCCGCAATGCTCTTTTCCAGTTCGGCGGTGGATTCGTCCTGCAGATCCCGTGCGGACATCTGGGCAGTCACAGCGTTCTGCTCTGCCAGTTCCAGACGCTGTTTGGCAGCGTCATAGGCAGCCTGTGCGGCGGTGAGTTCCTGTGCATACCGGGCAGCGTTTTCCCGTTTCCGCTGGTTCTCGCCGTTGCGTGCCAGAATCTCCTGCTGCCGTGCGATCAGCTCCGATGCGGAAACCGGCGTGTTCGGCACGTTCTCCCAGCACTGCAGCTCTGAGGCGTACTTCTGCTTCTGGTCGGCGATTCTGCCGATGGCGGTACGCTGGTTGTACAGCCGGCTTTCCTCGGATTCGATCTGTGTCAGCTGCTCGCCCACGCCGATGATTTGCAGCAAGATCGCCGCTTTTTCCTTGTCCGATGCGTTCATGAACTTGGGCAGATCCAGTGCCAGTGCAGACAGGAACGAGTTCAGCAGCTGCTGCCCTGCCTTGTTGCCGTTGGGATCGATGACTTTCAGGCTGCTGTTCTTGCCCTTTCGCTCTACGATCAGACCGTTGGACAGCTCCACATGGAGAATGGGATCGGTGTATGCTCCGTCCCTTGCCGCAGCGGTAGGCTTGTACTTGTCGCCGCCCAGTGCCCACGCAATGGCATCCAGCACAGAGGTTTTCCCCTGATTGTTGTTGCCACCGATGATAGTCAGACCATTGGCGGACGGTTCCAGCTTTACCGCCTTGATCCGCTTGACGTTTTCGATTTCCAGACTGTTGATCTTCACGCTCATGCTTCTCCCTCCTCGTACAACTCGATGTGGTCGTAGGCGAACTGGACCATATCCCCCAGCACCTGTGTCTTGGTGCGTCCGGTTTCCAGTGCGACTTCTTCCACCAGTGCGGCGTGTTCCAGACGCAGATTCACGCTGGTGAACAGCCGCCGTTCGCCGTTCTTCCTGCCGGCAGGCTCTTTCTTCTGCATTCTCAGTTTATCCATGATGTTCCTCCTCTGCCGGCTGTTCCGGCTTGTCCGGCGGCAGCAGCAGGCCGATGTGATCGGCACAGTGCAGCCGGTTGTCTAGTCCTAAGTACAAGGGTACGCTTCTGATGCCGCAGTTGACGCAGCGGTCTTTCTCGTTCTGGTTATCCACGGCGGCACGCCTCCTCGACAGTTGCTTTTTCATTGTCAGCTATGACAGCCTTGTCGAAGTCAGCGATCAGCCGCCGCAGAATTTCCCGCATCATCACCTTGTCCAGCGTGTCGTCGTGCCGGATACTCTCGATCGCTGTTGCGTAGACGTATGGGTCTGAGTGGCAGGTTACAGTTTTCTCGGTTTTCATTTGACATTTCCTCCTGATTGTGGTATGATGGATATGGTTATTATTTACCCTTGCCCCGTTTCCGGTTGCCGCCGGCGCGGGGCTTTTTCTTTTGCTGCGATTTTCGCAGCGCTTTTCGCTTTTCGTAGTCCGGCATCGCCATATAATGACCGTATGACACGCCCAGCGCGTCAGCGTGCCGGATAGCGTCCTGCAGTGTTTCCGTTCTGACCTCGTACCGCCTGCAATTTGCAGTGGATTCCGCAGTGCCTTCCTGTGCAGCCTGCCGCAGCTTCTTCCGCAGATAGTTCTGTTTCATAATTTCTTTTCTCCGGATCGCCGTACATTTCGTGCACCGGATGTGTGAACCGCTTGCCTTCATGAACGCTTCCCCACAGTCGATGCAGTTTGCTTTGTGCGGTTGGAATCTTGGACAGCCCATAGCATCACACCCCTCCGCCGACGCTGACATGGCACTCTTTGCCCTCTCTGGTGATCTTCTTATAAAACTCCCACGCTCTGCATTCAACGAATGTTAGTTTCTGTGCATACGGCAGCGACTGGATTTGCAAAAAATCCCTGATGTTCATAGCACTTCTCTCCTTTCACTGTGTTTTCGTCACACTTCGCCTTGACGGCATTCATCGCCACTCTGGCACGTAAATCCTTGATCGGCTCGAGTACCTCCGGAATCCCGCCGCCGGCATACAAAAGTGCCAGCATCGGAAAGTCCGCCCTACTCATGGGCAGGGACAGCAGGTACTTTATCACGCCGTCGTATTCCTCGGCGGTCATTTTGAGGGTCATATGTCAGTCCTCCTCGTGTTACTTCGTCAGCTCCTGCAGCAGCTCGTCATACGCATCTCTGGCGTGCTCGTATGCCGTTCTGGCGGCGTTCCGCTTGTGCTCTGCTTCTTCCACTCGCCGTGCGGTGGGCCACATGTCCTTGATGAGGCAGATGCCGCCGATGGTCCACAGGTCGGCGATGTCCTTCTTGCTCTGGACTGCCGGGTGGTAGCAGTAGATGTAGTGGATCTCGCTGAACTCCGCCTCTGTGTACGGGCGGCTGGTCAGGCGGTCAAATTCGGATTGCAGCATGGGTCAGTCCTCCTTGTCCAGTGCTTCGTCTGCCATTGCCGAAACCATGGCGGCGATGTCACGCAGTACCTTTTGTTTGGCTTTTTTGTTGTTGTCGGCAATGGTTACCGCAACATACTTTGTAATACCCAGGCAACACACCAACAGATCGCCGACAGTTGGATTTCCTTTATCAATTGATACATTCAACCGTTCTGCCGCCGTGTCAATTTCGGCATGAAAATTAAATTTTCGTTTCTTTTCTTCCATGATGATACTTCCTTTCAGGTTTTTGATATGTATACTTCTGCCAGCTGGTGCAAACCATATTCCGGCTGCGTTCCAAGCACCGGCAGAAATACCGGCAATTCCGGCAGCACGCCGGCTCTTTCTGTTGCATGGGGCTTGTCCTTTCTGCCGCTTTCGCGGCGGGTAACTATTCGGTTTCGGTTTCTGCATCATCTTCGCCGGATTTCCACGGGTGTTCCCGTGCCCAGTCCATGGCATCAATGACACGCTTCCGCTCCTCCGGGTGGTTGTGGATATACTCTGCAATGACCCTTGCGATACGCTTAGACCACACATTGTCCCAAAGATCCTGCTTTTCCTGTTTGGTCAGGCTGTCCCACGGAACGATCTCGCCGGTTTCTTCTCGAATCAGTTTGCTTGTACTCATGCTGCACGCTCCTTTCTGTACAGTTTATGCGAGTGCCGGCTTGTCTGTTGTCACGCTCCGACCATCAGCAGCCGGAACGTTTCCCTGCCCTTGGGTGTGACAAGGTCCTGTGTGCCTTTCCACTGGGTTTTCTCGTTCATGCACTCTTTCCGCTCGAACAAGCCGTCCGAGAGGGGCTTTGCGTAGGCAGTCAGCTTGCCTTTCTTGTCGCGGTACATGTACTTCTTTTCCAGCAGGAACGCCACGAACTGGTTCTGCTTCACACCCAGTTCTCCGGCGGTTTCCCGAATGCCGGTCAGCAGGTTCCGGTCAACCAGTTCGTCGAAGTATTCCGCTTTCGGCTTCATGATCTGGTTTTCCACCGTCAGTGCGGAAACTGTGATCTGCATCTCTTTCAGCTTGGCGTTCGACAGCTGCAAGGCTCTTGCCATGATCGCATCAGGGCTGTTCCACTGTTCTTCCACGGCAATGAAATACTGTCGCATCTGCTTGCCCTTGTCCGTCCGCTGGAGCATACAGAGTTCCTTTGCCATGGGGATTGTCAGCTGGTGGTCGGTTCTGGGCTTGCCTGCCTTGCCGTCAGACCTATCGCTCAAAAATGAGCAATAGTCCTTTCCCTCTGAAAAGCCGTACTCGCACATTCTCGGAAACCAGTCCTTGTAAGCAGTCTTGACTTCCAGTGCCTCATACAGTTCCCGTCCCGATACCGTCGGGCGGTCTGCGTTGTCGTAGTGGATCTGAATCAGGTCTTTCATGTTTCATCTTCCTTTCTGTTCACGCTCTGCTGTGCTCCTGCACATCGTCCTTGTTCTGCACCCGAAACTGCTGCCCCTCAACTTCCTCTCTGGCAAGCTTATAGCCGTCGAGAACGCCGGACAAATAGCTGAACCGTTCCAGCGGTGCGACCACGTCCAGTGCTGCGTGGATCAGCTGCTGTGCTACTCTGGTTGCTGTCATAAGTATCACCTCACTTTTTTGAAACTGTGGAGCGTCCGGGAGTTGCACCCGAATCGTACTCGTCGCTCCGTCTGCGGCGGGTGTACCAGTCCGCCGCATGGAAATGAAAGGAGGTATTCGCCACAATGGCGATTGAAGATGTTGGTAAGCGGTTTTGCGTCATGCTCAGGACGTGGAAACGCGGCTTCATTACAATTTGATTACATTTTTGTCGAATCCTGTCGAATGCTTGCATTTCACAAATGAATATGGTATAATGAAAATATCAATTTTTTAGGAGGATGTACCACTATGAAATGTCCGTCATGCGGCAGTGAAAACGCTGCCGGAACAAAATTCTGTAGCCTGTGCGGCACAAAGCTTCCGTTGGACGGTGCTGAACAGCCGACCACCGAACAGTCTGCACAGCAGCCCGTTCCGCCAACCCCGCAGCAGCCCAACAACACATATCAGAATGCTGCACCGCAGTACCAACAGTACCAGCAGTATCCGCAGCCGCCGAAGAAAGAACCGCTTAGCAAGCAAACTTGGTTTGTTGTGCTGATGCTCATTCTGGTGTGGCCCGTTGGTCTGATACTGATGTGGTGCAATAAGAAAGAATGGAAGCTGCCTGTAAAAATCATCATCACTGCTTTTTTTGCCTTGATGCTTATCATCGGTGTCGCATCTGGCAGCGGTTCTTCTGACGATTCCAGTTCTTCCCCTGTTGTGACTACGACAGCAACCACAACGGAAGAAGCAACGGAAACGGAAGAAACCGAAAAAGCAACAGAGGCAGTCACAGCAGAACCGACCGAAACACCGACCGAAGCACCGACAACTCCCGTTCCCACAGAAGATCCCAATGTCACAATCGGCATGAAAAATGCATTGAAAACGGCACAAAGCTATTTGAACATTTCTGCATTTTCTTATACCGGATTGATCGACCAGCTGGAATACGAAAAATATTCTGTAGAAGAAGCAACCTACGCTGCTGACAACTGCGGAGCAGACTGGAATGAACAGGCGGCAAAATGTGCACAGAACTATATCGACCTTACTTCTTTCTCCCGTGATGGGCTAATTGACCAGCTTATCTATGAGGGCTTCACACAGGAGCAGGCTGAATACGGTGCACAGGCAGTAGGGTATTAAAACGCTGAACGCATAGAATCAGACCGTACAGTACGGAATCAAGTATTAAGCAGATTTCTCTCTGCTTTTCCAAAAGCCTGCCGCTTTGCGGTGGGCTTTTTTGCTGCCTTGTCTACAGTATATAACGAGTGACTTTTCGTAACTTGTAAAGCAGCTATCAAATTTAGGAACGATTCTGCGTTCAGGGAACTAGCGAGATCACTACAGCGTGACCACAAACTGCTAAGCCGAAAACTAAAATTAGAGCCGCCACTAGAATTATTTTAATCCTGACGCTGTCGCTGTCTGATATACCATTCCAAATGAGAATCAAAAGCACAACCATAACGAAATTTATCACTTGACGGATAAGCCATGCAGCTGTTTCACTCATGTCATTCACCTCCTCTGTGTTGAAACAGTACTTCAATCGGCGTTTCCGGAAACCACGTTTTCTGAATGAAGATTGCCTGCTCCACGGTGAACGAACGTTTTCCGCACGTTTTGTGCCAGAGTGTTCCCTCATCTACGCCGAGTACCTGTGCCATTGTCTTTTTCTTAACGCCTTTGCGTTTGATCTCGTACTCGAGAAACGGGTAATTGTAATTCTTTTGTTTCATTTGTTTCCTTTCTGTCTTATTAGTGCTTGACTTTCGTTAATTTTTGTGTTATAATATGAACATCAATTAATTAAGAAAGGAAGTTTTTAACCATGCCAAAAATTGATGTTAATGTTTCGGAGAATGTCACCAATCTAGCCAACAAGCCTATTCACAATCTCTTGGACAAGCCGACTTCCGCTATGGGAGACGGAATTGCAAGTCTTTTTAATCTAGTTTTTGCCCCCGTAGAATATCTAGGACAATCGGCAAAACTTGCTTACCAATATCGAATTGAGAAAAAACAACTCAGCTACCAGAAGAACATTGAGGCGTACAAACAAGAACTCGAAGACAAGGTAAAAGAGATACCACAAGAGAATTTAATTGAACCCGATTTCCATACCGCATACGAGGCACTTGAAAATTCAAAAAGCTGTATCACGGATGAGGAACTGCGAAAAATGTTTGTCAACTTGATTAGCAGTTCCATGAATTCATCAACAAGCGATTTTGTACACCCTTCTTTTGCAAGCATCATAAAACAAATGTCTGTCCTTGATGCAAAAATTTTTAAGGTGTTTAAGGAAAATGAAACCAACCCAATCTTAGAACTGAGAGAACGACAAGATGAAGGCGGGTATCAAACTTTTTTGACAAACTTGTTTTTGTACATTACATTGAATCAGGGCGAACATGTTGATCTTAACATTGCACAAATCCAAAGCTCTATCTCAAATCTGGACAGACTCGGCCTTGTTAAAATTGATTACTCACAGCTTCTCACAGATGAACAGCGTTACAGTGACTTAGAAAAAGCAGCAAACACGATATATGAAGGACGGTCCATAGCTGTTGAAAATAGAATGATGCAAAAAGGCGTAGTTCTTTTAACACCGCTTGGAAAAAGCTTTATCAACGTTTGCTTATCTGATTAAACACTTCCTCAGTCTGCTCTTTCACTTGGCTCATAAAGTCCAGACTAACCTTTTCCATTTGGTCGATTGACTCTGTGTAAGCTTTTTCCGATCGTTTCATTGCCCGAATCAGATAACATCGTGCAATAACAAATGAAACAATAGCCGAAGTTACAATTGCTGCTAACAGCACCATTTCTCTTTGCCTCCTTTCTGTTTCGTTTTCCCCTAAGGGGAGATACAAGATTTCTTGTGGAATCGGTCACAGCTGCCGTTCAAGTGTCACGCTATGTTTAGTTGCATTTTGCAACTTATGAAGCAAAAAAATATACGCCAAAACCGCCGGAATCAATTTCCAGGGCATTCGCAAGCTTTTCTGCTTCATCCAAGAAAAACGGGCGGACATTGTTGATTTTCTGATTGACGGAGCATTCAGAAAGTCCCAGTAATTTTGCGGCATCTGCCTGTGTCATACGCTTTTCACGCATGATGCCTTTCAGCTTATCGGAATTTACCATTTTCTCACCTTCTTTCCTTGTTGCGTTTCGCAACTCTCTATTTGCAATTATACCACAGCAAAATCGGTTTGTCAATAGCGTTTTGCAACTTTTTTTGAAAAAATCGAAAAAAACTATTGCAATGTGCAATTTTGTATGCTATAATCAAATCATGAAGGAGGTGAGGAAATGGACAACTACGAAGCAATTGAAATTGGAAAACGCATTCATGACAAACGAATTGAATTACATATTACACAAGAAGAACTTGGAGCAGCTGTCGGCATGAACAAATCAACGGTACAGCGGTATGAAACCGGACAGGTCAAAAAAATCAAGCTGCCTGTTCTGGAGGCAATCGCAAAACACCTCGGTGTCAATCCGGCATGGCTTGCCGGAAAAAGCGATGTAATCAAAGAGGAAACAACGGAGCAGAGCCTTTACGACCGATTCGACAACCTCCACCCCGTCAAGCTAAAGCGTTTCCCGTTGCTGGGCGAGATTGCCTGCGGCGAACCGATCTACGCCGAAGAAGATCACGAAAGCTACGTTTCCGCAGATGCGGATATTCGTGCCGACTTCTGCTTGAAAGCCAAGGGCGACAGCATGATAAACGCTGATATTCACGACGGCGATGTGGTCTTTATCCGCAGCCAATCTATGGTGGAAAACGGTGAGATCGCCGCCGTTATCATTGAAGATGAGGCGACGCTGAAACGTGTCTACTACGACCGTGAAAACAATCGCCTGCAGCTGATCGCAGAGAACCCAAGGTATGCACCGCTGGTGTATACGGGAGAGGAACTCAACTATATCCGCATTCTGGGAAAAGCGGTAACGCTGATGCGGGAGTTGTGAGATATAGAAACAACGCCCTACCGGAACCGGCAGGGCTAACACAATATAGAACAGGAGGAATTTCTATGAGTACAAAAGAAAAGCTTTACAGTCTGATCGACATCATCAACCCTGACGATCTGGAACTTGTCCTGCAAATTCTGGAACGCTTTGCACTAACGGCAGAGATCCCGAACGAAGAAACAGCAGAAGCGATGCTGGAGGCTGACCGTATTGCAAGAGATCCGAATGTCAAGGGCTATACCAGCATTGCAGAGTTGATGGAGGCACTGGACAAAGAATGAAGTACACTGTCAAATTCACTGCCAAATTCAAAAAAGACTATAAGCTGGCTCTGAAGCGTGGCTGTAAGCGTGAGAAGATGGAAACGGTTCTCACGCTCCTTGCAGACGGTAACCAATCCGAAATTTTGCTGGCCAAATACAAAGACCATGCTCTCACCGGAAACTGGAACGGCTATCGGGAATGCCATATCGAACCGGACTGGCTGTTGATCTATGAAATTGTGGATGATATTCTGGTATTGTCCGCATCCCGCACCGGAACACACAGCGACTTGTTCGGGAAATAACAGCCGGACAGGAGATATTCTGCATGCAAAACCGCCCTGCCGCCCACCACGGCAGGGCATCACTATAGAAAGGAGTGTCCCATGAAAATCGCAGCGGCGTACATTCGCGTATCCACCGACGACCAGATCGAATACTCCCCCGACAGCCAGCGGAAAGCCATTCTGGACTACGCCAAACGCAACGACTACATCGTGCCGCAGGAGTACATCTTCGTGGACGAGGGCATCAGCGGCAGAAGCACCAAACGACCGGCGTTCCAGCAGATGATCGGCACGGCAAAGCAGAAAAGCCACCCCTTCGATGCGATACTGGTGTGGAAATTCTCCCGTTTCGCACGAAACCGGGAGGACAGCGTGGTCTACAAGTCCATGCTCCGGAAACAGTGCGGTGTGGAAGTGGTGTCTATCTCCGAGCAGATCGGAGAAGATAAAACGTCTATCCTGATCGAAGCCCTGCTGGAAGCTATGGACGAATACTACAGTATCAACCTGTCGGAAGAAGTCGTCCGCGGCATGTCGGAAAAGGCACGGCGTGGCGGCACTCTTGGACGTGCTCCGTTTGGGTATACGGCGAAAAACGGCGAACTGCTGCCCAACGACGATGCAAAAACGGTGCAGTGGATCTTCAACGCTTTTTTAAACGGCACAGGAATGCGGACTATCGCCACCCAGCTGAACAGCAGCGGCATACGCACCGCATACGGAAAACCTTGGGAGAACCGTACAGTGGAATATGTGCTGCGGAATATCACCTATGCAGGACACCAGCACTGGACTCCCGGGGGGACAAAAGACATGAAACACGCCGAAAAAATCAAAGGGAATACCATTGTCAAAAACAACGCCCACACCGCAATTGTGTCCGAAGAACAATTCGCCGCGGTACAAGAGAAGATCGCAGAGAACAAACGTAAGTACAAGAAGCACGAGCAGCCGGAAGTCGGTATCCCGTTTCTGGGAAAGGGGCTGCTGCGATGCAGCGACTGCGGCGGGGCACTGTGTATGCTTGGCCGTGGCAACGGGATCCAGTGCCACAACTACGCACACGGGAAGTGCAATGTATCTCACTATATCAAGCTGGAATATATTGACAAGATGATCGTTGATAAGATCAAAAGCGATGTGGAGGTACAGAATTTCCGCACCATACTGATTCCGGAAAACGCTGCGGAAAGTCATGAGATGCAGGACAACAAGAGAGCGTTGGAGCGTGCCAGAAAGAAACTTGCCCGTGTCAGGGAGGCGTATGAAAACGGCATTGACACGATAGAGGAGTACAGGCAGAACAAAGCCAGAATCCAAAAGGAAATCGAAGAACTGGAAGCGAAGCCTGCTCCGCCGAAAGAAACCCAGGAATCTGCGGCAGAAAAGCTGCGTCAGCGTATCCTGTCAAACGTTACACTTCTGGAATCTGATGCACCCGCAGGGCTGAAAAACGACATGCTCCACACGTTTGTCAGCAGGATCGTATTTGACCGCAAAAACACGCGGTTGGAAGTGGAGTATCACGGGTGATTTCTTATGCGTTTTGATTGTCAGCTTTTACGATTTGGCGGCCCAGACGGAGAGTTGGCTGCTTCGCTACGGTATATGCACCAGCGATACACGGCAAAACCTGACAAAGTAAAGGGAATTTTGACAGATATTTCCACAGAGGAGCTGAGCCATGTCGAGATGATTTCTGCGATCCTGTACCAGCTGACTGACGGGCTGACACCGGAACAGATCAAGGAAGCCGGATTCGACGCATACTTCGTAGACCACACCCTCGGACTGTACCCCCAGAGTGCCGCCGGCGTACCGTTCACGGCTGCCTATTTCCAGTCCAAGGGGGATCCGATCACCGACCTGACCGAGGATATGGCGGCAGAGCAAAAGGCACGGAGCACCTACGACAACATTCTCCGGCTGTGCGATGACCCCGATGTCCGCGACCCGATCAAGTTCCTGCGGCAGCGGGAAATCGTGCACTTCCAGCGTTTCGGCGAAGCCCTGCGGCAGGTGCAGGACGACCTGAATTCCAAGAATTTCTACTGCTGCAACCCGTCTTTCGACAGCAGCTGCGGCAAAACCGCCTGCCGGAGAAAAATGCGGTAACACACTTCCCATAAGGCAATGCCGCACAAAGATTG